>Ga0075471_10000197_pt1 | contig 33090 bp, 26 predicted proteins | sample DEB19_08_DNA_2_FD_74787 | JGI IMG/M metagenome (GOLD analysis project Ga0075471, IMG submission 74787) | Aqueous microbial communities from the Delaware River and Bay under freshwater to marine salinity gradient to study organic matter... | ecosystem: Environmental > Aquatic > Marine > Coastal ...
AATAAACAATTAGGGGATATGTGAACTAAATTGGCTAATAAAGATTTTAAGGTAAAGAATGGGTTAGATATCCAGACCCCCCTCCCTGTTTCTATGGGTGGAACTGGACAGACCTCTAATGCCAATACTCTTAATTCTTTATTGCCGTCCCAGGCGGGAAATAATAATAAAGTCTTATCAACAGACGGAACTAACCCTACTTGGGTAGCACAAGCAACTGCATATCAAAGAGGCGGAACAGCAAGTAGGCCACAAGCTCCTACAGCTGGAGATCTTTATTATAATACAGACACAAATGTTTTTGAACAATATACATCTTTAGGATGGTTTCCAATTGCTGTTGCTCCTGGAGCACCTACTGGCGTAACCGCCACAAATCAAGGATCTGGGCGGGCTTATAATAACGGAAGAATGTCAGTTGCATTTACTCCAAATACTAGCGCTGGCGCTCCAAGTTCATTTATAGTTACTCCAACTCCAACAACATCTCCATCAACATTTACAACTACATCGTCTCCAGTTACAATAACTGGCCTTGCTTCAAGCACACAATATACTTATACAGTTACAGCATCTAGCGCATATGGCACATCTGCTGCTTCATCGGCATCATCAGGCGTTACTGCAACAACTGTGCCTGCTGCGCCAAGCATAACTGCAACAGCAGGAAATGCACAGGCAGATGTTACAATTACACCAGGTGCAACTGGTGGATCAACAATTACTCAATATTCAATAACATCAAATCCTGCTACAACTACACAAACTACTTCAAATACAACATATACATTTACAGGATTAACAAATGGTACATCATATACGTTTACTGCTAGAGCAATAAATGCAAATGGTACATCTGCTGCATCATCGGCAAGCAATAGCATCACTCCAGTTTCATTAACTGTTAGTGGTGGAACATTGTATTCAGATGCTACATATAATTATAGGGTATTTACAGGAAATGGCAGCTTAAGTGTTTCTGGAGGATCATTAAGTGCAGATATATTGGTAATTGCAGGTGGTGGAGGAGGATCTACTGGTCCAGGTGCTGGTGGTGGCGCAGGAGGACTATTATACTTTGCAAATCAATCAATTTCTGGAACTAATAACGTAACAGTTGGTGGAGGTGGACCAAATGCAACAAATGGTGTTGATTCTCAATTCGGATCGCTTACTTTGGTTAAAGGCGGAGGAAAAGAATCTACTCAAGGAGGTTCTGGTGGCGGCGGAAACTATGTTGTTAGAAACTCTGAAGGTCAACCCATTGCTGGTCAAGGCAATGCTGGTGGTAAAGGAGGAAGCTATCCAAGAGACTACTCTGTAGGAGCTTATACTTCTGGAGGTGGTGGTGGAGCAGGATCTGCTGGAACTGATGCCTTTAATAATGATGGTGGTTATTCTGGTAATGGCGGAAGTGGGGTTTCTACTTACTCTTCTTGGGGTGTTGCAACTGGATATGGACAAAATATATCTGGAACTTATTGGTTTGCGGGTGGCGGTGGAGGAGGAGGTAATAGCCATCAGTATGGTGGAACTCAAACACCTGGTTCAGGAGGCAACGGTGGAGGCGGTGCGGGCGGAGTTGGATCTGGAGGACAAGTTGGAATAAATGGAACTAATTTTACAGGCGGCGGCGGAGGTGGTGGTGGATATAGTTGGCCTCCAAATGCTAATGGTTCAGGTGGTAACGGCGGTTCAGGAATAGTAATAGTCAGATACGCTAAATAGTTTAATGCTATAATTAAATATAATCCAAAAGGGGACAGTGAACCAACTTGGCAGACAAAGACTTTAAAGTTAAAAATAAGCTCATAGTCAATGGGCTTAATAATGCATCTGGCGTAATTCTTGCCACTAATAATAATTTAGATTCACATAATCTCCTTCCGACCCAATATGGCGGAACTGGAACAACTCAATCTCCAACTTCTGGACAAGTTCTATATTCAACATCTGGTTCAACATATACCCCAACAACCCTTGCTGATCTAGTATCTGGATCTAAATATCAGGCAGATGCTCCATCATCGCCGTCCGTCGGACAGATATGGATTGAATCTGATTCTAACTCAGATGTATTTGATCAAAATATTCTCCGCCGTCACACATTTACGGCGACGGCAGGACAAACAGCATTCACAGCATCAGTAGCATTTGTAGATGGATATGAGCAGGTCTACTTTAACGGACTATTGCTTCTACGTACAGCAGATTATACGACTTCTTCTAATACCACCGTCACTTTAGTATCAGCAGCGGCGGCAGGGGATATAATCGAAATAGTAACAATAACCAATCTAAATTCAGTAAATACATATACTCAATCTGAGATAAATGCTCTTATTGCAGCAAACTCTTATATATCTCCAGTCTCTATTTCTAGCAATACAAATTTATTAACAAAAAAACGATATTTTGTTACATCAGCATCTGCGTTAACTCTGACGCTTCCTGCGTCTCCTACGCTAAATGATGAAATTCAGATACTAGATGCTTCTGGAAATGCTTCGACGTATAATATTACAGTAGCCCGTAATGGTCAATTAATCAACGGGAATGCAGGAAATTTAATTATAGATAATAATGGTGGCTGGTATACATTACTTTATACTGGTAGCACTTATGGATGGAAGGTTGGATAATGCCAGATATTAGAACAACTGGACTCGGAGGAGTCCCTAAAGGTAATACATCTAATCGATCTGTTCAATTCCCCTCACCTCAAGTTGGAGATGTTTATTATAATGGACAACTTGAGATTCTTGAAATATATAATGGAACTACTTGGGTAGCAGTATCTGCTCCGCCAGCAACTCCTAGTATTGCAACACCAATAGATGCTTCTACTTCAGATGCATACTCTTCGACTGCTGGAAAACTATCAGTAGTTTTTACTCAAGGTTCTGGTGGAGGAACTCCAAATCAATATAATGCATATACAACATCTGGTGGCTATTCTGCATATTCTAATACAACAACCGTATTAATTGCTGGATTAAATCCAGGAACTACATATACAGTTTATGGAAATGCTCAAAATAACTTTGGAACAACTGTTAATACAGCAAATGCATCAGCTGTTACCCCAACTACACTTCCAGAAGTAAGAACTATTGGTACGGCAACAACTAATACTTCTAATACAGATGTAGTTGTTACGTGGACAAACGGAAATAATGGTGGAAAAAGTTTAACATCTATAACTATTACTCCATTTCTTAATGGAGTTACTGCTGGAACTCCACAAACAGCATCTTCAACAAGTGCTACTTCTCATGCATTTACTGGATTAACATCAGGCTCAAGCTATACTTTTAAGGTTACTGCTACAAACGGTAATGGAACATCAGCATATTCATTGGCAACAAACTCAGTAACAATTCCCTCTTTTGTATCTGTAGATTATTTAGTTCTTGCAGGAGGCGGAGGTGGGGCTGCCGTTTATGGTGCAGGCGGTGGAGCAGGGGGGCTACGTTCTTCTGTAACATCTACTGGAGGTGGACTGCCTGCAGAATCTTCTTCATTAATTATAAAAAATACAAACTATAGTGTTCAAGTTGGCGCAGGTGGTACAGGTGGATTTAATAATGGACAAACTAGAGGAAATAATGGAACTAACTCAATTTTTTATAATATAACATCAACTGGTGGCGGAGCAGCTGGAACATCACAATATAATGAATCTGATAAAATTGGAAACAATGGTGGATGTGGCGGAGGATCAACCAATAATGCTACACCAGGAACTGGAACAAGTGGTCAAGGATATAATGGAGGAGGTTCATTCAATGGAGGTAACTATGGCTCTGGCGGCGGTGGAGGAACTGGTTCAGCAGGAACAAATGGAACAAGCACTGTTGGTGGTAGTGGAGGAAATGGAACTTCCATAAATATTACTGGTTCATCGGTTATATATGGTGGCGGTGGAGGTGGTTCAACATTTCAAGGAGGAACTGCAGGAAATGGGGGATCTGGCGGAGGTGGGGCTCCTGGAGCTGGTGGAACAAATAATAATGGAGGAAATGGTACAGATGGACTTGGTGGCGGCGGTGGTGGATCTGCATATCAAAATAGCGTAGGCACTTTAGGCGGTAATGGTGGTTCTGGTGTTGTTATTCTTCGTTGGCTAACGTCTTCTGGAACTATTTCTGTTGGTGCAGGATTAACTGCTGATGCAACTCAAACAACTGGTTTGTATTCATATAAACGTATTACAGCAGGTACGGGAACGGTGAGTTGGTCATAATGGCACATTACGCATTTTTAGACGATAATAATATTGTTACAGAAGTTATTGTCGGAATTGATGAAACAGAATTAATTGAAGGCAAGGATCCAGAAACCTGGTATGGAGAATTTAAAGGTCAGACATGTAAAAGAACTTCATACAATACAGCATTTAATTCTCATAAAGAAGGTAAATCTCCATTTAGAGGTAACTATGCTGGAATAGGATATGCCTATGATTCTAATTTTGATGTATTTATTCCTCCTAGACCATTCCCTTCTTGGAAATTAAATTATAATACATATACTTGGGAAGCACCATCTCCAATGCCAGATTTAGAGCCTGGAATACGCATTCAATGGTCTGAAATTAATCAAGAATGGGTTACAATTTCAGTTGGTGAATAATGTCTAGAATACGAGATATAGCAAACTTATTTAGCGGAAATACAGATGCAGCAACTGATGCTGAAGTTACCGCCGCAATTAATTCTCATAATACAACTGCTAATGGACATGTTAAAAGAGGAAACACTGATTCTCGTCCCGCCTCACCTTCAAATGGCGATGTATACATGAACACTCAACTTGGCTATCCAGAATTTTATAATGGTTCTGTTTGGATTCCAATCGGTGCAACTCCAACTGCGCCAACATCTGTTGTAGCAACAAATCAAGGAACTGGGCGGGCATTTAATAATGGTCAAGCATCTGTTGCATTTACAGCAGGAACAGTACCAGGATCTACATATACAATAACATCATCTCCAGGTAATTATTATAATACTGGATCAACATCTCCGATCCTTGTAACAGGTTTGCAATCAAATACATCTTATACTTTTACTGCTACCTCTTCTAGCGTATATGGCACATCTGCTGCATCATCTGCAAGTAGCGCAATTACTGCAACTACTTTGCCACAAGTGCCAAGTGTTAGCGCAACTGCAGGAGCTAATCAAGCAACATTAACGCTAACTGGAGCAAATGGTGGATCTTCTATAACTTCATGGTCAATTACATCAAGTCCTGCAACTACTACACAAACAGCAACGTCTTCTCCATATACTTTTACAGGTTTAACAAATGGTACTGCTTATACTTTTACAGCAACTGCTACAAATGCTAATGGTACGTCTACTGCATCAGCAGCAAGCAACTCGGTAACTCCAATTAATCCAATTCCAACAAGTATAGACTACCTTGTTGTAGCAGGAGGCGGAGGCGGTGGTTGGTCAGTAGGTAATGGTTGTGGTGCTGGTGGCGGTGCTGGTGGATATAGAACATCTACTCTTTCAAATGTTTCTGGAAACACATATACAATAACTATTGGAGGCGGAGGTTCATCAGTAAATAATAATGGAGCAAATGTTCCAGCAAACAGTGGAGTATCATCTTCTTTGAGCCTTGGAGGAAGCACACTTCTTCAATCGTCAGGCGGTGGCGGCGGCGGCGCTGGAGATAATTCAGTTGGTCGTTCAGGAGGTTCTGGCGGAGGAGGCTCTCCTTCAAGTGGTTCTGGTGGTTCTGGAAACTCTGGAGGATACTCTCCATCAGAAGGTAATAATGGAGGAGGTCCAGGAAGCGGTAGCGATGCTCCAACTGGTGGCGGCGGTGGTGCTAATGCTGCTGGTCAAGCTGCTCCTAGTAGTTCAGTTTCTGGAAATGGCGGAGCTGGTAAACAATGGTTAGACGGAAATTATTATGCTGGAGGCGGCGGTGGAGGAACACAGTCTGGAGGTACAGCAGGTTCTGGTGGAATCGGCGGTGGAGGAAATGGTGGAAATAGTGGTGCAGGCTCAGATAATACTGGAGGAGGCGGTGGAGGAAACCTAAAACCAAATACTGGAAATAATGGAGGTTCTGGAGTTGTAATTTTAAGATATCCAGATACATTTGCAAATCCAACTGGAACAACTGGATCTCCTACAGTTACTTCATCTGGAGGATATAAGTATTTTAAATTTACAGCAAATGGAAGTATTACATTCTAATGGCTAAATTAATTCGAGTATGGGATGGAACACAGTGGCAATCTGTTGGAGCCGCCCTACCTTATAACTATATAACCATTAATGGCTCACAGGTAAATCTTGGCGGAAGCGTAACAATCCCTACAGGCCCTACTGCTCAAGCAGTATCATCTAACATTACAATGGCGGCAAACTATAACTACTTTGTAGATACAACAGCAGCAAGAACTCTTACTCTTCCTGCTTCTCCTGCCCTTGGAGATACAATTGTTATTTATGATGCATCTGGGACGGCGGCAACAAATAACATAACAATAGCAAGAAACGGCAATAAGATTAATGGAGCATTAGATAATGCTATAATAGACGTAAATCAATCAAGTTCCTTATTTGTATATACAGGATCAACAGTTGGATGGAGGTTCGACTAATGCCAATTTATAAGTCATCGAATTCAGGTATTCCTTTTGGTAATACTTCAGGTCGCCCATCTTCTGCAAATACAGGACAGCCTTATTTTAATGGCGAAATTGGACGTTTAGAACTTTATACTTCTACTGGATGGCAAAATGTTGTTCAAGAAACGCCTGGTGTTGCATCAATTACAGGAAATTACTCAGAAGCAACAAATTCTGGAACCATTACTATTTCTGGAACTAACTTTGTTTCTGGAGCAGTTGCTTATGCTGTAGGCACAAATGGGGTTGAAGTAAGTGCTACATCAACAACGTATAATTCTTTAGTTCAATTAACAGCTACATTTACAGGACTGTCTAATTTATATGAACCTTATGATATAAAAGTTACTAACCCATCAAATTTATTTGGACTAATACCAGATGCACTTTATGTAAATGCAAGTCCAGTTTGGACTACATCATCTGGATCTTTAGGTACATTTTATGAACAAGTTTCTGTTTCTGTTTCTGCAACAGCAACAGATTCAGATTCTACAATTTCATATGCATTAGCATCTGGATCATCTCTTCCTTCTGGATTATCTTTAAATTCTTCAACTGGAGCAATTACTGGAATTCTTCCAGATATATCTACTCAAACAACATATTCTTTTACAATTAACGCAACAGACGGACTTAATACAATTCCAAGGACATTCAGTATTACATCTTTGGTAAATCAAGCCCCAACTTGGACTACGTCTGCTGGAACATTAGCAACAATTTATGATTCAGGAAGATCTAATTATTCTGTATCAGTTGCCGCAACAGATCCAGAATCAGCTTCATTAACATATTCTTTAATTTCTGGAACACTGCCACCGTCAATGACTTTAAATACTTCAACTGGTGCAATTAGTGGAACAACTTCTGCTGTTGCGACTGACACCACATACTCATTTGTTTTAGGAGTTTCGGATGGAGTAAATCCTGTAGTGTCAAGATCATTTAATATTATTGTAAAAGCTCCATTAGCACAAACATTTACATATACTGGAGCAGATCAATCATGGACAGCTCCTACTGGAGTTAACTCTGTAATTGCAAAAATGTGGGGTGCTGGAGGAGGATCTGGTAAAGGTGGAACAGCAGGAACTGGTGCTTATGGAACTGGAACTATTTCTGTTACTCCAGGAAATGTATACAAGATTATAGTTGGTCAAGGTGGATTGAGAGGTCCAGTACTTAACTTCTCTGGAGGCGGTGGCGGCGGGTATGCTGGAATGTTTTTAAATAATACAGCATCTATTGCAAATGCTTTAATGATAGTCGCTGGCGGCGGCGGTGCAGCTGGAAATAATCAAGTAAATGGAGAGCAGGGATTTGGTGGCGCTGCTGGAGCATTTTCTGGAAATGGTAATAATGGATATGTAGACGGTAGAGGTGGGAATACTAATGGAATGGGTAAAGGTGCAACTCAATCTGCTGGTGGGGCAAAGGGATTTAATGCTCTAAACGCACTGGCAGACGGTGCAGCATTAAGAGGAGGATACGCTCAAGGAGGAAGCAACAATACTTTTGGAACGGCTCAATATGGTGGAGGAGGAACATCATGTTCTGACTCTGGCTGGTATGCCCCAGGAGCAGGAGGTGCTGGATATTATGGTGGAGGAGCAGGATCAAATGATGGTGGATATGGATCAGGCGGTGGTGGAGGGTCAAGTTATTATAATCCATCATATGTAACTTCAGTATCTTCAACAGCAGGAAATGATGGCGGAACAACAGCTAAATCAGCACCAAATAATGGAGATTCAAGATATGTAGCTGGAGTTGGAGCAACATCTGCTTCATCTGATGGTGGAAATGCTTTAGTAGTATTAATATATTAATACTATAATTGGTATAATAAAATTATGAGTTATCAGCTCAAAGTAATCAAAGATTATCCAATCGGATTTTGGCCGCTTGATGAATCTTCTGGCGCAACCGCCACAGATATATCTGGATGCGGCAATAATGGAACATATACAGGATCTCCCGCAACTAACATGCTACCGCTTGTACCAGGCGGAATTTCTGGAACACGTATTACAAATACAGCATATGTAACATTTCCAATTACTAAAGATTTTTATGGCGCAAATGTTGGGGCGGGATTCGGAACAAAATACACTTCAGATAATGACTTTACCTTAGAAGTATGGTTTAATCAATCTATAGAGTCTTCTAATGAAACACCTATTTTGGCGGATTTAACAAATGATATTGGTCTATTTTGGGAAAATGGAGATATCGTATTTAAGGTGTCTGATACAAATTCTATTAGGTGGGCAATTGAAAATCCAACTAAGGCATTGCATATTGTAGGAATATATACAGGTGGATCAATAAAGTTATATGTAGATGGAGAAGAAGTAGCTACAGAAATTGTAGAAAACTTTAAATTTACCAATACCTCAATATCTTTACAGTCTGGCCCAACCACAGTTAATACAGATAGTTTTATTGTAGATGCCCCAGCTGTCTATAGATATTCATTATCTAAGTTTTCTATTTTGAAGCATTTTGTAGACGGAAACATTTCTTGCCAGCCATTGCATATTGCATATCCAGAAGAAGGAACATTATTTAGTTGTACCGACGCTAGAATAAAGGTTAACTTTGAATATGTATTTGGGGTAGATAATAATTGGTCGGATTTAATAAATTCAGATTCCTATTATGATGAGGCTAATGGATATGTATCGTTTTATAAAACAGAAACATCTACTTCAAAAGAATTAATTATAGAAAGATCATTCTTAATTCCGTCAGATATTGGCCTAATTACTTCAAAGGTGGAATGGAGTAATAGATTGGGAATACGTGTATATTCAAAGGAATCTGAATCTGCATCATGGCAGGAATGTACAAATGGAAGACCATTACCACAATATCAAAAGGGTGCATTTAATTCATCAAATCAAGTCTTTATAAAAGTTGTTATGTCTACAATAGATGCCAGCAAATATCTACCTAGACTATCTAAATTATTTATAAGATTCTATTCAAACAATAACTTATTTGCAGATAACTTTGGCGATAAAATTGAATCATCTTCAGATTATTATTTGGGCGGGACAAATTATCACGTTCTATCCAGAGAAATAGATAATGGAATTAGACCAAAAACTAATACTGGATTTGATTTAACTACAATATCTGAATTAAAGACTATAGAGTTATTTTTTACACCTGAAGATATTTCTGCCACCACTTTATTTTTTGATCCGACCACTAGCTCGAAGTTTGGCTGGAATGGGTCAGGAACGGTCTCTAAGGCCTCTGTAAGCAAAGTTTACATCAATGGGGTAGATAGGACCTCAGCTACCTCCATAAGCAGCCATATCGTCGCTAAACAGCCACATCATATTGTATTAGTTTTATCACAAGCTGTGACTGGAACCCTTCATTTTAATTATGAAACTTCAGGCGGAGGGGCAAGTCACCTATATAACAATATTATGGTTTATGAGAGAGAGCTTTCAGATTCTCAAATTACCTCTCATTTTAATTTATATACAAGCAAACCAGCGCAATCTTTGGCAGAACCAGTCATTACCCTGACAGAAACAGCACCAAAGTATTATAATAACGATTACGTCGTTGTCAATTTTGCATAAAAAAGACATCCAGCCTGACAAAAAGCTGGACTTTGACTATAAAGAGTGGTAAAATAAAACACATGAGTATTAAAACCACCACCATTGAAAATGAGACCCGCCTTGGAATATATGTCTGGGAAATGCCAGACGGACGGTGGATTGGTGACGACGAAGGAAATTATCTATCAGTCACATCAATGAAAGGCAATAAATCTAAGATCGACGCCCTTGCAAGAGAGGTTCGTTCTTACGGAATTTATGAAGGGCAGCCAAAGTTTTTAGAGGGACGTAGAAAAATTGATGATGAGGAACTTCATTACCAACAGCAGAGACTTGAGTGGGGCTTGATTCCAGATCCTCTAGATATTGGTAATTATAAGGATGAAATGAGGAAAGCAAAATAATGACAGCAGAGTTTATTGAAGATTCAGATTCTCAAGAGATTGAGATTTCAAATGCTGCAGATTGGGCAAAGTTTCATTCTCCAACAATTCAAAAAACAAACGACCCATTTAAGATTGAAGGCGAAGACCTTACTAAAGTATCTGGGCTAAGCCCAGCATTCCGTCGGAAGATGAATAGAGATCTTCAAAAAAAATTCTCTGGTATTGACGGAACAGGGACACAACAGAATTTATTGCAACAGGCTATCACAGGATATGCCATGTTCGACCTTGTCGAACCTCCATACAATATGGAGTATCTATCACAGATTTATGAAATATCTGCATATAACTATTCAGCAATTAATGCTAAGGTTGCAAATATTGTGGGATTAGGTTTTGAATTTATTGAAACCCGCAAAACAATTGAAGCAATGGATAGCATAGACAACGAAGTACAATTAGAGCGGGCACGTAGAAAGCTTAATAGACTTCGTCAAGATCTACATGAATGGCTAGAAGATTGCAATGAAGAAGAAACATTTAAAGAAACACTAATCAAATTTTATACAGACGTAGAAGCAACAGGAAACGGATACCTTGAAATAGGTAGAACATCTGCAGGCAAAATTGGATATGTTGGACATATCCCAGCAAAGACAATGCGTGTTCGTCGTTTGCGTGATGGATTTATTCAATTGCTATATGGCAAGGCTGTATTCTTCCGTAATTTCGGAGATCAAGAAACTCCTAATCCAATTTCAGGCGGTCTAGATAGACCAAACGAAATTATTCATATGAAGAAATACACGCCGCAAAATAACTATTACGGCATTCCAGATATCGTATCAGCAGCAAATGCTATGAGCGGAAATGAATTGTCTGCCAAGTACAACCTTGATTATTTTGAAAACAAGGCTGTTCCACGATATATTATTACTGTAAAGGGCGCAAAGCTCTCAACAGAATCAGAGCGTAAGCTTCTAGAATTTTTCCAGGTCGGACTTAAGGGTAAGAATCATAGATCTCTTTATATTCCTTTGCCCCCAGATTCACCAGATTCAAAGGTTGAATTTAAGATGGAGCCAGTTGAGGCAAATCCACAAGAGTCATCATTTAATACGTATCGCAAGATGAACCGTGATGAAATTCTTATGGCTCACCGTACTCCAATTAATAAAATCGGAACTCCAGAAGGAATTAATTTGGCGGCAGCAAGAGATGCCGATAAGACATTTAAAGAGCAGGTATGTCGTCCAGCACAGGATATTCTAGAGAAGAAACTAAATAGATTAATCTCAGAAATGACAGATGCTCTAGAAATTAAATTCAATGAATTGGCTCTCACAGATGAAGACACATTGTCTAAGATTGATGAGCGTTATTTGAGAATGCAGGTAATTACTCCAAATGAGGTTCGTATCCGTAAGGGTATGGTTCCATTAGATGGTGGAGACGAGATTGTTCAATTAAAGCCACAGCAACAGGCAGAAATTCGAGCCCAGGCTGGAAATACTAGAGCCAGATCTCAAGAACGTCAAAATACCCAGCCAGATATTTCTGGAGAGGGGCGAAATGAACAAGGGGCTGGAAGACAAGTCGAGTAGTCCTACTCAACCATTTATTTGCCTTTTGATGTGTAAATAAATATAATTAAGCATATGAATATTGAGAAATCTTTGTGGTCCTCAAATGGCGATAACATCAGCCTTTCAGTACCATTTACAAAAGTCAACCGTGAGAAGAGAACTGTCTCAGGTTTTGCAACACTTGATAATCTAGATCAAACAGGCGATGTTGTAACAGCAGAAGCTTCATTGAAAGCATTCGAATCTTTCCGTGGAAACATTCGTGAAATGCACGGTTCAAATGCTGTTGGCAAAATGGTTTCATTCAAGCCAGAAACATTTTATGATCCAAAGAGCGGCGAGTTCTATAACGGTGTATATGTAGACGCATACATCTCAAAGGGTGCACAAGATACTTGGGAAAAAATTCTTGACGGCACACTACAAGGTTTTTCAATTGGCGGAAAGATTGTAGACTCAGAAAACGAAGTTAATAAGTCTACAGGTAAGCCAGTAAGATTTATTAAAGAATATGCATTAATAGAATTGTCTGTTGTAGATTCCCCAGCAAACGAACTTTGCAATATCTTGTCCATTCAGAAAATGAATGGCCAACTTATTTTTAAAGGGATGGCGGCAGACGTTGTAACAGAGAACATTTTTTATTGTGAGGATTCAGACTCAATATTCATTTCTACAGAGTCTTCATATAATTCTCCAGTTACAGGAAATCCAGCCACACTAATTGGTTGGGTTGAGTCAAACGACACAAACAAGGCTAAAGAAATAGATAAAATTCTTGCTTCATTCAAGAAGTCAAGATTACCGTTGCCTGATACAAATACAATCGCAAAACAGGCAAACGCAGAAGGAGGTAATGAAGTGTCAGAAAACACAGAAACAGTTGCAGCAGTCGAAGAGACTCCTGTAGCAGTAGAAGAGACAGCACCTGCCGCTGAGGCTCCTGCCGAAGCAGCACCAGCTGAAGCTCCTGCAGAAGTTGCAGCAGCAGAAGACGCTCCTGCCGAAACTCTGGAAAAAGCAGCCGACGTATCAGAAGTTATGGTTGATGAACCTGATTTTGCAAAGATGCTCGGTGATCTTAAGGGATTCTTCTCAGATACGCTTGCAAAGGCATCTGAGGCAAACGCAGCGCAGGTTACAACAATCAAAGAGACTGTTGAAACATTCAGCAAGAGCGTAGATACTCGTATTTCAGAATTGGCAGATCAGCATGCAGCACTTTCAAAGGCTGTAGAAGATATCAAGAACACCATCGACACAGTCGAGAAGCGTGTTGACGCAGTCGAATCAGAGACTGCAATTAAGAAGTCCTCGGACCTTGGCGGGTCTCAGGAAGTAACAATAAAGAAATCAAAATGGAACGGTTCTTTCCTCGGTTCCGTAAACGAACTCTTTAACTAAAAAAGGTAGGTGAAAATAAAACAATGAGCAATGAAACATTAGAAAAAGCAATTGCAGCAGGTACAACTGCTACAGCCACATTTGCTTCCACTACAGGTGGAACAGGCACACATCGTGCTTCCGAAAACGGAAATGGTGGATTGCTTAATCCAGAACAATCAGCTCGCTTCCTAGACTACATGTTCGACGCTACCGTAATTGGTAAGGTCGCACGTACTGTCCGAATGAGAGCAGATACAACTGAGATTGATCGTATGTCAGTTGGTGAGAGACTTATGACTCTCGCTACTGAAGGAGACCAGACTGGTGCAAACGCAGCAGTAACATTCTCCAAGATCTCTCTTACAACAAAGAAGCTTCGCTTGGATTGGGAGCTTTCAACAGAATCTCTTGAAGATAACATCGAAGGTGCAGATCTCGAAGATCATATTGCACGTATGATGGCAACACAGGCAGGTAACGATATCGAAGACCTAGTACTTAACGGTACAGGAACTGGTAGCGGATTCCTTTCAGCATTCCAGGGTGTCGTTGCAAAAGCAAAGGCAAACGGACGTGTTGTTGACGCAGGTGGTGCAGAAGTATCACGTGCAGTATTCAATTCAGCACTTAAGGCTATGCCTCGTAAGTACAAGCAACGTCGTAATGACCTTCGCTTCCTTGCAGGTTCAAACCTAATCCAGGATTTCTTGTACAAGAACAGCATCACTGCTGGTACAGCAAATCCAGAAGATATCGCTTCAAGCGTTATCCGTGGACAGCAAGTAGCACTTGGCGGTCCAGCAGGTTTCGTAGCACCATTCGCATTCGGTATTCCGATTGTTGAAGTGCCACTTCTTCCTGAAACACAAACTGGTGATTACACAGGAGCAGCTGGTTCACACGGCGACATCCACTTGACATTCCCAAATAACGTAGTTATTGGAATCAAGCGTGACGTTACTGTTTACCGCTTCTTCTGGCCAAAGAAGGATAGCATTGAATATACAATGTTTACCCGTGTTGGCACACAAATCGAGCAGGCAGACTGCTGGGTTGTTGTAAAGAACGTTAAGGTCGCTTCCTAATTTATAGGATTTAGATCCGCTGAAAAGCCCCTAAATTAAATTTTGGGGGCTTTTCCTTTTAATTTAACAATGCTATAATTGAATTACTTAGAGCAAGGAGTATATATGTCATTCGAGACATTAAAAATAGCTGAACTAAAAAAGATAGCTGAAGATTTCGGTGTAGAGATTGAAGGCTTAAAGAATAAAACTGATATTATTGCAGCACTCTCAGAAGAGGGAGTAACTTGGTCGGTATATCAAAAGACCATTAAAAAGTTGGAAGAGGAAGAAGATATGGCTACAGATACACTACCAAAGCCAGAAATAAAAAAAGTTAATCCAGAAGACACAGTCCTTGTAAAGATGGAGCGTCAGAATTATAGCTACCAGACTCATGGATTTACATTTACAAAAGAGCACCCATACGCTGCTATGGACAAAGATACAGCTCAAGACATTTTTGATAAGGAGGAAGGTTTCAGATTAGCAACCCCTAAAGAGGTTCAGGAATTTTACCACTAATCTAAGCCTTTAAAATGGCAGAGATACTATTAAAATCACAATCCCCAATTACTCATCAAGTATATTGGAATGGAGATATTGGTACACCAAATGCTTTACCAACAGTAAAGCTTTATGACGTTACAAATGATCCAGCCATTAGTCCTTCATTATCCCCAACCGTAGTTCTTGAGACACTTACATCTGTTGCTGATGAAAATAATCCAGGCTCTTATACAGTCTATATTCCATTTCAGTATACAGATAGAAATAGAAGTTTAAGACTAAAGTGGGAATATTATATTGGAGAAAAATATATATCTCGTGAAGACGAAGTATATGTTGTAACGCCATATGTAGATTTTAATCATGTTCAGGATTTAGGATTTAGCATTGATTCCTCAGATCCAGAATATAAATCATATAAAGAATTAATTTTGGCAGAAAGATATGCTCGTAAACAAATAGAGCAATATACTGGTCAAAAGTTTTATTTATATGATGATGTATACACCCTCTATGGATACGATTCAGACACCCTGCCTTTGCCAGCAAAAATACAAGACCTTCATGAGCTATATGCAAATGATATCCTTCTATTAGATAATCTTAATTCAATTAACAATTGGAATTACGATGTTGAAATAAGTACTACTGGATATGGAATAAGAGTTAACCGTGCTAATATGCTAGACAATACTGTTTATACTGCAAATGGTATGGTTCCTCCAAGTATTCATGACGGAAGCGGAGTTTTTAGATCAGGAGTTCAATATAAAATTCAAGGAAGATTTGGCTGGGATAAGGTTCCTGATGATGTTGAATTAGCTGGTGTAGAATTAATGAAAGACTATTTCTCAAAGGACAAGACCTGGAGAAATAAGTATATAAAGAACATTTCCACGTTTGACTGGGATTTTGAATATACTTCAGAAGCATATGCAGGAACAGGAAATGCTTACGCAGATAGACTTCTTGCCGATTACGTAATGGTAAGCAAGGTGGAGATTATCTAATGTATGATCTCATAGACTCCGTCTTGTCTATGCAGTTGGATGTCTATAGACAATATGAAATTCAAGACCCTGATACAGGCGCAATTAAGCGTGAATGGCATTATCATAGAACAGTTGATTGTCACGCAAAAGGCGTAATCAGTAATTCTGCAACAACACGCTCCAGCGATAAGCAGGTATTTAGTAATAAATATATGAATGATCAAATCATTCAAGTTCGCACCTCTGAAAAACTTACAATACGTGAAAAGGTTACAAATATAAGAGATAAGTCTGGAAATGTAATCTGGTCTGAAATAAATTTTCCAACAGAAACACCAACAGTATTTGAAGTAATTGGTACAACTCCAGTCACAGATCCATTTGGAGCTGTTATTGCATATAACTCATCTATGAAGAGATCGGAGAACCAGCAAATTGGACAATAGTGTAATGTTGGTTCAAGCCGCAAGCGGGCTAGAGAGATTAATGGTGGGCAATAGAAATAATCCTATGCTCAAAGACTCTACAGTTGCTCAGATATCAGCTTATATGTATTATAATGCTCAAGTTATATCTAAACTATCAACCAATAAAGCATTTCAGTCTAAATTTTCATCTGTGATATTCACCCAGATAGATAATGACTTTGGCGAGTATATTGATGCTTTAGCTAGAACTAGACCAAAATCTTTACACCATGTTTATGAGTGGAAGAAAGTCGGAAATAAAACAGCAAGATTATTTGAACTTAATCTGCTATCACAAGAGGGGCTTTCTTTTAAAGTAGGATATAAGTTCAGGCCATCAAAATCATTTGTCCCATCTTCAAGCCATGCTAAGCGCAGACATGTTTTTGCTAATAAAGCTCAAATAATGGAGTCTGGAATTCCTTTAGTAATTTCTCCGAAACATGCACAAAGGCTAGTATTTGAAATAGATGGAGAAACAATATTTATGCCTAAAGGTAAGTCTGTTACTGTAAGACGACCTGGAGGTACTTCAGCAACAAATCAATTTACACTTGCACATGGTAGATTCTTTAGTGGTAATTTAGTTGGTATGTCAATTCGCAAATCTGGCTTTCAAAAAATATTTAATGCTGGAATGGCTAAGGCTTTAAGCGTTCCTACTAATATTAAAAGAGTTCAATTTTCATTTAGCCCTAATTCTGTTAGAAGCCAAGCAGATGCGGCTCTAACACAATCATTTGGGGGAGTACTATGACAGCTAATTATAAATTAGACGCTATGCTAGAACTACGCAAGTTTTTATGGAATGAATTAAAGACCCGTAAGATATTTGATGAAGATGATTATTGGTCAGATAATTTAAATGAGAATGTGATCCCAATTGTTCCTGTACAGCAAACTGCTGAAATGAATCAATTTTTGAGCGGGAAGAAGCATATAGTCTATGACAAGATAGGTATGTCCTATGAAGACAATTGGATGATTTGCTGCGAGCAAATCCTATTTACCATATATTCAACCGACTTTGCCGAAATTAATGAAATTAGGAACTTTATGACAGATCAATTTAGACGTATGGACGAGTCAGCTAGAGATATAAATTATTGGTCTGGACTATCAGATAAGTTCAAATTCCACTCAGTATTCTTGGCAGATATATCCCCTACTGCTCCTTCTGAGGAGCTTCAGGGATTTTTCTCCACAGACGTAATACTTGAAATCAAATATTCAAGAATCTTGGACTCAGTAGGCAGATTCCTCTAGGGTTTGCCTTTTGACCCTTTATAGCCTAAAATTGGATAAGAGGAAAGAAGCCTAGCCAGCTAGATTTTTTTAAAAATTAAATACCACGAATTCCAGGAGGTGGAAATAAAAACATGGCACAAAACGCAGGTAATGCTAAAAACATTCTCGTAGGTGCATCCCCATTGTTCATTTCGAATATCGATTCAACAACAGCAGGATATGCAACATATGAGAATTCAGAGCCAGGAACAACAAATGCAGGAGCATTCGCTACAGGAGTATCCTATACCGACACACTCAATGCAAAAGATTCTGGCACATTTTACTACAGAAACGTAGGATTTACCAACAACGGTCTTCAGATTACATATAATCCAACATATGATTCAGTAACCGTAGACCAGTTGCTTGACACAGCTAAGCTGTTCAAGTCAGCGATGGAGGTTATGATCGCAACAGAAATGTCAGAAGGCACACTAGAGAACACTCTAGTTGTATTCGGACAGCCAGATGATCCAACAAATAACACTGCAATTACTCAGGACAACACCATTATCTCATCAGGTACTGGTACATCCAAGAAAGACACATTGGGTATCGCTGCTGGTGCTCTAGGTATCGCACCTACAGAGCGTCAGTTGGTAGCAGTTGGTCAAGCACCAACTACTGCTGGATCAAAGACAGAGCGTGTATATTATGCACGTCGTGTTCTTTCAGTACAACAGTCACAGTTTACTTTGGCACGTTCTACTCCAACAACATTTCCAGTAACCTTCCGTCTTCTCCCAACCGCTATGTCGGGTTATGAGGGCCAGGAGTACGGCAAGATTATTGACCGTGTATTGGTAGCGTAATAGCTAACTAGTAATTAACAGGGGCCCCCGAATTTCGGGGGCTTTCTGCTTGTGTTTATAATATGCATTTGTTATAATGAATACAACTATCCATAAGGAGGATAAATTGGCTACAACAGTATATAATGTAGAAGAAATTCAACTACAGAGTGGGCAAACAGTAAAGCTCAAACCATTATCGATTAGAGAACTTCGTAAGTTCATGGAAACAATTCAAAAGACAGCAACAGTCACAACTGAAGGTGAAACTCTCACCATTCTTATAGAAGCTTGTGCTATTGCATTAGAAAAGCAATTGCCAGACTTAGTAGCAGACAAAGAAGCGTTAGAGGATGCTCTTGATGTTCCAACTATGAATCGCATTCTAGAAGTTTGTGGTGGAATTAAACTTGACGACCCAAACCTTCTAGCGGCAGCGGTTCTGGCTGGTCAGAACTAGATCTAGCCGCTTTAGAGGGAGAAGTATTTCTCCTAGGACATTGGAAGAATTACCAGGAGTTAGAAGAAAATCTTTCAATGCCAGAACTACTGATGACCTTAGAGGCAATGCGTAAAAAAGAACATAATGAAAAAAAGTTTCAAGCATCGCTAAAGGGAGTAGACATCGGTGAATATCAAGAAGAGAATAGAGGCAGTAAGTTTGATGACATTCGTTTACGGGCAGCAGGAATAGATGCTACTGCAAACGATGTTGTTTCACTCCAAGGTTCATTTGCGGCAGAAGCTGGATTTGGAATTGGGTCAGGCTTAGGATACTCGAAGGAGTAATATAATAAATGGCTGATGAAGTAATCAGTACGAAGATAGTCGCTGATGCCGACTTCTCAAGTCTTATTGCCGATGTGCATAAGGTTACTGCAAGCCTATCTAAATTACAAGAACAACTCGCTAACTCTAATAAGATGTTGGCAAACAATGTTGCTGTAATTAATAGAAACTTTGCAGATACACTTAGAAGTACCAGCCAATTCTCAACACACTTTGTTAGCCTTACTTCTGATGTAGAAAAGTTTGGTAAAAACCTTGATAGTGGAAGATTAAAACTAAGAGACTATTTTAGTACCTATCAAGGTCATATTAAAACATCTGGCGGACTAATTAGAGAACTTGCTAGACAGCAAGTTGCTATGCAAAATGCTATATTGCAACCCCTGGGGCGTAATGCTCAGGGGCTTATGCAATTTAACGTTCATGTCCCTAGAGGATTAGATGAAATAAAGAATAAGACATCTATTGCAAGACAAGAGCTTGCAATTATGAATAAGGTTATTCAAGATGGTGCAGTACAAATTATTAACTGGGGTAAGAATACTCAGTGGGCAGGTCGTCAGTTAACTGTAGGTCTTACGCTTCCATTAGCAACATTTGGAAAGGCGGCAGCAGATGCATTCAAAGTTGCTGATCAAGAATTAACTCGTCTTACTAAGGTTTATGGAGATGTTGCTGGAACATCTGCAGCAGAATTAGGTAAAGTACGTAAAGAAGTAATTGCAACATCAAAAGAATTGTCTTCAGCATATGGTACTAATTTTAGTGAAACAATTGCTCTTTCTGCGGATATAGCGGCTACTGGTAAAAAAGGACAAGAGCTTCTAGACTCAGTAAGAGAAACTAGCCGTCTAGCAATTCTTGGTGAAGTTGATAGAGCCGAAGCTATGAAGGCCACACTTGCAATACAATCAGCATTTAAATCTAATACAGAAGAGCTTGCTAATTCAATTAACTTCCTTAACGCAGTCGAAAACCAAACATCTACAACTCTTAATGACCTTGTAGAAGCAATTCCAAAAGCTGGCCCAGTAATTAAAGGTCTTGGCGGAAGCGTACAAGATTTAGCTCTTTATCTTACGGCTATGCGTGAAGGTGGTATCTCAGCTTCAGAAGGTGCAAATGCTTTAAAGTCTGCACTAGCATCTTTAATTAACCCAACAGATAAAGCTGTAGATAAATTCCAGACACTGGGTATAGATTTACTAGGAATAGTAAATAAAAACGCTGGCGACGTTACAGCAACTCTTTTATCATTACAGGCGGCATTAGATAATTTAAGTCCATTACAAAAACAACAGGCTATAGAGCAGCTATTTGGTAAATTCCAATTCTCACGTCTAAACGCATTATTTGAAAATTTAGGAAGAGAAGGAAGCCAGACACTTCAAGTACTAGACTTGATGAAAGCAAGTACATCTGAATTAGCATCTGTAGCTGGTCGAGAATTAACAGCAGTAACAGAGTCAGCATCTGGTAAGTATCGTAGAGCTTTAGAAAGCCTAAAGGCGGATCTTGCTGGAGTTGGAGAGCAGTTCTTAACAATTGGAACAAAGATAATTACAATAGTTGATAAAGCTCTTAAATTCTTCGAAGGACTACCAAAGCCTATCAAGTCAGCCTTGACGTTTGTCGGAGCATTGACTGCTGTTGCTGGTCCACTTATTATGCTTACTGGTGTTCTAGCTAACTTCTTTGGTTATATATTAAAAGGCATAATGCATATGAAGGCTTTCTTCAAGGGTGGAGAAGGCTGGAAGTATTTAACTCCAGAAATGATGGCAGCAGAAAAAGCTGGTAAATTAATTGAACAAACATTTTACAGTGATGCTAAAGCCGCTTCTATCTTACAACTAGCACTTAAGAATCTTATTGATGAATTTAGTATTCTTGAAGCAAAGGCAAAGTCTGGATCTATTTCTGTAAACCCTGCAGTTTCAACCATGGCTGGAAATTTAATAATGGGTGCTGGTGGTCGTGTAGTAAATCCTCAACACCCATTAGTTGGTCCGATGGGAACTCGTGCTTCAACACATATGGTTCCTCGTGCTTCAATGACAGAAGAACAAAGAATGTCCCAAACAATATTTGGGCTTGTTCCAGGAGCAGTTCCAGTAAATAGAAAAATTGGTGATGCCCCACAGATTTATATGAATGATCCATTGCCACCTGTTCCAGGACTTACTACAATAGGTGGAGTTTCAACTGGCGTAGTTTCTGGTGAGGCGGCAAGATGGCATGCAATGATGGCTACTCTTGCAATGCAGTCTAAGTCAGAAATTGAAGCACTCAAGAAACAAATTGCTACAACTGGAATTGTAAGCAAAGATTTCATGAATCAGTTCGATGATATTTTGCCAGTTGTTTCTGGAATTACAGATAATGCTGCAAAGCAGTCTGCGCTTATAGTTGCAGAACTTCGTGCTGGCAAATTAACTGTTGAGCAGGCTCGTGCTCAAATTATTGCATTGAACCTTGAAGTAGAGAGAATGATTACTGGCGCAGTAACTACTCAAGCAACTGCTATGGGAAGAACAATTAATCCAACAATTGTTCCAACTTTAAATCAGCCAGTAGTTGATGCAACTGGTAAATCAAATATGCGTGAGCTATTTAAGAAGAGCAAAACTCGTGATCTTATTGATAAGGTTGCCCGCTCTCTTGGGGTAAGAACATCTGGCGCTGGATATAATATTGAGACAACTCGTCCTAAGAAATTTAATATGGGTGGAGAAGTATATAGTCTTAATGATGGAAACATTGTTCCAGGACCAAATATAAATGCAGATGTTGTTCCAGCAATGCTAACTCCTGGAGAGTTTGTTGTTAATAGAGAAGCAGCCCAAGCAAATCTTCCGCTTTTAGTGGCAATCAATAACGGCTCTGGTTCAGGTCAGATGGGAATGATGACTGGTGGACAAGCAAGAACCCTAATTAATTTACCTGAAGAATTTTTAAGACGAATCAATTTAATAAGTGGTGCAAGAAGAAGTGATACTAGATCTGCTAGAACAGTATTTAGTCCAGGAGCGCTTAACTATGATCAAATGGGAACAAGAGTAGGAAGAAATGCTATTTGGCAGAACCCAGCACTATCTCTTGGAAAACCAGGACCTGACGAAGTAGTTGGTCACATATATAGTAATCAATTCTATAGACAGTACGGAGGTCCTGGCGGATCTAGCTCTTCTCCACGAGCAACAGGATCACAATTTGAAAGATTAACTGGATTATTGCTGCCTGCATCTAGATCTGGTTATTTGGGAACATATGATATTCTTCCAAATCAGTTTATGACGATTTCTAGATCATTTAATACAAGATTAAATCGAGGTGGTGCATCTCCTGCAGACTGGTTTGCAAGTCCAAGAAAACCAGAACATATGTTGTCCCTCATGCAGTTGCTTACTTCTCAAGGAATTCCTGCTTCAAAAGCACTGCCTATTGCACAAAAAGTTCTTTCTAGAATAAACACAAATATTTCTAGGCTTCCTTCAAATGCAATAATTAATGAAAGAATGTTTGGCAATATCGTAACAAATAGTACAAGACAAGAAATGATGCGACTTAAAGCTATTGGAGAATTAAACGAAAGACAAAATGCTGCAAGCCCAGTATTACCAAGAGGGACATATACTCCTGGAGCCTATATGGGTTATAACAGAAACAGAAGAAATTCAGGTGGAATAATTAGAGGATATAACCGTGGTGGTCTAGTAGGGTACAAAAAGGGTAGCAGAAAGGGCGTAGGAGAGCCAGGAGACGGCGGAATTCCGATGGGTGGAGGAATGGGTACAGCCTTCGCTGGAATGGGCTTAATGAGCGCTGGATCAATGCTTGGTGGAACAGCGGGTCAAGCAATTAGTTATGCTGGAATGGCAATGCAAATGTTGCCTCTATTATCTTTCCTTCCTAAATTACCTACTGCTTTAACAGCAACTATTGGCCCATTTGCAAAAATGGCGGGGGTAGTCTCAAGAGTCTCTGGAAGTCTAACAGGGCTAACTAAAATATTTAATTTAGTATTAAAACCACTATCATTAATTCTTCGTGCAATAAATCCAGTTACAGCAGCACTTACAGTTTTGGCAATAGGCATAAAACTATATGTTGATAACCAAAAGAAAATAGAAGAACAAAATAGAATAACCAGACTAAGTTTTGGTATGACTGCAGATTCTGCTAAAAAAGCAGGATATAACTATACAGATTATAACAAGAGAGTAAAAGATTCTATTGCTAATCTTAAGGCAGTTGCTGAACGAAATAAAATGATTTATGAAAGCATGACTCAGGCTGGCGTTCCATTTAAGATGACAATTGAGCAATATAAGAAGCTCAAAGAAACAGTCAAGGATACAATGGGAGACTATGTTAAATTATTTGATTCAACAAAGGTTAAGGATGTAGGTCAAATTGCTGTACAGCTAAAGGCGCAATTTATGGCTGCTGGCGATAGCGTAGAAGAAGCAACTGCAAAAATTTATACATTAATTGCAATGTCTAATAAAGCTGGCATGGCAGGAGCAGCAATTGGATCTTCGGCATTTAAGGGTATTCAGACAGTACAAGATGCTGCAGAGGCCACCATTAAAACATTTAATGCAGCAACTAAGGTTTCTGACGCTAAGGGCCAAGTAGACGCATTAATGTCTGCATTTACAGCATTAGATGCTGCTACAACTAAAGTTGTCGAAGATAGCAAGAAGAATAGCAAAGACCGTGCTACAGCAACAATAACAGAATATGATGCTGCTACACAAGTGGTTGAAAAAATAAATAATAAGCTCGGCAAGCAAAAGACAATTACATCTGAAATGATTGTTGAACTTAGCAAGATGAACCCAGAGCTTGGTCAAATTCTTAGCACTTCAGACACAGTTGTTAGCGCATTCCAGAAATTGAAGCTATTATCATCTGGAATAAATATCGATGTGTCTCAGCTAAGTGGAACAGCAGCAGCTGCAGCAGCTCAAATAGTTTCTTCAGTTCAAGCGGCAGTAAGAAATAATAATTTAGTTAAAAAACAGGTAGCTGCATATCAAGCACTAAAGAATCAGATTTCGGCGGCTGAAAAAGCACAGCGTGGAATGAGTGCTAAGCAAGAGATTGATTCTAGAAAGGCTATAGAGTCTTTACAGAAGAGAATTAATCTAATTAAAGAAGAAGCAAAGACAAAGATCGATGCTATTAGAAAACAAACAGAATTAGAGAATGCGGATCTAGAAATTCAAAAAGAGCAGTTGGCAGCATCTCAGGCCTTGGTATCTGGAGATATGTCTGGCTATGCTCAATCTCAATTAAATATAAAGCAGCTAATTAATACACAGCAACAAAAGGCTGCAGAAGAAGCAATTACTGCAAAAGCTGAATTAGATATTAAGCCTCTTCAAGATCAAATTGATGCGCTTCAAAACAAAAATCAAAAGCTTGCAGATAGCGCTGCTTTGGCTGGAGATAGACTTGCAGTTCTTCAGAAGAGAGCTTCAACATTAAATGATAATTTAACAACTTATACAACTAACCTAGATAACCTTGCCTTCAAGGTTAAAACTCTTGGAGATAGTTTTAAGGGTAGCGATGAATATAAAGAGGCCATGGCTGCTCTAAAGGTTGCTGGAGAAAAGTTAGGAATTAAAGCTGATCCAGAAAAGGTATTGAATGATATTGTAAAGGGTCTAGGCAATATAAGCACAGACCTTGTAAATGTTTATCTAGCTGGCGGAGGAAAAGCCGCAAGCTTTGGACAGGGCGGAACATCTGCTAATCCAAGAAACTTAGGAATGTCTCCAACAGATTTAAGAAGCTGGAGTAACCCTTTTAGCAAGGGCCCAACAAGCGCAAGAGAAGTCGTTAAGGATCAGGCAAAAACTTATGGGGTTTTACCAGGAGAATACTTTACGCTTAAAGATAGTAGCGGAAAAGAATATAAATTTAAAATGCGTGAAGACGGAAACATTACAATGGTTTCTGATCCATATGAGGTTAAAAGAGCAATGGGCGGAAGAATTGTTCCTGGAGTCCAATATGCTTTAAATGACGGCGGTAAAGTAGAAGGAATTAAATTTGATAGACCTGGAATGGTATATCCAAATGCTAGCACAATGCCAAGATATAATATCCCCACAAATACTATCTCTGGCCTAAATAACCACCATAATAATTCATACAATAATAACGTCTACAATATAGATATTGCTTTAAATGGAACAAATGTTACAGTAGATGATGTAATGAGAAGCTTTAAGTCCGAACTCGCCCTAATTAATGCTAAAGAGGGCAGAACTAGAATAGCAGGAGGCAAATACTGATGGCAATGATTCTACCTAGAGGATCAATCCTTTTAATTGAGGCTAAGGATTTATTGGCTACCCCTGCTGGAACTACTAAAATTTGGAATAAGGTTACAGAACATAATAGAGCAGAATTTACAATGGATCCTGAAAGAATTGAGAAGACGGTAAGAACTTCAAATGGATCGCTTAGAAAAAACCACATAGCAGACAAGATGAACTTCAACCTATCTTGGTCTATGCTTCCTTCATATAGAACATTAACCGTAGATGGCGCATGGGGAGCAGAGGATCTGAGATCTTTCTATTTAAGCGATGATGGTAAAAAAGAATTTAATATTAAAGTAAATTTAGCAAAGGCTGGATCAGATCAGTCGTCTTCTGGTTTTGAATCTTACACTGTTGTATTTACTTCATGTAATTTTACGGTAGTAAAAAGAGGTTTACAGCCACACTGGAACGTCTCAGTATCTATGAGTGAGGTATAATGCCAATAGCAACTACCACCGCAAAAGATATTTTAGATCAAAGCGTAACCATTAGAGATGGTATTGGGTGCACAATAGAACACAATATGAACTCTCTAGTAGATAATATTACAGTAACTGGTGCTGAGTATACTGCTGCAGATGGAAGCAAGCCATTTAAAAAGCTGTTTCCTATAGATTCAGTATTAAAAGCTTTTAGGCCTGTAGGGGCGGGAGTAAAATATGCAATATCTGGAGATGTCTCTACAGCCACATACCATAATCCAAAAGCATACACATATGCAGTAAACTACAGAACATATTATCCTGGAACTGAAACATATTATAAATATTATCTATGCCCTAAAGGACAGGGCGCTGACATTACTGTAACATATCCGCAAACAATTTTGGCTAATAAGATAGTAGTCAAATTTGAAATATCGCATGCCGTCCCAGGAACATGGACACTATATAGTGGAGCAACACAGATAGCTACAGGAACATCTTCTAACATAGTGGCATTTGGAAGCGAAGTATATAACGCTGGCACACTAACTTTATATTATAATGGAACATCATGGTCTACTACAGAGCCATCAACAATTCCTGCTCCCACTACGATCAATTCCTTGAGATTAACAACTTCTGGAGTATCTGATAAATATATAGCTGTTGTAGAAATATCTCCACGATGGGTATCAGACTTAACTGATAGATTAATTCAGTTTTCTATTGATAAAGAAACTTCTTCCAGCGTAGATGACATTTTGCCAGTAGGAAGAGTTACGGCAAATTCTCTAAAACTAGATATGGTTTCATACGAAGATGCGAGAGTTGTAAATTCATATATTAAGGGCCAAGCATTTAGTGCTTCTAAAATTTATTTATATAGAAATGCAGAAATAAGACCATACTATAAGCTATATTATACTGGTGCACCACTTAGTGATTCTAAGGGGTCTTATGAAAAAATAAATCAGGGCGTTTACTTCTTGGATAACTGGGACACTTCTGAGCACGGCGATGTTGGATTAACTGCATTAGACGGTGCAAAGTTTCTTCAAGAAACAATTGCTCCAAATATATTGTGCATAGATTATTCTGCTACTGCTATTATTCGTAGACTTCTAGATAGCATTGGGTTTACTAATTATAAGATAAATATTAAAAAAGATATATCAGGCAATATTACAGACACTTCTGTATTTAGCCCATCATATTGGTGGACGGATGATAGGGTTCCAGTATGGAATTCAATCCAAGAACTTTGCAGAGATGCACAGATGGTAGCATGTTTTGATGATAATAACGTCTTGCAGTTCTATACAAGAGACTTCCTATTTGATACTACAAGAACTTCTAGTTGGAACTTTAGACATGCCGCTAGTGGTAATTTATTGCCAAATATAATTTCATTACAAAAGAGGGATATATCTACGGCAAATCAGATTAAGGTTCTATGGGCTACAAGATATTCTAATGAAGTTTATCCTGGAAATGCTCAGCCTCTATGGCAGTCTGGAACAGACTTTATTGGAGCATTTAATTTAGAAGAAACATTAAGCTCTACAGCAGGCGCTGGAGACTTTATGAAAATGTATGCAGTAAAAGAAACTCTTAGAGGCAATCAGATATTTTATAGAAATAGCGGATACGTAGTAATTAATTCTGAAATTATAGAATTTGATGGCGTAGAATATTCTTATTATGATAGAACTGGAACTAGAAAAACAATTGTTGCTACAAACTACGGTGGCATACAAAAAATTCTAGGAGATATTAAGCCTGGACAAAATCCGCTAACAGTTATTGAACAAACTGGAAGAGTAAGAATTAAGTCTAGAGGAGCTTTTGGAACAAAAGTTGCAAACCATCCAGCAAATATAGAAACTACAATCCAATCTTGGAATGTATATGACACTACCTGGGAGATTTCATAATGCCATATAATGTAAATTATGACATGGGTAATATAAAAGTAGAAGCCCTATCAACATCTATTACCGTAACTTGTAATAAGGCATATTATGCAAATGTACCTAAAAGCTACAAGGTTCAGGTATATGGCGGATCAGCACTTACAACTTTAATTGCTGAAAAAACAGAGAATGATAATAGTATATATTTTGGTCCAACAAATGGAATTGTTAAAAACACTAAGTATAAGATTATTGTAAGAGCATTTCAAAATTTAAATGGTGGCGGAGATTATGGAAATACCGTAAGCGGAACTGTAACAACTCCAATTCCAGGCGGCGGATCTCATCCTAAGTCTACTAAAAAAGTTACATCAACCTTTTCAAGCTCTAAAACAGTAAGCCCTAGCTTTGGCGCAAATAACGCTAGCAGTGGAGTAGTAAATAGCCATCTTAATGATTTAAATAATTTGCCTGGATCAGTAAATAATCCTTCTAATACTGGATCTAAAACAAAAAATAAGATATCTAATACACAAGAAACGCCAGCCAAAGAAGTTGCGGAAGGTGTTCAAAACTCTACATTTGAATTTAATAAAGGCTCATCTATAAAATCAGTCGGCAATAACTCTATTCAAAGAGGAACACTTGTACTAGACAGCAAAAATAAAAAGATAAATCAGGCAACAATTGCAACAAAAGATACTGGCATATCCACTTCAGCTACCTACTATGCATTTGGCACTGGGTTGTTTTTTGGCAGCGATTTAGACAAAGTAAATTCTTCAGGCGGGCTTGGAGTATTTACAGATGCTTCTGGTCTTAACGGATATTTTATTAAACTAGAGTCGACGGACGTTGTTGGAACGGAAAAGAAACAGCTTAGACTATTGAAGTCTATTAGTGGAAATTTACGAAGAATTGATGCGGAGGCGGGAGTCAAAGAATTAGCCCTAGTTTATGGAGCAACATTATATAGACTAGATGTATTTATTAAGGCTACTTCAACTGCAAATGAAATATTTATTTCGGTAAATGGTAATACTTTAATTCACACAGATGAGGATGTTGCTAATACAGACGATCCATTTAAAAAGAAAATAGACCCAACATCATATATATCTTTATTCTGTAATCTTGGTCAGACATATTTTGATTATGCATATGCAACTGTAATTACAGAAAAGGATTATGAGGATAAGGTAAATAAGATTAGATATAAGGGTCAGACTGGAGATGCCACCCTAAGTGCTTTATTCGGAGAAAGAATAATTAGTAACTTTGATAAGTTAAGTGTACCTGGAGGGTATCTAGAGGAGTTTGGTCCAACTGCTAGAGAAATAATTAGAACAAATGTTAAGTTTGAAAATAGACCAGGCTTCCCATTAAAGGTAAGCACTGGGATTAATCCATATGTCCAGGTGCTTGGATCTAAGATGAACTCGTTTGGTGCAGACGTTTATGTATTAAATAATGCTGGAACATTCATGCCTCTTGCTGGCGGACCACACACATATTCAATTTGGGGTAATTATGTTTCAGAGCCAGGAGCACAAGAATATTCTGAAGACCTATATGCTACAAACACATACACCTCACCAGACCCAGTCACATTTGAATCTAAATGGATTCAAAATGAGCCAGATGCAAAATCATTAGCTTCCTTTATAAAAACTCAATGGTCTAAGCAGCAGTCTGTAATTGAGTTAGAAGTTTTTGGAAACCCTCTAGTTTCAGTAGGAGAAATTATTACAGTTAATTATCCAGATAATAATTTAACTGGATCTGAAAAGTTTTTAGTAACAAGCGTTAATCTAGGATTCGGAGAGGAGACAACTACTAGGATATCAGCCCGTTCAATTTATAGCTGATAAATGGTATAATCAAAATATGGCCAAAGAGAATGCTAAATCCAATACTGGGATTCCAGTAAATCCGACTGTTGTCTTGTTTTCTGGAGACCCCCTGGCCTCTGTTTTAAATAAGTCATTCGTAACAACAATTCCTGGATTTAATCTAGGAGCTTATGTTTCAGGATTTGACGTTGATGGATCTACTGATGATGTGGATGCAGAAGACCTTTTTACAATGGATGATGAATTTTCAGATGATGAAAACCAGTCCAGCGAAGATGATGGAAGCCCAGATGATCCTGAGTCTAAAAATTTATCAGCTCCATCACTGTCTGATATATCATTAATTTCAAACGAAGTTAAATATGATGCGGCTGGGAATCCATATGCAGAAGTCGTTATAAGGGTAATGAATTCAAGTGGTGTTACTTTAAAAGGAATTAGAGCAAAGGTAGGTAAGGCTTAATGATAACTAAATTTGGTAAGAGATTCCTGACTAATTATTTAGCAGGCAACTCAAACTTTTCTCAAAAAGACCTAGCGTTTGGAATAAGTTCAGCAACTCCAAATGTGAATGGCGATGACACAAAGCTAGGTTTTGAGGTTTATAGAATAGCTGCTAATTTGTCTAGCGTTGATATTACACAAACTGGAGTCGATGGCGGCGGGAATCCAATATACTCCTATTCAGTAGTATATAGAACAACTCTTCCACAATCATTTTCTGGAGTAATATCAGAAATAGGCCTATACCCAGGAACAAGAGCATCTATTAATAATTTTGATAGCAAGCTATTATCAACATTTGATGATCCATTTTTATGGCAGGATAGCAATGGAGCCCATCCATCACTTCAGGCAAATACAGTTGATGCAAGTGGCAACTACACATTCTTGTCTAAGTTAGGCGAAAATATGATTGGTATTACTGCTGATCAAAGTTCAACAAAAGAATATAAATCTATTCAAGCAGCTTTAGATATATCTGGATATAGCATCAATGATAGCCTATCTATTGCGTATAAAAAAGCCGATGCAAACTTAAGCAATATTGTTGTAAAGTTTTATAGTTCAGATAATGATTATTATTCAATTACATTTTCAGCAGCTTCTGGCACAGGAGATAAAATTGGATCTTTAACATTAAATAATTTATTTGATAATCCTACTGGAACCCCAGACCCAACTAGTATTACAAGAATTGGAGTATCTGTAACTGCAACATCTGGCGGAAGCACCACAGTATACTTTGATGCACTAAGAGTAAATGACGAGGACACATTTGATCCAGTTTATGGATTAATTTCAAGATCTGTTTATACTACTGGTAATGAACTAATAAAGCCTTCAGGTAGACCAGTAGACGTAGAGTATAAACTAACATTAGGATTTTAGCATATGTCAAGACCAGATGATTTGTCGGGTGGCTATGTACCAAGTGATCTAGCCGTAACTGGAAAAACAATAGTTAATAAGGCCTACCTTGACTTACCATTTTCAAATCTTGCAATCGGAACAAAATATAACTTTCAATTTAGCTATGTAGACCTAAATGATAATCAATCAGATTTTTCTCCAGTATTTCAAGTAACAACAAGTAATATATCTGCAATTCAAAAGCCAAGATTTACTTCAGACGATTTAACATATACAACAAACACCCTTTTAGTTTCTTGGAATGGCAAAGATTATTTAAATCAAGACTACGATAAAAGATTTGCACGTATAGATATTTATGCAAAAGGCGGAAGCTTTGGACCAGCATATAAGGTTGTTGGACAATTTTTAAAAGCTGGAACACAAACAATTACATCTTTAGCAGGACAATATTGGGTTAAGCTGCAAGCAGTCTCAGTAAATGGCGTGGTATCAGATTTTAGTGCTGAGCAAACCATTATTACAGAAAGTCCAATTGTTGTAGATACTGATCCACCACCAAACCCAAGCGGAGTTACTGTTTTAACTGGAGTAGATCCTAAAGATCAAACAGGGTTCAGTGCTTATGCCACTTTCTCTTGGACACATCATCCAAATGCGGCAACAAACGGAACTCGTGGATATCGTATAAGATGGACATATGACACAACAAATCCAATATACGAATACGGCTTTGTAGACTATCCTAATAATTCATATACAGCAACTGGATTAATTCCTAACGTTGAATATAGTTATCAGGTTGCATCTGTAGATCAATTTAATAATACTCAATCTTACTATACTGGTGGAACATTTACTGCATCAGATCCAACAAATCCAGATGGATGGGCAAGACTTAAATCATATCTATCTATCGGTGGAGCAACTGGCGATCTGTTTAAGTTTGGTACAGGAATTCCTTCAAGCATAAATACTAGCTTAACAACAACACCATCTCTTACATCTGGAAACTATAATGGAATTATTCTAAACAAAACTGGGAATAATAATAACTATTGGTTAACAACAGGACAATTTAGAGTTGGCGGAAATACTCAGTTTATGTATTGGGATGGAACTAATCTTTCTATAACTGGAGATCTTGGCGTTGGTGGCGGAGCAACAATTGCTGGAAATCTATTTATGAAAACATCTGGAGCATCTATATATTCTGGTTCTTTAACGGCAGGAGCATTGGCAGTAGGAACTGCAGGATATATTTTAAATAATGATGGCCTTCTAGTACAAAATAATGAAACTGGAACAAATAGAAAATATGTAAGAATTGATCCAGCAACTGGAACCCTATTTGCAAATAATGCTCAAATAACTGGAAATGTTGTAATTACTGGTGGATCAACAAAAACTGCAATTGATGATGCTGCATCTGCTGCTTCAGCAGCAAGTTCTGCTGCTGCAAATGCATCTGCTGCTGCTGCAAGTAAAAATAAAACATTTACGCAAAGCAGTGCTCCAACAAATCCAATATCTGGGTATAGTCTTGTAGCTGGAGATATTTGGTTTGATGATGATGATGGATATAGACAATATAGATGGAATGGTTCATCATGGGTAGATGTTAGAGATACTGGAATTAGTGCAGCTCAAGCAGCGGCATTAAATTCATTGCAAA
>Ga0075471_10000199_pt1 | contig 32833 bp, 32 predicted proteins | sample DEB19_08_DNA_2_FD_74787 | JGI IMG/M metagenome (GOLD analysis project Ga0075471, IMG submission 74787) | Aqueous microbial communities from the Delaware River and Bay under freshwater to marine salinity gradient to study organic matter... | ecosystem: Environmental > Aquatic > Marine > Coastal ...
GACCTTCACGCCGGTCGCGTCGCGACCCTGCGAGGAGATGTCCTTGGTCGCGAGCCGCACGGCGTTGCCGCTCGACGAGAACACGATGATCTCGTCGTCGGGCAGGACCGTGAACGCTGCGACCACGCCACCGAGGGATGCGGTGATCTTCATGCCCCGCACGCCCTGACCACCTCGACCCTGCTGGTTGAACCGGTCGAGCTTCGTGCGCTTGCCGTGACCGGACGAGGACACGAAGAGCATGACCGCGTCGTCACGGGCGACGTCGCAGGAGACCACGGCGTCCTCGGCGTTCTTCAACTTCATGCCCCGCACGCCGGCGGCGGCCCGGCCCATGGCCCGGACGTCCTCCTCGCTGAAGCGGATCGTCATGCCGTTGCGGGACACCATGAAGATGTCGCTCTTCCCGTCGGTCTGCACCACCCGGACGAGTTCGTCGTCGTCCTTGAGGTTGATCGCGATGAGCCCGGTGCGCAGCGAGGAGTCGTACTCACTCATCTTGGTCTTCTTGACCTGACCCCGCTTGGTGGCGAAGAACAGGTAGGTGCCGTCCTCGTACGTGCGGGTGTCGATGACGGCCTGGACCTTCTCCTCCGGGCCGAGGGCGATGAGGTTCACGACCGCGGTGCCGCGGGCCGTGCGCTCCTTCATCGGGATCTCGTGCGCCCGCAGGCGGTACACCTTGCCGCGGTTCGAGAAGAACAGCAGGTACGAGTGCGCCGTCGTGGTGAGCAGGTGCTCGACGTAGTCGCCGTCCTTGAGCGCCTGGCCCCGGACCCCGCGGCCACCCCGACCCTGTCGCCGGAACGTGTCGGCGGCGACGGTCTTGATGTAGCCCTTGCTCGTGAGGACGACGATGACCTCCTCGTCCTCGATCAGGTCGAGGTCCGACAGGTCGCCGGTGTCCATCGTGATGAGCGTGCGACGCTCGTCCGCGTACTTCTCGCGCACCTCGCCGAGTTCGGTGCGGATCACCTCGCGCTTGCGCTCATCGCTCTCGAGGATGGCGGTGAGGTCCGCGATCGTGCGCTGCAGTTCGTCGTACTCGTCGCGCAGCTTCTGCTGCTCGAGCCGGGCCAGCCGGCGCAGCGGCATCTCGAGGATGTGGTTCGCCTGCACCTCGGAGAACTCGAACGGGGTGGCCATGAGGCCGGCCCGCGAGGCCTCCGTGTCCTCGCTCCCCCGGATGAGGGCGATGATCTCGTCGAGGACGTCGAACGCCTTCACGAGACCCTCGACGATGTGGGCCCGGTCCTGGGCCTTCTTGAGCCGGAACTGGGTGCGGCGGGTGATGACCTCGATCTGGTGGTCGACGTACACCTTGATCGCCGCGTCGAGCGTCAGCACGCGGGGCACACCGTCCACGAGGGCGAGCATGTTCGCGGCGAAGTTCGTCTGCATCGGGGTGTGCTTCCAGAGCTGGTTCAGCACGACCTGCGCGTTCGCATCCCGCTTGAGTTCGATGACGAGACGCGTGGTGTCGCCGCTCGACTCGTTGCGGACGTCGCGGATGCCCTCGATCCTGCGGTCGTTGACGAGGTCGGCGATCTTCGAGCCGATGACCTCGACCGAGGTCTGGTACGGGACCTCGGTCACGACGATGCGCTGGTCGCCCCGCTTGCCCTCGTCGATCTCAGCCACCGCGCGCATGCGGATCGAGCCCCGGCCGGTGCGGTAGGCGTCGCGGATGCCGCTGGTGCCGAGGATCGTGGCCCCGGTCGGGAAGTCGGGACCCTTCACGAAGGCCATGAGGTCGTCCGCGGTGGCGTCCGGGTGGTCGACCACGTGCAGCGCCGCGTCGATGACCTCGCCGAGGTTGTGCGGCGGGATGTTGGTGGCCATGCCGACGGCGATGCCGCCGCCACCGTTCACGAGCAGGTTCGGGAAGCGCGCGGGCAGGACCGCCGGCTCCACCGTGCCACCGTCGTAGGTGGCGATCATGTCGACGGTGTCCTCGTCGATCTCGCCGAGCAACTGCATGGCCAGCGGGGCCAGCTTCGCCTCGGTGTAGCGCGCGGCGGCCGGGCGGTCCATCGGGTCCGGGGATCCGAAGTTCCCGTGGCCGTCCACGAGCGGGTAGCGCAGCGAGAAGTCCTGGGCCATGCGCGCCAGCGCGTCGTAGATCGCCTGGTCGCCGTGCGGGTGGTAGTAGGCCATGACCTGGCCGACGGTGTTGGCGCACTTCTTGTGCTGCCGGTCGGGCCGCAGGCCCGCGTCGTACATGCCGTAGAGGATCCGTCGCTGCACCGGCTTCAGGCCGTCGCGTGCATCCGGGAGCGCTCGCGAGGTGATGACCGACATCGCGTAGTCGAGGAAGGATCGCTCCATCTCCTCCTGGATCGCGATGGGCTCGACGTTGCCGAGCGTCTGCTGGATGCCGTCGTCCGGCATGGTGTTCCTCCCCGCGCCGTCGGTGCGCGTGTCGTGGTCGGGCCCCTCAGATGTCGAGGAAGCGGACGTCCTTCGCGTTCTTCTGGATGAATCCCTTGCGGGCCTCGACGTCGTCACCCATGAGCGTCGAGAACGCCTGATCGGCGAGGGCCGCCTCTTCGATGGAGACCTGCAGCAACGTGCGCGTCATCGGGTTCATCGTGGTCTCACCGAGTTCCTGCCAGTCCATCTCGCCGAGCCCCTTGAAGCGGCTCACCTCGAAGCGCCGGCCCTCGTGCTCGGCCTCGAAGCGCCGCAGTGCCGCCTCGTCCTTGAGGTACGAGCGCTCCTTGCCGAGGTCGGCCCGGAACAGCGGCGGCTGGGCGATGTAGACGTGTCCGTTGCGGACGATGTCCGGCAACTGCCGGTAGAAGAACGTCAGCAGGAGCGTGCGGATGTGCGAGCCGTCGACGTCGGCGTCCGACATGAGCACGATCTTGTGGTAGCGCAACTTGTCGCCGTCGAACTCCTCCTGGATGCCCGTCCCGCACGCGGTGATGAGCGCCTGGATCTCCTCGTTCTTGAGCATCTTGTCGATGCGCGAGCGCTCGACGTTCAGGATCTTGCCCCGGATCGGCAGGATCGCCTGGAACTCCGGGTTGCGGGCCCGCTTGGCCGAACCGCCGGCGCTGTCGCCCTCGACGATGAAGATCTCGCACTGCTTCGGGTCCTTGGACGAGCAGTCGGCGAGCTTGCCTGGCATCGACGCGGACTCGAGCAGCGAACGACGGCGGGTGAGGTCACGGGCCTGCCGGGCCGCGAGGCGTGCCCGCGAGGCCTGGGTGGCCTTCATGACGATCGCCTTGGCCTCGGAGGGGTGCTCCTCGAGCCAGTCGCCCAGCTTCTCGTTCGTCGCCTTCTCGACGAGGGAACGCATCTCGGTGTTGCCGAGCTTGGTCTTGGTCTGTCCCTCGAACTGCGGGTTCGACAACTTCACCGAGATGATCGCGGTGAGACCCTCGCGGATGTCCTCGCCCTGGAGGTTCGGATCCTTCTCCTTGAGGAGGCCCTTGCCGCGGGAGTACTTGTTGACCGCGTTCGTGAGGGCCTTCTTGAAGCCCTCCTCGTGCATCCCGCCCTCGGTGGTGGCGATGTTGTTCGCGAACGAGTGGATGCCCTCGTGGTAGCCCGTGTTCCACTGCATCGCGATGTCGACCTCGGAGCCGTCGGCGATCTCCTCGAAGGCCACGACGCGCTTGAAGATCGGCTCCTTCGTGGCGTTGAGGTGCCGGACGAAGTCGGTGATGCCGCCGTTGAACTTGAAGTCCTCGGCCAGGGGCGGGTCCTCGCGCTCGTCGCGGAACCGGATCTCGAGGCCCTTGTTGAGGAAGGCCATCTCGCGCAGGCGCTCGATGAGCGTGCGGGCGCTGAAGTCGGTGGTCTCGGTGAAGATCGTCGGGTCCGGCCAGAACGTGACGGAGGTGCCGGTGCGCTTGGACTCGCCGACCTTCTTGAGCGGGCCCGTCGGGGTGCCGCCGCCCTGGAAGGACATCTGGTACTTGCCGCCGTCCCGCTGGATCTCGAGGTCCAGCCTCGTGGAGAGCGCGTTCACGACGGACACGCCGACGCCGTGCAGGCCGCCCGAGATCTTGTAGCCCTCGCCGCCGAACTTGCCCCCGGCGTGGAGCACGGTGAGCACGATCTCGGCCGCGGACTTCTTCTTGTCCTCGGGGTGCGGGTCGACCGGGATGCCGCGACCGTTGTCGACCACCCGGCATCCGCCGTCCGCCAACAGCGTGACGTCGATGCGGGTCGCATGGCCCGCCATGGCCTCGTCGACGGAGTTGTCGACGACCTCGTAGACGAGGTGGTGGAGACCGGTCGGGCCGGTCGATCCGATGTACATGCCGGGGCGCTCGCGGACGGGCTCGAGGCCCTTGAGCACCGTGATGTCCTTGGCTCCGTAGGCCACTGAGTGGGCACCTCTCGGGAGGGGTCTGCAGGTCGGTTCGGGATTGGTTCGGGGTCGGTCCCGGGTGGTCGGAGGAGGGTCCGGGGACGGGGGGTCCACCGGGGCCCTCGACCACCCCCGGAAATGCGCGAAAGCGCAGGTCAGAGGCGGTTTTCCGGCTCCACTGAGCCTACCAGAGGAGGGGCGTTCCAGCCGGGGTTTCCGGCCGATTTCTCACGGGTTCGCGACCCGTGGGCCGCACCCCTCGGACGGCCCCGACAGGGTCGCGCGCGGGTCGGACACCGAGGGTCGGATCAGCCCCCGCGCGACTCGTCGCGCAGCACCCGGACGCGCACGTCGCGCACCGTGCCCGCACCCTGTCGCGCGTCCACCGCGACGGCGACGCGCGGACCCTCGAAGCGGGCCCGCGACGCCCATGCGGGATCGGTCGCCCCGAGGACCAGCACGCCGTCGCGCAGCGAGACGAACCGGACGTGGGGTGCGAGTTCGGGACCGAGGATCTCGTCCCAGTCGCTCGCGATCCCCGCGATCCGGCGCGGATCGTCGGCGCCGAGGTCACGACCGACCGCCCCGACCACGTCGCCGAGAGGCTTGGGGTCACGGTCCCGAGCCATCAGCGGCCCTCCACCACGCGACCCTCGGTGACCCGCAGCCACCGATCCGCCCGCACCCCGTCGGGCAGGAGGCCCGCCGTGGTGAGGAGGGTCTGGCCGGCGGGCAGGTGCTCGAGCAGGGCGGCCGACCGGGCCGGGTCCAGTTCGCTGAACACGTCGTCGAGCAGGAGGATCGGTTCCTCCCCCAGCACCTCGGCGACCACCCGGTGGCCCCCGAGCCGCAGCGCCAGCGCCAAGCAGCGCTGCTCCCCCTGGGAGGCGGTCGTCCGGGCCTCGAGACCGTGGAGCTCGAGGCGCCACTCGTCCCGGTGGGGTCCGACGAGGGTGACCCCCCGGTCGACCTCCCGGCGCCGGTGGGTGCCGAGGGCGTCGAGCAGCAGGGTCTCGAGGTGATCCCGGTCGTCGGTCAGGGGGGCCTCGGTCCACTCGACCACGTAGGCCCCGCCGACCGCCGGGTCCTCGGTGGCGAGGTCGGCGTAGGCCCGGGCCACCGCGGGCAGGAGGCGGTCGGTGAGCCGCAGCCTCGCCCGGATCAGCTCGGCGCCCGCACGGGCCAGCTGGGCGTCGAACACCTCGAGCGTCGGGAGCGCGTCGGCGTCGCGCAGGCCACCCTTGAGCAGCGCGTTGCGTTGGCGGAGCACCCGTTCGTACTCGGACCGCAGCGCCTCGTAGCGCGGGGCACTGGCGGCGAGCAGGTCGTCGAGGAACCCGCGCCGCATCGCCGGACCGCCCTTGATGAGTTCGAGGTCCTCAGGTGAGAATACCGTGGCGCGCAGGCCGTCGACGAGGTCCCGGCGGCGGGCCAGGGACTGGCCGTTCACGAGGATGCGGTTACGACCGGTCGCGCGGATCTCGGCCTCGATCCGGATGTGACCGCCGAACCGCTCGACCTCGGCGCGCACGATGGCGGCGTCCGTGCCAGCACGGGCGAGCGCCGCATCGGGGACGCCGCGGAAGCTGCGCCCGGTCGCGATCCACTCGACCGCCTCGAGCAGGCTCGTCTTGCCCTGACCGTTCGCGCCCGTGATCACCGTGCACCCGGCCGGGAACTCGAGTTCGAGCCCCTCGTAGCAGCGGAAGTCGGTGAGCCAGAGGCGGACCAGATCCAACGCGGGCGGTGCCGCCTAGGAGATGCGCACGGGCATGAGCAGGTAGAGGAACTCGCCGCTCTGGTCGCCGGTGGATCGCAGGGTCGCCGGCTTGAGGGGGTCGACCGTCTCGAGGAGGGCCTCCTCACCGCCGATCGCGGCGAGGCCGTCGAGGAGGAACTGAGGGTTGAACGCCACGCTCATGTCGGTGCCCTCGAACTTCGCCTCGATGGCCTCCTTCGCGTCAGCCCGCTCCTGGGCCGTTGCACTCAACTCGAGGCCCTCGGCACTCATCGTGAGTCGCACGGGGGTCGAGTCGCGACCCTCACCGACGATCTGCATGAGCCGAGCCGCCTCCTCGAGCGCCTCGCGGGCCACGGTGAGCCGGTTCGGGTAGCCGTTCGGGATGAGCTGCTCGTAGTTGGGGAAGTCCCCGTCGATGAGCCGGGTCACCACGGAGCGGTCCTCGGAGGAGAACCCGACCTCGCGCTCGCCGAGCGTCACCGTGATCTCACCGGAGCCGAACACGCGCTGGACCTCGTTGAGACCCTTCGCCGACACGAGGACCTTCTGGCCCTCGTTCAGCAGGCCGACACCGGCGAGGTCGCGTACGGCCAACCGGTAGGAGTCGGTGGCCACGAGGCGCAGGCCGGTGGCGGTGGCGGCCAGCAGCACCCCGGTGAGGATCGGGCGGGCGTCGTCCTTGGAGGCCGCCGGGATGACCTGACGGAGGGCCTCGGCGAACGGGCCGGCCTCGACGCTGACCTTCGTGCCCTCGGGCTCGCCCACCCGGGGGAACTCCTCGGCCGGCAGCAGCCGCACGCTCACCTGGGCGGGGCCGCCCGAGATCCGGGCGTCGTCACCCGCCACCTCGAAGGTCACACTGCCCGGCTTGAGCCGGCTGGTGAGGCCGTCGAACAACTTGGCCGGGACCACGGCGGTGCCCGGGACGTCGACCTGGGCCGGGATCCGGACCCGGATCGTGAGGTCGAGGTCGGACCCGACGAGCTCGATGGCGTCGTCGGCCGCCGTCACCTTGATGCCCGAGAGCACGGGCATGGCGCCGCTGCGGGCCGCCACGGCCCGCTGGGTGATGCCGATCGACTCGGCCAGGGTGTCTCGTTCGCAACGGAACTTCACGGCGATGGTCCTCCGAACACCGAAGTGTCTTGATGATGGTTGTAGTGGTAGTAGGGCCTGTGGATTGTGGAGAAGTGGCCATCACCGCAGGTCAGGGGTGATTCCGACCCGTTCGTGGTCGTCCACAGCCGTCCACCGGTCGAGGCGACCTCGGATACTGCCCCGTGTGGTTTCCCACCGCGCGGACCCGGTTATCCCCAGCCATCCACAGGGTTATGCACTGGTCCCGAGCCGGATCCTCCCCATGAGCTCGTTGACCTGGTCGAACACGATGTGGCGCTCGGTCATGAGCGACTTCACCTTCTCGACCGCGTGGATGACCGTGGTGTGGTCCCGACCCCCGAACTCCTCGGCGATCCGGGGGTAGGAGTAGTCGGTCATCTCGCGGAAGACGTACATGCCGATCTGGCGGGCGATGACCAGCGGTCGGCGCCGGCTCTTGCCGCAGAGGTCCTCCACGGTGAACCCGAACATCTTGGCGGTCTCGTCCAGGATGAGCTCCGGCGTGATGATCCGGGGCTGGGTCGGCGGGAGGATGTCGTTGAGGACCTGCCGGGCGATCTCCTCGGTCAACGGGGCCCGGTTCAGGCTCGAGTAGGCCGCGACCCGGATGAGCGCGCCCTCGAGTTCGCGCACGTTGTCCGAGATGTTCGAGGCGATGAAGTCGAGGACGCCCGGCGGGATGCCGTCCAGGTTCTCGGACTCGGCCTTCATGCGCAGGATGGCCAGGCGGGTCTCGAACTCCGGCGGCGACACGTCGGTGATGAGGCCCCACTCGAGGCGGGTGCGGAGACGGTCCTCGAGACGCGGGATCTGCTTCGGCGGCCGGTCCGAGGAGATCACGATCTGATTGCCCGCGGCGTGCAACGAGTTGAACGTGTGGAAGAACTCCTCCTGGAGCTGCTGGCTGCGCTCGAGGAACTGGATGTCGTCGACGAGCAGCACGTCGACCTCGCGGTAACGCCGCCGGAACGCGTTCGAGGTGTTCGTGCGGATCGAGTCGACGAACTCGTTCATGAGGGTCTCGGTCGACACGTAGCGGACCCGCTGCAGCTGGTGGACGTCCCGCACGTAGTTCCCGATCGCGTGCAGCAGGTGCGTCTTGCCGAGGCCGGCCGGGCCGTAGATGAACAGCGGGTTGTAGGAGCGGGCCGGGTTCTCGGCCACCGAGAGGGCGGCGGCGTGCGCGAACCGGTTCGACGCCCCGATCACGAAGTGCTCGAAGGTGTAGCGGGGGTTCAGTGAGGCCCACTGGGTGGGGTCCGTCGAGACGGGCGCCGGGGTCGGGGCCTCCACGGGGTGGGCCGCCGGGCGACGCGGGTCGAAGTCGATGGAGAGCACGTCGTCGAGGACGATCGTGGCATCCACCCGCTCGGTCGAGGCGACGATGAGATCGACGTCGATCTCCTCGCCCGTGGCCTCCTGGAGCAGCGAGGTGAGGAGACCCGTGTAGTTCGACCGGAGCTTCTCCCGGGTGACCGAACTGGGGACCGACAGGGTGAGCGTGTCGCCGTCGAACCCGACGGCCCGGACCTCCCGGAACCAGGCGTTCCAGGTGGCGTCCTTCAGCTCGGCGCGCACGGCGGCCGCGCCGATCTCCCAGAGCTCATCCGCCTGCGTCATCCCGACCTCGACCTTGTCCACAAGCCCGTCCACACGTGTGGAGGAGCCAGCGACCCGCGCTGCCCCGCACCAGTTCGTCGGCCGCTGGTGGACCTGGGGTCCGACCGGGGAAGCCCACCGGGACGAGGCCGTTGCTCCCGGCGGGGGGAGGGCGAAGGTAGCAGCAGGATCCGGACCGCGCCAACGGTGCGCGATCGCCGGAAATCCGCGCCGGATCTGGGTCTCCGGGGTTGTCCCCAGCCCCGCGATCTGGTAGGGGCGATCCCGCCGACCTGTGGATGACGGCCCGGTGCCGGCCCGCCGACCCACGTTGCCGTCGGGGGCGCGCGCGCCCTAGGATGCCGCCTCGCCCCGCCCCGGAACCACGACCCGCCATCCCTCGCTGGTCGCCCGTGGGCCCCACCATCTCATCGAGCGAGGCCAGCGTGAAGCGGACCTTCCAGCCCAACAACCGGAAGCGGAAGAAGAAGCACGGATTCCGGCTCCGCATGCGCACCCGTGGGGGCCGTGCGGTGCTGAAGAACCGCCGCTCGCGGGGTCGCGCCCGCCTCTCGGCCTGATCTGGCGCATCCGCGACCATGCGACCTTCGTCGCGTTCGCAGGCGCCCCGGCCCGCCGTGCCGGAGCCCTCTCGGTCCGTCGCGTCGGCGGTCCGTCCGACTCGCCGCCCCGGGTCGCCTACGCCCTGGGCCGCCGGGTCGGATCGGCGCCCGTCCGGAACCGCCTCCGCCGGCGCCTGCGGGCCCTGGTGGCCGGCCTCGAGTCCGAACTCGTCCCCGGAGCCGCGTACCTCGTCGCGGTGCGCCCCGAGGCGGTCCGCATGAGCACCGTGGAACTCGAGTCGGCCCTGCGCCGGGCCTTCATCGCCTTGCGGGAGGGTGCATGATGATGCAGACCAATGCCCGCGCGTTCCGTCCGCTCCCCAGACGGGCGGCCACGGGAGCGATCCGCCTCTACCAGAGGTTGATGGTCGGATCCATGCCGCGGTGCCGATTCGCACCCTCGTGTTCCCAGTACACCCTCGAGGCGATCGAGGAGTACGGCGTGACCCGGGGCGCTTGGATGGGAGCCCGCCGCATCGCCCGCTGCCACCCGTTGCACCCCGGTGGCTACGACCCGGTCCCCCTGCGGGACGACCCGACGGAGTGATCCCCGTGCCCCTGCTTGCCAACATCATCGGCGACGTCTTCAACGCCTTCCTGAACATCCTGGGCTTCGTCCTGGCGTTCTTCTACCGGTTCATCCCGTCGATCGGTGTGGCGATCATCCTGCTCACGGTGGTGCTGCGCCTGCTCGTCTGGCCGCTCACCGCCAAGCAGGCCCGCTCGATGCTGTCCATGCAGCGGGCCCAGCCCGAGATCAAGCGGCTCCAGGCGAAGTACAAGGACGACCGCCAGAAGCTCAACGAAGAGATGATGAAGTTCTACAAGGAGAACGAGATCAACCCCTTCGGGGGTTGCCTCCCGCTCCTCCTGCAGATGCCGATCTTCATCGGGCTCTACCGGCTCCTCAACAACATCCCGTCGCATATCCCGAAGTCGGGTCCGTTCGCCGCGATGTACGACGCGATCTGCGATCCGGCCTCGGTCTGCCTGGTCAAGCCGAGTTCGTACAAGTTGCCGTTCTTCCCGAACGGCACGTTCGACCTGGCGCTGTCGGCCGGCAAGGGCCACGACTCGTTCCTCGGCGCCCTCCCCTACTGGGGCCTGGTCGCCCTCGTGGTCGTGTCGGCCTACGCCCAGCAGCGGCAGACGATGCGCTTCCAGACGCAGGTCAACACGCAGATGCAGATGGTCGGGCGCATCATGCCGCTGTTCTTCGCGTTCATCTCGATCAACATCCCGGCGGGTGTGGTCCTGTACTTCTTCGTGAGCAACCTCTGGCAGATCGGCCAGCAGGAGGTCGTGTACCGGAGGATCGGGACCCCGACCGGCGAGCCGGTGGGCAAGAAGGCCAAGGCGCGCCACATCGAGGCGAAGAGCCGGGAGGCGACCGATGCCCCGAGCATCGAACCCGGGCCGGGAGCCGGCACCGGGAAGGAACCGAGCGCGGGGGATGGCACCTCGACCTCCAAGGGTGCATCCGACCCGAACCGCTCGCGCAAGAAGCGGAAGAGGAAGTAGATGGAGTGGGTCGAGACCACCGGTCGCACGGTGGACGAAGCGGTCGACGCCGCTCTCACGGTGCTGGGCGTCGACGAGAGTGACCTCGAGTACGAGGTGATCCAGGAACCCAAGAGCGGCCTGCTGGGCCGGTTCGGGGGCAGCCCGGCCCGCGTGCGCGCTCGGGTGAAGCCGATCTCGCGGGAGAAGCCGAACGACCGGCGGCGCCGCCGCAAGGGCGACCGGGGTGAGGGTGGGGACCGTACCGGTCCCCGGTCCGGCCCCAAGGGCGGCGGTCGGCAGGACGGCCGCGGCGGCCGGCAGCGGTCGAAGGAAGGTCCGGCCGAGGAGGGGGCGACCGCGCCCGCATCCCCGGTCGAGGGTGAGGCTCGGGCCGAGGGCTCGGGCGGAACACGGAGTCGCAATCGGCGCCGTGGTGGGTCCGGACGTTCGTCCGGCGGAGCAGGGGAGCACGTGGTGGAGAAGTCCAGCGTTCCGGTGGCGGAGCAGGCCCGGGTGGCCGAGGAGTTCCTCGTCGGCCTCGTCGGTGCCTTCGGGTACGAGGGCACGGCGACGAGCGAGCTCGAGGAGGACGACATCACGGTCTCGATCGAGGGTGAAGGCCTCGGGCTCCTCATCGGCCCGCAGGGCTCCACGATGCAGGCCATCGAGGAGTTGAGCCGGGCGGTGCTCCACCGCCACTGCGGCACCGGGACGGCCCGGCTCCACGTCGACGTGTCCGGGTACCGGGCGGCCCGCCGCCAGGCGCTCGCCGACTTCGCGGTGAAGGTGGCTCACCAGGCCATCGAGACCGGCAAGGAGCAGGCCCTCGACCCGATGAACTCGGCGGACCGCAAGGTGATCCACGACGCCCTCATCGAGGTCGAGGGGATCTCGACCCTCTCGGAGGGCGAGGACCCCCGGCGCTACGTCGTCATCCGTCCCGCCTGATCGAAGGCCGGCCATGCCCCGGCTCACCGACCCCCAGCGCGCCCTCCTCCTCACGGTCCTCGAGACCGTCAAGGAGGAGGGCGCTCTCGGTCCCGGCCCGGTCGAGGAGCACCTCGAGCACGCGTTGGCCTGGGCCGATGCGGTCCCGGTCCCGCACCGCTTCATCGACCTCGGATCGGGCGGCGGACTCCCGGGCCTCGTCCTCGCGACCGTGTTCCCGGAGTCACGGGCCCTGTTGCTCGACGCCAAGGCCCGACGGACCGAGAGCCTCGAGCGATCCGTGGAGGTCCTCGGTCTGGGCGCCCGGGTGGCCGTCCACCTCGGTCGGTCCGAGGAGGCCGGTCGTGATCCGGCACTCCGAGGTGCGTTCGATCTGGCGGTGGCCCGGGGCTTCGGACCGCCCCCGGCCACGGCGGAGGCGGCGGCCCCGTTCCTGGCTGTGGGCGGAACGCTCTCGGTCAGCGAGCCCCCCGAGGCTCGACCCGACCGCTGGCCGGCGGCGGGGCTCGCCGAGCTCGGGCTCGGCCCAGCCCGTTCGGTGCGCGCCGGATCCGCAGGGTTCATGGTGACGACGCTCGTGGGTGCCTGCCCCGATCGCTACCCGCGGAGGACCGGGGTCCCGGAGAAGCGCCCGCTCTGGTGATCTGTTCTGCGACGTTCCACGTGGAACGTCGCCACCTCCGGATCAGGGCCCGGACCCGGTGTTCCACGTGGAACCTCCGCCATCCCGCGGGAATCGACTCCGAAACCCTTGACCGGGGATCCCGCCTCGGGGAGGATGTCGCCGCTTCGCACCCGGGTGGGCGCGTCGACTTCCCCCGGAAGGACCGAGTGTGGCCGATCGTGATGGCAAGGGCCGGGGAGGGCGCTTCCTCGGCTCCTTCCTCCGACGGAGCACAGAGGGCGCCCCGGCTGCGCCCCCTGCCGAGCAGACCCTGAACGGCGCCGGATCGGGGAGTGTGGCGCCCGCACCGATGGAATCCGACCTGACCGGGGCCAGCCGGTCGGATGTGCCGGCGCCACCGGCCGACGAGCCCGAACCCCAGCCCGAGGACGACCCGGCCGAGGCCCCTGCGGTCCAGACCGAACCCCAGCAGACCGAACCCCAGCAGGAGGAGTCCGAGACCGCACCGGTCGAGGATTCCGGACCCGACGGAGCGACCGTGAGTGATGAGCAGCAGGAGGCACCGGAGGCGGCGACCGCCCCCGATGCACCGACCCCGGAGACCCACCCCGAGCGGTTCGAACTGCCCCGGGTGGTCTCGATCGCCAATCAGAAGGGCGGCGTGGGCAAGACCACGACCTCGGTGAGCCTCGGCGCCTCCCTGGCCGAGATGGGCAGCCGGGTCCTCGTGATCGACCTGGATCCGCAGGGGAACGCGACCACGGGGCTCGGGATCAACGCCCGGAACCTCGAGGCCTCCATCTACGACGTCCTGATGTCGGACCTGCCCCTCGAGGACTGCATCGAGGCGACGAGCATCAAGAACCTCTTCGTGGCCCCCGCCACCATCGACCTCGCCGGGGCCGAGATCGAGCTGGTGCCGGCCTTCTCCCGGGAACTCAAGCTCAAGCGGGCGATCGACGGGGTCAAGGACGACTTCGACTGGGTCATCATCGACTGTCCGCCCTCGCTCGGCCTCCTGACCATCAACGCCCTGGCCGCCTCGAACGACGTCATCGTGCCGATCCAGTGCGAGTACTACGCGCTCGAGGGCCTGAGCCAGCTGGTCCGCAACGTCAGCCTCGTCCAGACCAACCTCAACCCCGGCCTCGAGGTCCGGGGCATCGTGCTGACGATGTACGACGGCCGCACCAAGCTCTCGGATCAGGTCCAGCAGGAGGTCCGGAACCACTTCGGGCCGACCGTGTACCAGACCGTGATCCCGCGGACGGTCCGCCTCTCGGAGGCGCCATCCTTCGGTACCCCGATCACCGTGTTCGACTCTCTCTCCCGGGGCGCGGTCGCGTACCGGGAACTCGCCAAGGAGGTGAGCCATGGCACGTCGCGGCGGGCTGGGTAAGGGGCTCGGAGCGCTCATCCCGACCGGCCCCGGGGAGACCCCGGCGGCATCGGGCGGCGGGCTGGAGCAGATCCCGGTGTCGGCGATCTCGCCGAACCAGTACCAGCCCCGGGCGCACTTCGACGAGGAGGAACTCTCCTCCCTCGCCGAGTCGATCCGGGCGGTCGGCGTGCTCCAGCCGGTGCTCGTGCGCCCGAAGGCGGACGGTGCCTACGAGTTGATCGCCGGTGAGCGGCGCTGGCGGGCGTCCCGTCGGGTCGGCCTCCAGACCATCCCGGCCCTCATCCGGGAGACGGACGACACGGCGGCCCTCGAGCAGGCGCTGGTCGAGAACGTCCACCGGGCCGACCTCAACCCGATGGAGGAGGCGGCCGCCTACCAGCAGCTCATCGAGGACTTCTCGATGACGCACGAGCAGGTGGCGACGCGGGTCGGGCGGAGCCGGGCCTCGGTCTCGAACACCCTGCGTCTGCTCCAGCTCCCCCCGGCCGTGCAGGTGATGGTCCGGGACCGCACCCTCGACATGGGACACGCGCGAGCCTTGCTCGCCAGCCCGGATCGCGGATTCCAGGAGCAGATGGCCAAGCGGGCGGCCAGCGAGGGGCTCAGTGTCCGCGCGGTCGAGGATGCGGTGCGGGAGCACGGCGGGGCCTCGGGCGGGAGCCCGGCGACCAAGCCGGGCACGAGCACCTCACCGGGTCGGCCGGCGGCGCTGCTCGAGCTCGAGAACCTGCTCGGGGACCACCTCGACACCCGGGTGAAGGTCACGATGTCCGGGAAGCGCGGACGGATCGTCGTGGAGTTCTCCGACCTCGAGGACCTCGAGCGCATCTACCGCGCGATGACGGACTAGCCCCGCCACGCGGCGGCCTCGACCACGCCCTCCGGCGGGGATCGGACTGGGTCGAGGGTTCAGGCCTCGGGCGGGATGACCACCGCCGGGTGTTCGGCGGTCGTGTCCGGGAGGGGTTCCTCGACACCCCGCCGCACGCCACGGGCCACGGCCTGGCCGAGTTCCTCGAGGTGCCTGACCATCAGGGCGGTCGCCTCCGCGTCGTGCTCGGCCACCGGTTCGACGACCACGGCGGCCATCCGGGTCTCCCGCAGCACGGCCCGCATCCTGCCGCCGGTGTTCACCGGGTCGAGCGGTCCGATCACCGGTTCCAGCTCGGCCGACACCGCCGCCGCCATGCGGTACCCGGCCTCGGATCGGTACCGCTCGGATTCGAAGTAGCAGACCCGGGATCCGGGTCGGTCCCCCGGGCGCAGGGCGAGGAAGAGTGCGGCTTCGAACCGGTTCGCCTCGTCGGCGAGCGCGGAGTCCTCTGCCCCGTCGAACCGGGAGACGACGGTCGCTCCGAGCGCGGCGAGGTGTCGCTCGACCACCGCTCCGAGACGTTCGAGTTCCGGAGGGGTGGCGAGGAACACCCGCCGACCCACCAGTTGCCGCGGGGCGGTGCGCAGCGCCTCGCGCTCGCGGACGGCCGCGACCGATTCCCCCGCCTGCACGCCGAGCCGGTCGAGCGCGGCCACCGTCGAGGGTCCGACGACCCCGTCGTTCGAGATGCCCGCGTTGCGCTGGAAGTCGCGCAGTCCCCGGCCGGTGTCCGGCCCGAAGATGCCATCCTCCCGACCCGCGTCGAAGCCGAGCGCGTTGAGGCGACGCTGGAGGTCGAGGACGTCGTCGCCCCGCAGCATGGGACGCCGTTCCGACAGCAGCCGGTCGCCGAGGGCGTACCCGGTCTCGACGAGCGCACTCCACGTCTGCCGGCCGACGATGCCGTCGACCCGGATGCGACGCGACTCCTGGAACCGCCGCACGGCGGCCTCGGTGGCCGCGCCGAACTCTCCCGCCTGGTCACCCGACGGCAGTCCGAGGGCGGCCAGCCGGGTCTGGAGATCGCGGACCGGTTCGCCGCGATCGCCGACCCGGAGGACGCTGGATGTCACCCGATGAACTCGGCGAGGTCCTGGAGGAGCTGGGCCTTGCCCTTCGCGCCGACGATGCGCTTCACCGGCGTGCCGTCCTTGAACACGAGCAGCGTGGGGATGCTCATGACGTCGTACCGGCGCGCGGCGTCGGGGTTGTCGTCGATGTTGAGCTTGCCGATGGTGATGCGGCCGGCCTGCTCGGTCGCGATCTCGTCGAGGACCGGGGCGATCATCTTGCACGGCCCGCACCACTCCGCCCAGAAGTCGACGAGGATCGGCGTCGATGCGGCACCGACGGTCTCGTCGAAGGTGGCGTCGGTCATGGTGACGGTGTTGTCGGACACGTCGGGCCCTTTCGCGTGGGGCGGCGCCGGACGATCCGACGCGCGGGTGGATGGGGGATCGTACCGGAGCGCAACCGCCGCGGACGGCTCCCCTATTCCCGCGCGGTAACCGTTGAAATCAGAATGACGGTTACGGGCTCAGTGGTGGGCGGCGAGCCAGCGCTCGGCCTCGATGGCGGCCATGCACCCCGAGCCCGCCGCGGTGATCGCCTGGCGGTACACGTGGTCCTGCACGTCGCCGGCGGCGAACACGCCGTCGACGCTCGTGAGCGTGGAGTCCGGCGCGGTGACGATGTACCCGTCGCCGTCGAGGGTGAGGTGGCCCCGGAACAACTCGGTGGTCGGGTCGTGGCCGATCGCGATGAAGAGGCCGGTCACGTCCAACCGGCGCGTCTCTCCGGTGTTGGTGTCGCGCAGCACGACGCCCTCGAGCTTCTCGGAACCGATGAGCGAGTCGACCACGCTGTTCCACGCGACCTCGATCTTCGGGTTCGCGAGGGCGCGGTCCTGCATGATCTTGGACGCACGGAACTCGTCGCGCCGGTGCACGAGGGTGACCCTGCTCGCGAACTTCGTGAGGAACGTCGCCTCCTCGAGGGCGGAGTCACCCCCGCCGACCACGGCGATCTCGTGCTCCCGGAAGAAGAACCCGTCGCAGGTGGCGCACGTCGACACGCCGCGACCGACGAGACCCGCCTCGCCCTCGAGGTCGAGCATGCGGGCGGTCGCCCCGGTCGAGATGATCATCGTGCGCCCGCGGTACTCGTCGTTGCCGACCCACGCGCCGAAGGGCGACGAGGTGACGTCGACCCGGTCCGCGTTCGCGGTGATGAACTCGGCCCCGAAGCGTTCGGCCTGCGCGCGCATGCTCGTCATGAGTTCGGGACCCATGATCCCGTCGGGGAAGCCGGGGAAGTTCTCGACCTCGGTGGTCAGCATGAGCTGTCCGCCCGAGGAGAAGCCCTCGATGACGATCGGTCGCAGGTTCGCCCGGGCGGTGTAGATGGCCGCGGTCAGGCCCGCCGGTCCCGACCCGACGATGAGGACGTCGCGGACCTCAGGCATCGGCGTCGGCCTGGGCGAAGCGCGAGCGCTGGCGCCACACGACGTAGCCGAGCACGGCGAGCAGGATCCCCTCGACGATCCAGGCCGCCCAGATCGGCAGCGGGATGCCGAGGACCCGGTGCAGGCCCACGAGCAGCAGCGTGAAGGCGGTCAGGGCGAGGATCGTGACGAAGAGTCCGAACACGATCATGCGCGACGCCCGTTCGGCGGGCACGACCGCCTTGTCCCGGATGCCGACGACGACCTTCTCGATGGTGTCGACGGCGGTGTCACTCCACTCGGCCATGTCGCGGGCACTCCTTCGGCGCTCGGTTACCGCAGCGCCGGAGCGTACCCGTCGGCGCACGATCCGTGCCCGGCGGGGTCAGAGGCGCAGGGAGTAGAGGATCGTGCACCCCGCGAGTTCGCTCACGAAGGCGACACGGGCCCCGGTCACCTCGGCGACGTACACGACGGCCGGCCGGGTCTGCCAGGTGCCGGTCGCCAGCAGGCTCACGGACCGACCCGGCAGGTTCACGCGCACGCAGCGCTCGGCGGCGATGGACAACCCGGAGCCGTTCAGCACGCTCGTCGCGGTCGCGTCGGATCCGAGGCCGACGTCGACCCGACCCCGGCGCAGGATCGCGGCGCGCAGGGCCTCGTCCGTCCCGATCTCGCCCAGCGATCCGATGTAGGCGTCCATGACGTGCGGACCGGCGCCCTTCGGAGCGGCCCCGGACCCGTCGTCCGACCCGCGGGCCACGACGAACGCGAACGCGGCCACGACACCGACCGCGACGGCGCCACCGACGAGGAGTCCAAGGTTGCGGGGGCGTCGCCACGCGGGACGCGTCCCGCGGCGGGCCGCGACCACGGTCGAGATGCGTGCACCGAGACCGGGCCACGTCTCGAGGCGCGCTCGAGCCTCCTGCTCGGTCAACCGGCGCGTCGCGGCGAACTCGTCGAGGCGACCGTCGAGCATTGCGATGACGGCCTCGTCGGTGGCGTCGCCGAACGGCGGTGCGAGTTCGTGCTGGGTGCTCATGGGACGCCCGACGGTAGACCTCGCGCCGGGTCGTTCGGGGTCAGGCCGACTCGACCCAGCCGACCCCGATGGCCCGGGGTCCGGTGTGGGTGCCGACCACGGGCCCGAGCACGCCGGTCACCAGTTCGACGCCCGGGAAACGCGCCTGCACCTGGGCGGCGAACTCCGGCGCGTCCTCGGCGAGCCCGTGGAACACCATGAGCAGCTCGGGGTCCTTGGCCTCGTCGAGTGCGCTGAGCAGCCAGGCCAGCGCCTTGGACCGCGTGCGGACCTTGCCCGCCTCGTCGATCTTGCCGCCCCGCACGGTGATGCACGGCTTCACCGAGAGCACCTCGCCGAGGAGGGCCTTCGCCGCGCCGACGCGCCCACCCCGCTTGAGGAACTCGAGGGTGTCGAGGGCGCCGAAGATGCGGGTGCGGGCGACCTGGCTGCGGACGGCCGCGGCGACGGTCCCGAGGTCGGCACCCTGTTCCGCGAGGCGCGCCGCGGCCACGGCCATGAGGCCGACGCCGATGGTCGCGCTCTCGGAGTCGATCACCTCGATCGGCACCTCGGTGACCGAGCGGGCCGCGAGTTCGGCCGACTGCATCGTGGCGGAGAGCGCGGACGCGAGGTTCACGCACACGATCCCGGTCGCGCCCTCGCCGATGAGCTTGCGGAAGGCCTGCTCGAACGCACCGATCGACGGTGCTGCGGTCTGCGGGACGCCCTTCCCGGTGGTGAGGCGCGTCCAGAACTCGTCGACACCGAGTTGCTCGCGGTCGACGAGGGTCTCGTCGCCGAAGGTGATGCTGAGCGGGACGACCTCGATCCCGTGGGCCCGGACGAGTTCGTCGGGCAGGTCGCAGGCGCTGTCGGTGACGATGCGGATGGTCACGGGGTCTCCCTCTCGAGGTCGGGGCGTGCGCCCGGTCGGGGCCGATCGTTCGGGAACGATCCGCTCACCCGGACGTCATACCACCCCGACGGGGGCTGCGGGTGAGTGTCGTGCGGAGTTCCGTGATCTCGGGGACGCCGAGGGCCGCGGCGCCGCCGACCGCGACGCCGAGCCCGGCGAGCCCGCCGAGGACGACGGTGAGGATCGCGGCGGCCGCGGTCGTCGGATCGATGGTCCGGTCGATCCCCCAGGCCACCGCGGCGCCGGCCGCCGTCGCGACGAGGACACGGGCGAACATGCCGAGCGTCTGCCGGCCCTCGAGGCCGCCGAGGCGCCGATCGAGGACCACCCAGGCCACGATCGCGGCCACCGAGTACGCGACGCTCCACGAGATCGCCAGCCCGCGCACGCCGAGGTGCGGGTAGAGCGCGACGGCGAGTCCGATGTTGAGCACGTTCTCGAGCAGGTTGACGAGGAACGGCGTGCGCGTGTCGAGGTGCGCGTACATGCCGCGGACCGTGTAGAGGTACGCGGAGAACGCGAACAACCCGACACCGAACCAGGCGAGGGTCCCGGCGGTGGTGGTGACCGAGGCGGCCGTGAAGTTCCCGTAGTCGAGGGCCCCGGTGATGATCGGTCGCGCGAGCACGACCATGAGTGCGCCCGCGGGGATCACCACCAGACCGATCACCCGGAGGCCCGACGCGAACCGACGGCGGAACGCGCCCTCGTCACGCGCGATCGCCGCCCGCGCGAGTTCGGGGCCCACCACCGTCATGATCGACACCGTGAACAGCCCGTGCGGCAACTGGAAGAACGTGAACGCGGCGAGGTACGAGGAGGTGTCCCCGGAGGTGCGGTACGAGAGGACGAGCACGACCCAGAACGCGATCTGGTTCGCGACCGCGTACCCCACCGTCCACCCGGACAGCCGGGCGAGCCGCCGGACCGCGGGGTGCCGCACGTCCCAGACCCACCGGAGCCGGACGCCGGCCCGACGCAGTGCGGGCCAGAGCACGACCGTCATGACCACGACGCCGAGGGTGGTGCCGAGCCCGAGCAGCCACTTCTCGGCCGGGTGGTCCAGCACGCTCGGCACGGTCTCGCGGCCCGGCGCGAGGCCGGGCAGCGCGAGCAGCACGGCGATGACGACGATGTTGTTGAGCGCGGGTGCGAACGCGGCGGCGGCGAACCGTCGCCGCGCGTTCAGCATGGCGGTGAACAGCGCGGTCATGCCGTAGAAGAGGATCTGGGGCATGAGCATGCGCAGCAGATCCGTCATGAGCGCCTGCTGGGCCGCCACGTCGCCGGACAGGCGTGCGGTGTACACGCCGGCGATGACCGGCGCGAACACGACGCCGAGGGCGGACACGGCGATGAGCGCCACCGTCGCCACCGTCGTCACGGCATCGATCGCGCGGCCGTCGTCGTGCTGGTGGTACTCGACGAACAACGGCACGAGCGACGCGGTGAGGATGCCGCCGAGCAGCAACTCGTAGACGATGTTCGGCGTCGAGTTCGAGATGTTGTAGACGTCGGTGAGCCGGGCGAAGCCGAGGGCGGCGAGTGCGGCGACCCGAAGGAACCCGGTGATCCGCGACAACGCGGTACCGGCGGCGACGGCGATCCCGCTGCGGGCGAGTTGGTGGCGCGGGGCCGCCTCGACCGGCCGGGGCGTCGGCTCCGTCACGCCTCGACCTCGACGGCGTTGCGGCGGCTGCGGCGCCAGTGGGTCACCCACCAGACCACGAGGAACACGCCCGCGGTCAGGGTCAGGGCGATGCCGATACCGCTCACCACGCTGGAGCGGACCGTGATGCGGGTCTGCTCGATGACGATGCGGCCGTCGACAGAGGTGACCGACAGCAGGAGCGGGAACGAGCCGGACGAGGTGGTGTTGACCCGGACCTGCACCGTCGTGTTGTTCGGCGGCAGATCGAGGATCTGCTCCTTGCCGTCGGGGAAGGTCAGGCGATCGCTGCGCAGCCGGAGGCGGACCTGGAGCGGTTGTCCCGTGTCGTTCTGGAACGACAGCGGCACGACGCCGGTGCGCGAGGTCAGGGTGAGGGTGCGCGAGACGGGGGCGCGGACCTTGGCGATGAACTCGTCCATCGTGGCGTTCGCGGCCTGCAGCTGCGCGGCGCCCGCCCGCGCGCCCCAGGTGGACGACGGGGCGACGAGTACGTGCTCCTCGGCCTGCCGGGTGGTCGCGCCGTCGCCGGCGAACGCCGCGAACGCGTCGACCCGCTCGCGGGTGGCGCGCAGGTCGGCGGGATCGACCGGGAGCGCGCCGGCCCGAACCGGCGCGAGGCGACGCACCGTCGGGCGACTGCCCGTGCGCTCGACCGGGACGTCGGTGAACAGGCCGGACACGGTGATCGGGGCGAGGAGCGGGTGACCGTCGAGGCCCCGCGCCACGTCCTCGAGCGCGGCCGTGCTCGGTGCCCAGTCGCGGGCGCCCTGCACGACCACGCCGCGCCGCTGGCTCGGCAGTTCGAGCGCGACGAGCGCGAGACCGTTGAGCAGGCGAGCGGCCTGCAGCGCCGACGGGGCAGGCCGGGCGAACAACTCGGCGAGCGCGTCGTCGGTCTGGACGGCGGGGACCGTCGTGCCGCCCGCGTTGAGCGTGAACGGGCGAGCCGGGGTGAGGTTCGGCGTCCCGGTGGACACGAGGTCGCGCGGGCGCACGACCGCACGGGTCACACCGCGCTGGAGGAGCAGGCCGAGGGCGGGCGGATCGAGTGGCCGGGCCGCGGTGACCGCAGGGCCGACGGCCCGGCCGGTCGCATCCGCGAGCGCCGCGAGACCGGTGTCGAGCTCGACGACGGCGAGATCCGACAACTGGTTCGCGACGAAGGCGGGGATCGAGATGGGCGTGTACGTCGCGCCGAGGGTCTCGTGCTGGGGATCGGCCGTCGCGGACCGCACGCGCGCGAAGCCGGCCTCGGACGGGTCATCGGTCGCGGCGTTCCACGACCGCAGCGTGGCCGGATCCGACTGCAGCGTGATCGGGATCGACTCGCTCGCCTCGAGTCCGGCCGCGATGCGCCCGAGGCGTCCCTCCGGCGCGACGGCGCGCGCGAACGCCGCGGAGCGCCGGCCGTCATCGGCGGTGGCCGGTCGGGCCACGATGGGCCACACCCACGCCACCCGCAGCCGCTCGAGGACCGGATCGCCGTCCTCCAGCGGGGCCACGATGGTCAGGAAGGTGGTGAACGCGGCGGCCCGCTCGCCGGTGGAGGGGTTGCGGACCTCGACCTCGACCGGGAACACCCCGGCCCGGCCGCCCCGCGGGAACGGCACCCGGATGCGGGTCGTGTCTCGTTCGGCGCCGGGGTCCTGGAGCGGGAGCGTGAGGGTGCCGAACGGCAGCGAGTCCGCGGGGGCCGCCGCAGTCCCCACGATGCCGCCGAGGCGCGATCCGGTGACCGCGCGGTCGAACCCGGCGCGGGTCGTGAGGTAGGTGTGGATCACCGCACGGACCTCGAGGCCGCGCACGTCGCCGCGCACGGTGAGCCCGAGGCGGACGTCGTCGCCCGCGCTCGCCCAGGCCGGCTGGCTCCGCAGCGCGATGGAGACCCGCGGGCCGGCGGCGCCCGCCGGTGCGTCGGCCACGACGGCGGTCGTGAGCAGGACGAGGGCGACGGCGAACGCGCCGGCGACGCGACGCGCGATCACAGGGCCCGGGCCAGCACGGTGAGGCCCACGGGCAGTTCGGTGAAGCCGCAGGCCCGGTACAGCGCGAGGGCGGGCTCGTTCTCGAGCTGGGTGTTCACGAGCGTGCGGGTCACGCCGTGGCGCCGCAGCCAGCGGAGGCCGTCGGCGACGAGCGCGCGTCCCCACCCGGCCCGGTGGTGGGCGGGGTCCACCGCGAGGCGCTGCAGGAAGCCATGCTCTCCGGCCCGGCCGGTGACCGCGTAGGCGACCACCGCGCCCTCGTCCTCGCCCACGCGCACCCGGGTGCTCGGCGTGGCCCGCACCGCGTGGTCGAAGCCGGTGTCGTCGAGGTGCCAGAAGTCGTCGAAGGCCCGGCCATCGATCTCGAGGATCCCGGGTCGGTCGGCACGGCGGGCCCGGCGGGTGCGGCGCTCCACCGGTGCGATCGCGGCCATGCGGTGCTCGAGCAGGTGGAGGCGTTCGTGCACCTCGAAGCCCGAGTCCACGAACGGGAGGCTCTCACCGGGGGCCAACGCGCTCGTGATGACCCGCGCGTAGCCCTGGCGGCGCAGGGCCTGGAGGCAGCGCTCGACGAAGGCGGGCTCAGGCGGGCGGTCCGCGCCGAGGGAGAGGTAGGCGACGTCCTCGTGACCCCGCCAGGGCCCGAGTCGTGCCCAGCCCCCGGGCCAGCGCAGGGTCTGCTCCTCCACGCGTGGGAGCGTACGCGCACCCGGGCGGATTACGTTCGTCGTCGTGTTGCTCGTCGTCGCCGATCCCCGGTTCGAGGACCACCGGCCCGGGCCCCGGAACCCCGAGCGGCCCGCCCGTATCGGGGCGGTCCGGGACGGGATCACGGCGAGCGGCCTCGTCGAGGCCCGGCGCGTGCTCGAGCCCCGCGAGGCCACCCGGGACGAGATGCTGCGGGTCCACCCGGCCGCCCACCTCGACCACCTCGCCGCCATCGATGCCGCGGGCGGCGGCCGCTGCGATCCCGACACCTCGATGGGGCCCGACTCCTGGGCCACGGCTCGCCTCGCCGCCGGGGCCGGGCTCGCCGCGATCGACGCGCTCGACGCGGGACTCGGCACCGGTGCGTTCCTCGCCATCCGCCCGCCCGGTCACCACGCGACCGCGGACCGGTCCATGGGCTTCTGCCTGCTCAACAACCTCGCCATCACCGCGGCGGCCCTCGTCGCCCGGGGTGAGCGGGTCCTCGTGGTGGACTTCGACGCGCACCACGGGAACGGGACCCAGGACATCTTCCTCGAGGACCCGCGGGTGCTCTTCGTGTCGTTCCACGAGTGGCCGCTGTACCCGGGCACGGGCCGGCACGACGAGGTCGGGGTGGGGGCGGGGGAGGGCACGACCCTCAACATCCCGCTCCCGGCGGGCGCGACCGGGGACCAGTACCTCGCCGGGCTCGACCGGGTCGTGGCGCCGGTGGCCGCCGCCTTCGCCCCGGACTGGGTCCTCATCTCGGCCGGGTTCGACGCGCACCGGGCCGACCCGCTCACCGGCCTGGGTCTCTCGGCGGGCGATTACCCGCTCATCACCGCCCGGATCCTGGCCATGGCCCCGCCGGGCCGGGCCATCGCCTTCCTCGAGGGCGGCTACGACCTCGAGGCCCTGCGGGACTCGGTCGCCGCCACCCTTCCGGTGCTCGTCGGCGTGTCGCCGACCGGGGTCGCCGAGGCTCCGACGGCGGGCGGGCCGGGCGACCGCATGGTCGGGGCGGCCCAAGCCCTGTGGCGGGCCCGGCTGGGCGCTTGAACGGCTCCCGGGCCGGCCGACTCCGACCTTCAGGTGGGCCCCGGGGCGGCCGATACTCGGTCGTCAGCCGCTGGGGACGGTCCCCGCCGGTGGTCAACGAGGTGTTCGCCGTGCTCGATCTCGAAGCAGTCCTCAACGAGGCCGTCCGCCGTGAGGCGTCGGACGTCCACATCAAGGTCGGATCGCCGCCGTACCTGCGCATCGACGGCAACCTCGAGCCGCTCTCGGAGGCGCCCGACGTGAGCGCCGCCGACACCGAGCGCGTGGCGTTCGCCATCATGCCGAAGAACCGCGCCGACGAGTTCATCGAGTGCCAGGAGGCCGACTTCGCGCACACGGTGTCCGGCCTCGGTCGGTTCCGGGTCAACGTCTTCCGCCAGCGCGGCAGCGTCGGCATGGTGCTGCGCCGCGTGCTCCCGGGCATCCCGTCCTTCGAGTCCCTCGGGCTGCCGCCGGTGGTGCGCCGCCTCGCTGAGGAGCCCCGCGGCCTCGTCCTCGTGACCGGTCCGACCGGCTCCGGCAAGACCACGACGCTCGCCGCGATGATCGACCACATCAACGAGACGATGTCGAAGCACATCGTGACGATCGAGGACCCGATCGAGGTGCTCCACCCCGACAAGCGCTGCATCGTGAACCAGCGCGAGATCGGGACCGACACCGAGGACTTCCACGCCGCGATGAAGCGGGTGCTGCGCCAGGACCCGGACGTCATCCTCATCGGCGAGATGCGCGACCCGGAGACGGTCTGGGCCGCGCTCTCGGCCGCCGAGACCGGCCACCTGGTGTTCGCCACCCTGCACACGATGAGCGCGACCGAGACGATCAGCCGGATCATCGACTTCTTCCCGCCGTACCAGCAGCAGCAGGTGCGCATGTCGCTCGCCGGTTCGCTGCGGGGCATCGTCTCCCAGCGACTCGTCCAGCGATCCGACGGCAAGGGCCGGGTCCCGGCGATGGAGGTGCTCGTGGCGACGGGACGCGTGTTCGACAAGATCGTCGACCCGTCGGCCACGCACGAGCTCGAGGAACTCATCGCCGAGGGCGAGTACTACGGCATGCAGACCTTCGACCAGAGCCTGCTCGCGCTCTACGAGCAGGGGTCGGTCACGCGACGCGACGCGCTCGCGACCTCGACGAACTCCCACGACCTGCGCCTCAAGATGGACGCGGTGGACCTCGAGCGGGCCCACCTCGAGGAGGCCCGGTCCGAGTCCTGACGGCCGCCGGGCCGCGCGGCCCGCGTGCGGGGCCGGTGACGGCGCCGCGGTCAGAATGGGCGGCGTGAACGGCATCCCGCCGCGGCTCGCCACCGTCTTCGCCACCGACAGCCCGACGCGCGTCGTCGCGTCGCGCCTCGCCGCCGAGGGACACCGCACCTACCTCGTGGGCGGCTCGGTGCGTGACGCGTTCGCGAACCGGGACCTCGGCGACCTCGACCTCACGACCTCGGCCCGGCCCGACGACGTCGAGCGCGCCGTGGGTCCGATCGCGGACGCGATCTGGTTGCAGGGCAAGGCCTTCGGCACCGTCGGCGCACGGGTGGGGGGCCACGACCTCGAGATCACGACCTTCCGGGGCGACGTGTACCGCCCGGAGAGCCGCAAGCCCGAGGTCGCGTACGCGGATGACATCGAGTCCGACCTCGTGCGCCGCGACTTCACCGTGAACGCCATGGCGATCGAGGTGCTCGACGACCCGGTGCTCGTGGATCCCCACGGAGGTCTCGAGGACCTGCTCATCCACCGGCGGCTGCGCACCCCGCAGGCCCCCGAGTCCTCGTTCGCCGACGACCCGTTGCGCATGATGCGCGCGGCCCGGTTCATCGCGGGCTTCGGCCTCGAGCCGGACGACGCGCTCGTGGCCGCGGTGGGAGCGATGCGGGAACGCCTCGGGATCGTGAGCGCCGAGCGCATCCGCGACGAACTGTCGAAGTTGCTCCAGGTCCCGGACTGCTCGGCCGGGCTCTGGTTCCTCGCCCGCACCGGCCTGAGCGACGAGTTCCTGCCCGAACTCAACGCCATGCAGCTCGAGCAGGATCCGATCCACCACCACAAGGACGTCCTCGCCCACACGATCGCGGTGGTGAACAACACCGATCCGGATGACCTGACCGTCCGGCTCGCGGCGCTGTTCCACGACGTCGGCAAGCCGCGCACCCGCTCGTTCGAGGGGGGCGGGGTCTCGTTCCACCACCACGAGGTCGTGGGCGCGCGCATGACCCGGGAGCGCATGGGCGCGCTGCGGTTCCCGAACGAGGTGATCGAGGACGTCACCCAGCTCGTCTACCTGCACCTTCGCATCCACACGTACGCGATGGGCTGGACCGACAAGGCGGTGCGCCGGTACGTGCGCGACGCGGGGCCGCTACTGGCGCGCCTCAACCACCTCCAGCGCTGCGACTGCACCACCCGCAACCGCAAGCGGGCGGCCGCGCTCGAACGCCGCATGGACGAACTCGAACGCCGCATCGAGGAGTTGAGGGCCCAGGAGGAACTCGACGCCATCCGCCCGCCGCTCGACGGCCGGCAGGTGATGGACCACCTCGGCATCGGACCGTCGCGGGTGATCGGCGAGGCCCTCGACCACCTGCTCGAGATCCGTCTCGACGAGGGTCCGATCGACGAGACCGAGGCCTACCGGCTCCTCGACGCGTGGGCGGCCGAACGGGGCATCACCGGCTGACGCCGGGTCACTTGCACTGTCCTACCGTCTGTCCTACCATCCGGCCATGGCCGTTCGGGAGAAGCGATCCATCTCACTGCCGCCGGAGGTCGCGGCCGAGATCGACGCTGCAGCGGCCGCCGAAGGGTCGAGCGTGAGTGCCTGGATCACGGCCACCGTCGTGCACCGGCTCCGGCTCGATGCGGGCCGGGCCGCCATCGCGGACTGGGAACGTGAGCACGGTGCCCTGACCGCGGAGGAACTCGCCGACGGACTCGCTCGGGCGCGCGCGCTGCTCACCGAAGCCGCCACGCGTCAGGCGTCGTGAGCGGCGCGACCTACGACACGGGTGCGCTGATCGGCGCCGAGCGGAACGACCGCGCTATGTGGGCGCTGCACGCCGGATTCCTCGCGTCCGAGGTCGTGCCCACCGTTCCTGCGCCGGTGCTCGCGCAGGTCTGGCGGGGAGGCGCCCGTCAGGCCAACCTCGTGCGGTTCCTGGCGCTCTGCGAGGTGGAGGCGCTCACGCGCGACCAGGCCGAGTCCGTGGGTCAGCTCGCCGCGCGTTCGGGGCATGGTGACATCGTCGACGTCACGGTCGTCGAGGGCGCGATCCGCCGTGGCGACGCGGTCGTGACGTCGGATCGGGCTCACGTGGAGGCGATCGCCGCCGCCGCGGGAGTCCGGCTCCGGATCGCCGTCGTCTGACCCTCGGGTCAGACGCCCTCCTTGCGGGCGCGCAGGATGGTCACGCCGGCATCCCGGCCGTCGGCCGAGGGCAGTTCGGGTTCGAGGAGCGTGTCGACGCGGTAGCCGGCGCGCACGAGCTCGGTGAAGACCTCGGTGAAGGTGCGCACCCGCGGGCGGACGGCGTCGTCGAGGGTGGGGACGTTCGGCACCGCGTAGCCGGCGAACGGGTGGGGCAGGACGATCACGAACGGTGCGCCCTGGCGCAGCACGCGGTGCACCTGCCGGACGACCCGGGCGAGGTCGGCGACCTCGGCCAGCGCGCCGTCCGAGTACGCGGCGTCGATGGAGTCGGCCCGCAGGAACGCGAGCTCGGCGAGGTCCGCGTGGTGCACCTCGAACCGGACCTCGTTCCGTTCGGCGAGGGCCCGGGTGGCCTCGACGCGTGCCGCGGTGTCGTCCACCGCGAGCACGGTCGCCCCGGCGCGGGCGAAGGTGACCGCGGCCTCGCCCCCCGCGCACCCGAGATCGAGGACGCGGCGGCCGGTGAGCGGCCCGAGCAGGCGGTGGGCTTGGCTGGCGGTGCTGTCCTGCACGGGCGCTCGCTCCGGATCGAGGGGTGGTGCCGGTGGTCTACTCGCCGGCGGCGAAGTTCTCCACCATCTCGTGCGCCTCGGCGTCGGTGTACTGCACCGGCGGCGACTTCATGAAGTACGCCGACGGTCCGAGCAGCGGGCCACCGATGCCCCGGTCGAGGGCGACCTTGGCGCACCGCAGCGCGTCGATGATCACGCCGGCGCTGTTCGGGGAGTCCCAGACCTCGAGCTTGAGCTCGACGTTGAGCGGGACGTCGCCGAAGTTGCGGCCCTCGAGTCGGATGTAGGCCCACTTGCGGTCCTCGAGCCAGGCGACGTGGTCGGAGGGTCCGATGTGCACGTCGTCGTCGGCGATGCCGTTCTCGAGTTGGCTGGTGACCGACTGGGTCTTCGAGATCTTCTTGGACTCGAGTCGCTCGCGCTCGAGCATGTTCTTGAAGTCCATGTTGCCGCCGACGTTGAGCTGGTACGTACGGTCCAGCACCATGCCGCGGTCCTCGAAGAGGCGGGCGAGGATGCGGTGCACGATGGTGGCGCCGACCTGGCTCTTGATGTCGTCACCGACGATCGGCACGTTGGCCGCCTCGAACTTCGCGGCCCACTCCGGGTTCGACGCGATGAACACCGGGATGGCGTTCACGAAGGCGACGCCGGCGTCGATGCACGCCTGTGCGTAGTACTTCTGCGCGTCCTCCGACCCGACCGGGAGGTAGGACACGAGCACGTCGGCCTTCGCGTCGCGCAGCGCCTGGGCCACGTCGACGGCCTCGACCGGGCTCTCCTCGATCGTGAGTCGGTAGTACTTGCCGAGTCCGTCGAGGGTCGGGCCCCGCTGCACCATCACGCCCGCGTCCGGCACGTTGTGGCAGAAGCGCACGGTGTTGTTCTGGCCGGAGAAGATCGCCTTGCCGAGGTCGAGGCCGACCTTCGTGGCGTCGACGTCGAAGGCGGCGACGAACTCCACGTCGCGGACGTGGTACCCGCCGAGGACGACGTGCATGAGACCGGGGACGTCGTCGCCCGGCTCGGCGTTCTTGTAGTACTCGATGCCCTGCACGAGGCTGCTCGCGCAGTTGCCGACGCCTGCGATGGCGACGCGGACCTTGTTCGTGCTCATGCGGTGGCTCCTTGTTCCTGTTCCTGGGGTCGGTCGGTGGGTTCGGTCGAGGGCGCCGGTCGGCGCTCCCCGTCGATCAGGGCGTCGATCCACGCGAGGTCGCGCTCGACGGAGTCGGTGCGGTGCTCCGCGAGGGAGCGGGTGTAGCGATCGATGGCCGGCGTGCGGGTCCGGCGGGACCGGGCGAGCCGGTCGGCCAGTTCGGCCCGGCGGCGCTGCAGCAGCTCGAGGCGATCGGTCGGCTCGAGGAAGCGGAAGAACGAGAGCTGCAGCGCGAAGGTGCGGTCGTCGACCGCGCCGTCGGGGTCGCGCAGCAACTCGGAGAACAGCTCCTCGCCGCGTGCGGTGATGCGGTACGCCTTGCGTGCCCGGCGGCTGGTCTTGGGGGCGAGGCGGAGCCGAGCCGTGGCGGCCTCCCCGCGCAGTGACCCGGTGGACGGGATCGCAGGGGCCTCGTCCTGCGCGTCGACGACCTCGATGGCGCCGCCACGCTCGAGTCGGCGCAGCGCCGGGTAGAGCGAACCGAAGGAGACGCCCCACAGCGGACCCAGCGTGTCGGCGAGCCGCTTCTTGAGCTCGTAGCCGTGGACGGGGGCCTGCTTCAGGTTGCCGAGGATGGCGAGTTCGAGCACGGGGGCCTTCGGATCGGGGTCGGCGGGTCACCGATTGGTGCTCCGCGATGTATCGAAACGATACATCGGTGGACACACCGAGGCGAGTCGGGGGCGCGGACCGGCCCCCGGCCCGGGTTCCGGGTCCGGCGTCGGGTCCGTCCGGTCCGCGGCCGGATCGGTCGGCGGGCCCGTTCGGCGGGGGCCACCGGTAGGCTCCCGGGCCGTGCCGAGCCACACCGACTACGCACTGGCCCGCCGGGCCCTGCTCCGGGATGTGCGGCGCGGCGTGGTCCGGACCGAGGACGTCTGCGACGCCCACCCGGAACTCCTGCGGGCCGCCAAGCACGTCGGGGAACCGACCGGCCGGCCCTGTCCGATCTGCGCCGAGGACACCCTGCGGCTCGTGTCCTACGTCTACGGCGACGGCCTGCGCGACGCGAACGGCCGCTGCCTCACGGCCGAGGGGGAGCTCGAGCGCCTCGCCCGCAAGCACGACGAGTTCGCGCGCTACGTCGTCGAGGTCTGCCACGACTGCCGCTGGAACCACCTCACCCGCCGCGAGCTCCACGGTCGGGCCCATCGGGCCCGCCGGGTCGGGTAGTCGGGCCCATCGGGCCCGCCGGCCTACTCGCCCGTCGCCTCGCCGATGATCTCGGCCGGGTACAGCGACACGCAGGACAGGCACCAGGCCTCCGGGGTGTCGAGGGTCCGGCTCGATCCGGGCGCGTCCCAGGTCTCGGGCGTGATGTAGACCCGCAGCACCGCCACGAGCGTCTCGCTCGGGCCGCCGCAGTTCTCGCAGTCACGGGCCATGGCGGCACGCTAGCCCCCGCTGGACATCCCGCCCCGGGCCACCGGTACGCTGGAGGGGACGCCGGGAGCCGTCCGTGCCCTGGACGTCGAAGGAGTACGAGATGGCCTCCACCGCTCATCGCGGCCGACCCGTCACGGCGCCCGACATCCGGGCCCGGAAGGGCGGCGATCCCCTCGTCATGGTTACGGCTCACGACGCGCCGAGCGCTCGCGTCGTCGACGCGGCGGGCGTCGACATGATCCTCGTGGGCGACAGCCTCGCGATGGTCGCCCTGGGCTACGACGACACGCTCCAGGTCACCACCGAGGACATGGCGCACCACATCGGCGCGGTGGCCCGGACGAAGCCGCACGCGCTCGTCGTCGGCGACCTGCCGTGGATGAGCTACCACGTGTCCCGCGAGGAGACGGTGCGCAACGCGGCCGCGCTCGTGCGGGCCGGGGCCGGTTCGGTGAAGCTCGAGGGCGGTCGCAAGCGACTCGATGCGATCGCGGCGATCCTCGACACCGAGATCCCGGTGATGGGCCACCTCGGCCTCACCCCGCAGTCGATCCATGCGATCGGCGGCTTCCGCGTGCAGGGCAAGCAACTCGACGCGGCCCGACGCATCGTCGACGACGCGGTCGCGCTCGCCGAGGCGGGCTGCTTCGCGATCGTGCTCGAGTGCGTCCCCGACGGCGTCGCCCGCATGGTCACCGACGCGGTCGAGGTGCCGACGATCGGCATCGGCGCGGGTCGCCACTGCGACGGGCAGGTGCTGGTCTACGCGGACCTGCTCGGGTTCGAGGACCGGATCACGCCGCGGTTCGTGCGGCGCTACGCGGACCTCGGTCGGGACGCCACCGAGGCCGTCGCCCGGTTCTGCGACGACGTCCGGGCCGGCACGTTCCCCTCGAGCGAGGAGACGTACCACATGACCGACCAGATGCCGGCGGCCCTCCACCTGTACGCCCAGGACGGGATCGAGGTCACCCGCACCCCGGCCGAGGCCCCCGCCAACCAGTAGGCACGCGGGTCCGCGGCCCCGGCGCGACGTCCGACCCCACCTCTAGGGTCCCGACCGATAGATCCGCGACGGGGTGCTGCTACCCTGCCGTCTCCCTCGGAACCGCACCACGGGTCCGGGGTGACAACCGAGACCCTGCTCCCCGGCGGAACCCCACAGTGGGTGGAGGTCCTCCGGCCCGGGAGCCCGCAGCGCGCTGCGGTCCGAAGGAGGTACGAAGCCCTTGAGGCCGTACGAAGTCATGGTCATCTTCGACGCGGATCTGGAAGAGGAGACGATCCGGTCCAGCGTTGAGTCCTCCATCAAGCTCATCGAGTCCCAGGGTGCCGTCCGTGGCCCGCTCGATGTGTGGGGAAAGCGTCGCTTCGCGTACGAGATCAAGCATCGCTGGGAGGGCTTCTACGTCGTCTTCCAGGCGAAGGCCGAGCCCGCCGCGATGGACGAGCTGAACCGCACCCTCTCCCTGTCCGACGAGGTCATCCGCCACAAGGTGCTGCGGATCCCCGAGGCCGTCTACGGGCGCCTCGGTGGTGCCGCACCCGCCCCGGCGGCGGACGAGGCCTAGCCCTCGGGCGCGGGCCCGAGACGCGACACGAGACGCGAAGGAGCAACGAGATGGCTGACAACACGATCACCGTGGTGGGCAACCTCACCCGGGACCCCGAGATCCGGTACACGGCCGGCGGTCAGGCCAAGGCGACGCTGGGCGTCGCGGTGAGCCGCCGCTGGACGAACCGTCAGACCAACGAGACCGAGGAGCGCACGTCGTTCTTCAACGTCGT
>Ga0075471_10000201_pt1 | contig 32758 bp, 31 predicted proteins | sample DEB19_08_DNA_2_FD_74787 | JGI IMG/M metagenome (GOLD analysis project Ga0075471, IMG submission 74787) | Aqueous microbial communities from the Delaware River and Bay under freshwater to marine salinity gradient to study organic matter... | ecosystem: Environmental > Aquatic > Marine > Coastal ...
AGCGACGCAATGTTGCTGACGTCGTTGCCCGGCTCCCAGTCCATCCAGGCCGCATGCGGACCTTCCGTCGCAGCAAACACGGCGGGACCGGCGAACGCGAGGGTAAAGCCGAGCGCGGCGGCTACGAAAGACTTACGCATGGTACGTGACCCTCTCAGGAGCAGGTTTGCACTTCTCGATGCGCGTGTACCAAGGCATGAGAAGGAAGAACGCGAAGTAGATGGCCGTGAACACGCGAGCGAGTATCACGTAGAGATCGTTCGCAGGCTGCAGACCGAGGTAGCTCAACATCACGAAGGCGACTACGAAGAGCGCGAGCGCGGTCTTGGAGAGCCAGCCTTTGTAGCGGATCGACTTGACCGGCGAGCGATCGAGCCAAGGCAGGAAGAACAACACCACGATGGCGAGCAGCATCAGCAACGCACCCAACTGCTGATCGGGTACGGCGCGCAACATCGCGTAGAACGCCGTGAAGTACCACACCGGCGCAATATGCTGCGGCGTCGACAATTCGTTCGCCGGTTCGAAGTTGGGCTTCTCGAGGAAAAGACCGCCGAACGTCGGGGCGAAGAAGATCACGCCGCAGAAGAAGATCAGGAACACGCCCACACCGACGATATCTTTGACGGTGTAGTAAGGATGAAACGGGATACCGTCGATCGGCTTACCGTTCGCGCCCAGTTTTTCCTTGATCTCGATGCCATCCGGGTTGTTGGAGCCGGTCTGACGCAACGCCACGAGGTGCATCAACACCAGGAAGGCGATGGCGAACGGCACTGCGATGACATGCAACGCGAAAAAGCGATTGAGCGTGGAGTCGGCGATGCCGTAGTCACCACGGATCCACTCGACGAGCCCCGGCCCGATGACCGGAATGGTGCCGAAGAGATTCACGATGACCTGCGCACCCCAGTACGACATGTTGCCCCAAGGCAGAACGTAGCCCATGAAGGCTTCGGCCATGAGTGCGAGGTAGAGCAGCATGCCGAGAATCCACAGCAGTTCGCGCGGCGCGCGGTACGAGCCGTAGATCATGGCGCGGAACATGTGGAGATACACGACGATGAAGAAGAACGATGCGCCGGTCGAGTGCATGTAGCGAATGAGCCAGCCCCATTCGACTTCGCGCATGATGTATTCGACCGAGTCGAACGCTGCCGCTTCGCTCGGCTTGTAGTGCATCGTCAGGAAGATGCCGGTCAAAATCTGAATCACGAAGACGAGTAGCGCGAGCGACCCGAAGAAGTACCAGATGTTGAAGTTCTTCGGCGCGAAATAGCCGATGAGCTGGGAGTCGACGAATTCATCGACCGGGAGGCGCTTGTTGAGCCAGGCGCGGAAGCCGGTCTTGCCGGCGTGATCAGACGAGGCGGCCATCAGGCAGCTCCTTGTACGGCATCGACGCCGATGACGAGCAGGGAATCGGATTCGAACTTATGCGGCGGAACGCGCAAGTTGGCCGACGCTGGCGAACCGTTGAATACGCGTCCGGCGAGGTCGAAGCGCGAACCGTGGCAGGGGCAGAAAAAGCCACCCGGCCAATCGGCACCCATGGTCGGGTCGGCGACCGTGAAATATTGCTTCGGCAAACAGCCAAGGTGCGTGCAAGCGGCGTAGAGCACGAGAATTTCGGGCTTCAACGAGCGCATTTCGTTCTTGGCGTAGGCCGGTTGATCGGACGCCTCGGAGTTCGGATCTTTGAGGCTGGCGGTCACGCCGCCGAGCTTCGCGACCGACTCGGGGGTGCGACGAACCACGTAGATCGGCTGCTTGCGCCAACTTTGCGTGATCATCTGGCCCGGCTCGAGCTTCGAGATGTCGATCTCGAGCGGAGCACCCAGAGCGCGAGCGCGCTCGGAGGGTTTCCAGGAGGAGATGAACGGGACCAGCGTAAACCCGACGCCGACGGCGCCCGTGGCCGCTGTCGCCACTGTCAGGAACTTGCGCCGATTGACGTCGACGTCGTCGGCAGTCACCTTCTCGTCACTCATGCCAAGCCTCTCCCAACCCAGCCGCTACGGCGGGCCGCTATCCGTAATGCGCAAAACCGCGGCATTATACACGCGAGGCGCCGGTCCGGGCGTCGCCGCCCGAGGTGAGCAGTCGCGATGAGCGGTTGGCAAAAGGCAGCGATTTTCGTCAGCGGCTCGGTCGTCGGGGGCCTCGCCCTCGCCTTCCTCGCTCTCCTCAGCGCCTACATTTGGCATCCGCAATGGATTTCGCAGTGGACGTCGGGCCGTGAGGAGTCGGTGGCAGAGCGGTCGACCAGTGTCGATCTCGGCCCCTCACCTGCAGTCGATACCGCGCCCGAGCCCCCCGTGGCCGCCCCGCCGAGCCGCGAAGCGGCCGCAGCAAGTTATGCCGCCGCCGTCCGCATCGCCGCGCCGGCCGTGGTCAATCTGTACGTGACTCGGGTGGCCGCCGAACCCGTGCTGCGCAGTTTCCTCGATGACCCCTTCGGCGAATTCGCGCCGCGCTATCGACGTCGGGTCGAGCAATCACTCGGCTCGGGCGTGATCCTCGACCCGTCGGGTCAGATCGTCACGAACCATCATGTGATCGATCGGGCTGCGGCGATTCGCGTGCAACTGGCCGACGGTCGATCGGCTCAGGCGGACATCATCGGGCGCGACCCGGATACGGATCTCGCCGTGCTCAAGATCGACTTGCCGAACCTGCCGAGCATCCGCCTCGGTCGCTCCGATGCGTTGAACGTGGGCGATGTGGTCCTCGCAATCGGCAACCCGATCGGCCTCGCGCAAACCGTGACGCAGGGCATCGTGAGCGCAACGGGTCGTGACCAGCTCGGCATCGCCACGTTCGAAAATTTCATTCAAACCGATGCGCCGATCAATCCCGGAAATTCGGGTGGCGCACTTGTGAACACTCGTGGAGAGCTGATCGGCGTCAATACGGCGATCATTGCCAAGAGCCTCGGAGTCGAGGGCATCGGCTTTGCGATCCCGGTCAACCTGGTTCGCGGAGTCGTCAATGAAATCGTCACGCGCGGCAAAGTTCTGCGCGGCTGGATCGGAATCGGTACTGAAACCATCGACGAAGCGCGCGCACGAAGCGCAGGCTTCGACGGACCCATCGTACGCATCACGCGAATTGCAGGCGGCAGCCCCGCACAGCGGGCCGGATTGCTTCCCGGTGACGTCATCATCGAACTTGATGGCAAAGCGCCGCGAGATTCACGCGAGGTTCAACTGCGCATCGCCGACACGTCGCCAGGCCAAACGATGTCCGTCGAAGTGCAGCGCGGCAACCAGCGCGGCGAAACGAAGATTCGCGTCGAAGAAGCGCCGCAGATGCTGCGGCCTCGCTGAGGATTACGTTGCCTTCAACCCGGGACGCGCTTGATCGCCGCGCCCAAGCCTGCGAGTTTTTCCTCGATCGCTTCGTATCCGCGGTCGATGTGATAAATGCGATCGATCTCGGTGCGCCCCTCGGCGACGAGCCCCGCTAGAACGAGCGAAGCCGACGCGCGCAGGTCGGTGGCCATCACGGGCGCCGCTTGTAATCGCGACACGCCCTTGATGATGGCGGTGTTGCCTTCGAGTCGAATCTCGGCACCCATGCGGCGCATCTCGAGCATGTGCATGAAGCGATTTTCAAAAATCGTTTCGATGATGGTGCCCACGCCCTCGGCCACCGTGTTGAGCGCGGCGAACTGCGCCTGCATATCGGTCGGGAACGCCGGGTACGGGGCCGTCCGCAAGTCGACGGCGCGCGGCCTTCGGCCTCGCATATCGATGTCGATCCAGTCGCTACCCACCTCGAGTGAGGCGCCCGCCTCTTGCAACTTGGCGAGCACGGCATCGAGATGCTCCGGACGCGTGTGCTTCACGTGCACGTGACCACGAGTGATCGCACCAGCGACGAGATAAGTGCCGGTTTCGATGCGATCGGCCACGACGCGAAACTCGCCTCCGTGCAAACGCTCGACACCGTCGATGATGATCTTGTCCGTGCCGGCGCCGCGGATGCGCGCACCGAGTGTGTTGAGAAAATCGGCGAGATCGACGACCTCAGGCTCGCGCGCGGCATTCTCGAGTACCGTCTGACCCTCAGCGAGGACTGCGGCCATCATGAGATTTTCGGTGCCGGTCACGGTGACGGTATCGAGCACGAGACGCGCACCGCGCAGACGCTTCGCACGCGCGCGAATGTAGCCGTTCTCGATCGACACTTCGGCACCCATCGCTTGCAAGCCGGCGACGTGAATATTGACCGGTCGAGCGCCGATCGCGCAGCCACCGGGGAGCGACACGTCGGCCTGACCGAAACGCGCGAGTAGCGGGCCGAGCACGAGAATCGAGGCGCGCATGGTCTTCACGAGTTCATACGGTGCGAACGGTTTCTCGAGGGACGAGGCGTCGACCTCGACGTTCATACGCTCATCGACCGTGACCGTGACGCCCATCCGACCGAGCAACTCGATCATGGTGGTGACGTCTTGCAGGTGCGGCACGTTGCCGACGGCGACCGGTTCAGAGGCGAGCAAGGTGCCAGCCAGAATGGGCAAGGCCGCATTCTTGGCGCCGGAAATCCTGACCTCACCCTCGAGCGGGGTGCCGCCTTCTATTTGAAGTTTGTCCATGTTTTCGGTGTCGTGAGGTGGCGAGGCTTAGCTGCGGGGGCCGACGCCCGCTTCGGCTGGCGTGAGCGCCTCGATCGATAACGCGTGGATTTCACGACCCACGAGCTCTCCGAGGGTGCGGTAGATCATTTGGTGGCGTGCGATGCTGCGGCGACCCTCGAACGCGGCCGAGACCACTCTGGCTTCGAAATGGGTCTGATCGTCGGAGCGGACCAGGACTTCGGCGTCGGGGAGACCCGCGCGGATGAGTTCGGCTACTTTTTCCGGGTGCATGGAACGGTATGATGCCACCTCATGAATAAACCTGCGCAACGGACCGCCGCCCCCGGCGCCGCCGAGAGGCTGATCGCCGCGGGTCGTCGCGCCCTCGCGACCGAGGCCCGGGGCGTTGCCGCCCTCGAGTCTCGTCTCGGACCGACCTTCGCCACGGCCTGCCAAATCTGTCTCGATTGCACGGGCCGCGTGGTCGTCACGGGGATGGGGAAATCAGGGCATATCGCGAGCAAAATCGCCGCGACGCTCGCGAGCACCGGAACCCCTGCCTTTTTTATGCATCCCGCCGAAGCGAGCCATGGCGATCTCGGCATGATCACGCGAGACGACGTAGTGCTCGCGCTCTCCAACTCGGGAGAAACCCCGGAAATTCTGGCCCTACTCGCGCCGATCGCGCGGCTCGGTGTGCCGCTCATCGCACTCACGGGTCATGCCGATTCCACGCTCGCTCGAGAAGCGCGCGCCCATCTCGATGTCGGCGTGGCCGAAGAGGCCTGCCCACTCAACCTCGCGCCCACCGCCAGCACCACGGCGACACTCGCCATGGGCGATGCGCTCGCGGTCGCTTTGCTCGAGTCACGCGGGTTCACCGCCGAAGATTTCGCGCGTTCGCATCCGGGCGGTTCGCTCGGTCGACGCCTGCTGCTTCGCGTAAGCGATGTCATGCGTAGCGGTGATGCCGTCCCAAGAGTAGGTCCCGACACCAGCATGGCCGATGGTCTACTCGAAATGTCACGCAAGGGTCTCGGAATGACCGCCGTCGTGGATGACGCAGGGCGCGTCGTGGGTGTGTACACCGACGGCGATCTGCGACGTTCACTCGATCGTCGAATCGACGTGCACGGCGCTCGCATGCGAGATGTCATGACCACGCCCTGCAAAAGCATCAGCGAGCGAGAGCTCGCGGCCGAGGCCGTGCACGTGATGGAGACGCATCGCATCACGTCTCTTCCGGTGGTGAACGACGACGGTGTACTCGTCGGTGCACTCAACGTCCACGATCTGCTGCGCAGCGGCGTGATGTGAACGGACGCTCAGGCGTGCATCGGGCATCACCCAACGTGTTCGCTCTCGGCAGCTGCGCGCTCGCCCTGATGTCGCTCAGCGGCTGCGGACCGGACACCCGAGACACCAATCGATCGGCCGACAACTTGCGCGATCCGGGTTACTCGGCCACCGATACCGAAATCATTCAAACGGACCTCGACGGTCAACCGCGCTATCGCCTGCATGCCGCACGCATTGAGCAAAACCCGGTATCGCTCGAAACCCGCATCGAAGACCTGCGCCTCGAAACTCGTACAGGCGAAGCGATTTCGTGGCGAGTCGTGTCGTCACGGGGCACGCTCTCGCGCGACTCTCGGCGCATCGATCTCGAGGGCGGCGTAGCACTCGAAGGCGGGGCCTCCGAGACCCTCGCTCCGCTGCGACTGCAGACGAATGCCTTGCAATACGATCTCGATGCCGCTCGCGTCCGAACGAGCGGAGAGGTCCGACTGACCATGGAAGGGCACGAACTCTCCGCGACCGGTCTCGACGCCAACCTGCGTACTCGTCAGGTACAACTCAAATCCGACGTTCAAGGACGCTTCGCGCGCTGATTCATGTTTCGCACTCACGCCTCGTACCCGCTACACGTCATCGCATCCATTCTCACGATCGGCATGCTGTCGTTCGGCTCGCCGGGGTCCGTCGCCCGTGAGGAGCAGTCGTCCGCGCAAAGCGGCGACATCACGCTCGATGCGGCCTCATCAGAAGTCGACTATCGCGCCAATGCCCTGCTCTTTCGAGACATCATCATCACGCAGGGCAAGGTACGCGTGGTCGCGCAACGCGCCCGATCGACGGGTCTCGATTTCGATGATTCGACCTGGACCTTAAGCGGGGCGGTCCGCATCGATGTCGATGGTGGCACGCTCACCTCCGACGAAGCCGCCGTCACTTTCGAAAAAAATCGTATCGTGAGCGCGAGCATCCGCGGTAAGCCCGCAGAGTTTTCGCAGCAGTTGAAGGATGGCGGTCGCGCCCGCGGCCGAGCGGGCAGCATTCTCTACGACATGACCGCCTCGACCGTGACGCTGCGCGAAGAGGCTTGGCTCAGCGACAATGGGCGCAGCGAAATTCGCGGCGATCAACTGGTGTACAACGTACGCGAACAACGGGTTCAAGCCGGCAAGCCGGCCGGTAGCGAAGAGCGCGTTCGAATCATCATCCGACCGCGGAGCACACCATGAGCCGGCTCCGCGCCTCACATCTGGCCAAGTCTTACGGCAAGCGCCTCATCGTCAGAGACCTGTCACTCGAGGTGAACGCCGGCGAGGTCGTCGGACTGCTCGGCCCCAACGGCGCAGGAAAAACGACGGCGTTTTATATGATCGTGGGCCTCGTACCGGCAGATGCCGGGCGGATCGAACTCGACGACCAGGACCTCACTCATTCGGCGATTCATCTGCGCGCCAAAGCGGGTATCGGCTATCTGCCGCAGGAGGCCTCGGTGTTTCGCCGCCTGTCGGTGGAGGACAACGTTCGCGCCATCCTCGAAACCCGCGCGGATCTCGATACCGAGCAACGCAACGCGCGCTGCGAACAGATCCTCGCCGACTTGCGCATCGATCATGTTCGACGCTCTCTCGGCATGTCGCTCTCGGGTGGCGAGCGACGGCGCGTCGAAATCGCCCGAGCCCTCGCCGCGAATCCGAAATTCCTGCTGCTCGATGAGCCCTTCGCCGGGGTCGACCCGTTGTCGGTGGCCGATATCCAGCGCATCATCCGTGAACTTGCGGCACGCGGAATCGGTATTCTCATCACCGACCATAACGTCCGCGAAACGCTCGGCGTCTGTGCTCGCTCGTACATCATCGGTGACGGAACGGTGATCGCCTCCGGTTCGGCTGCGGAAATTCTTGCCAATCCCCGCGTGCGTGAGGTGTACTTAGGCGAGTCGTTCAGTCTTTAGGATTGCTCTCGCGGCGCCGGCAGCGCCGCTGCGCATAAGCAGGCACGTCGATGCTCAAGCAGTCTCTGCAACTCAAGCTCGGTCAGTCGCTGACCATGACGCCGCAGTTGCAGCAGGCCATCCGCCTTCTGCAGATGCCCACTCTCGAGCTGCAGGCCCATATTGCAGAGGTCCTCGAGAACAACGTCATGCTCGAGCAAGAAGACCCGGAGGACGAGGTCGAGCTCGAGGCCCATTTCACGGCGGTCCAACAAACCCCCGACACGTCCCAAACCGAACCCGTCGAGATCGAAGTCGTTGAGCAGCCCTGGGCCGATCGACCTGGGACGGGCAGCGATTCGGCACGCGCCGAAGACGATGATCAGCCAGAACGCGACATTGCCGACGAACGCGGGGAGTCCTTACGTGATCATCTGCTCGCGCAATTGGAAATCGCCGGGCTCGCCGATGACGATCTTTCGGTGGCGGCGGCACTCGTCGATGCACTGAACGACGATGGATACTTGACCGAATCTTTGACCGATATCCGCGATGCCCTTCGACCCGAAATCGAGTGGGACGAAGAAGAAATCGAGCGCGTGCTCTTGCTCGTGCAAACCCTCGAACCGGTCGGCGTGGGTGCCCGCAACCTCAGCGAGTGCCTCGGCATTCAGCTCTCGCAACTCGACCCCTCGACGCCGGGTCTGGCTCTCGCACGCCGTATCGCCGAACAGCATCTCGACTTACTCGCGCAACGCGACACGTCTCCGCTTCGCAAGGCGACAGGCGCCGAGGAAGACGAGCTCGCTCAGGCCGTCGCCCTCGTTCGCTCTTGTCATCCTCGTCCAGGCTCACTCGTCAGCGCCTCGAAGCCGGAATACGTCATTCCCGACGTATTCGTTCGCCGCAAAGGTAAAGGCTGGGCCGTCGAACTCAATCCCGGGACGATGCCTCGGATAAGGGTCAACCAAGAATACGTCGGTATGCTCGGTCGGGGCGGCGCCCACACCACGATGAGAACGCAGCTTCAGGAAGCGCGGTGGCTGCTCAAAAGTCTGGAAATTCGCAACGACACGCTCATCAAAGTGACTCGCGCCATCGTCGAGCGGCAAACCGATTTTCTCAATCAGGGCGAGGAGCACATGCGACCGATGATCCTCAAGGACATCGCCACCGCCATCAGCATGCACGAATCGACCATCTCGCGTGTCACCTCGGGCAAGTACATGCACACGCCGCGCGGCGTTTACGAACTGCGGTACTTTTTCTCGAGTCAGGTCGATGGCGGGGACGGTCAAGGCACGTCCTCGACCGCTATTCGAGCCAAAATCCGTAAGCTCATCCGCGAGGAAGACCCGGCCAATCCGCTCTCCGACAGTCGGCTCGCAGAAATTTTGTCCGGCGAAGGCATCCCAGTGGCCCGCCGCACAGTGGCAAAGTATCGGGAGGGGTTAGGAATCGAGTCCTCGGCCGAGCGCAAGAAGGCCAATTCGCGTTAACCTTGACCTCATCAGGAGGATGCCATGCAGATTTCCATCACGGGCCACCATGTCGTCGTCACCGACTCCATGCGCACCTACGTACACAAGAAGATGGACCGCATCGTTCGTCACTTCGATCACCTCATCGACGTCCACTACGTGCTGTCCGTCGAAAAGCTTCGTCATCGGGCTGAGGCCACGCTGAAAGTCAGCGGTGGCGACATTCATGCCGATGCCGAAGCCGAAGACATGTACGCCGCCATCGATGCGCTCGCCGACAAACTCGATCGCCTGGTCAAGAAGCGCAAAGAAAAGACCACAGATCACCATGCCGAGGAAGGGCGACGGGCGCGTCACTGACGCGCGCCCCGCCTTGTTTCGCTTTTGTCCGCGCCTCTGCGACTCATCTTAGTCAGCGGACTGTCCGGAGCGGGCAAGAGTGTCGTGCTGAACGCACTCGAAGATCTCGGCTATCGCTGCGTCGATAACCTTCCCGCCTCGATGCTCGAGTCCTTCGTGGCCCATATATTTCGAGAAGGCGCCTCGGGGCAAACCGTTGCGGTCGGCATCGATGCGCGCGACACCAGCGTTGGTCTCGAAGGCATTCCCACCACCATCGAACAACTCCGTCGAAGTGGAGTGCGCTGCGAGTTGCTGGCGGTCATCGCCTCCGACGCAGAACTGCTGCGCCGCTTCGGTGAAACCAAGCGGCGACATCCGTTATCTCGCGAGGGCGCCAACCTTCAAGACGCCGTGACTCGCGAGCGCGCGTTGCTCGATCCGGTCATTCAGGCGGCCGACCTCGTCGTAGATACCACTCACATGGGAGTGCACGAACTACGCGATGTCATCGTGCAGCGCATCGATCAGCGACGCGGCATGGAGCTGTCGGTCACGCTGGTCTCATTCGGCTTCAAACATGGCGTTCCCGGCGACTGCGACTTCGTTTTCGACGTGCGCATGCTCCCGAATCCCTACTGGACCATCGCTCTTCGACCGCTCACGGGGCGCGACTCCGCCGTCATCGCCTATCTCGATGAACAGCCAGCCGTCGGCGCCATGCTAGACGAGTTACAGCAGTTCATCGCAAGGCGTATCGACGAACACGGTGCGGCCCGACGTCGATATCTCACCGTCGGCATCGGCTGCACGGGCGGTCAGCATCGTTCGGTCTATCTCGTCGATCGTCTGGCCGAGCGTCTTCGAGGCAAATCGCCGACCTTGGCGATTCGTCACAGTGCTCTCACCCTTTTGGGTACGCCGTGAGCGTCGTCAGTCGCAAAGACGCACGACTCGCTGCGCTCCGAGAGGCGCTCGATACGGGCACTCTGAGACCGGCACAGCGGATGATCTCGGCGCTGCATCCCGCAGAGATCGCACTGCTCCTCGAATCCGTCCCGCCGCGGCAACGCGAACTCGTCTGGAGCATGGTTGACTCGGAGCTCGAGGGCGACGTCCTCATCGAGCTCAACGATAACGTGCGACAAGAACTCATCGAGGAGATGGAAGCCGAAGAACTCGTCGCCGCAGCCGAAGGACTCGAACTCGACGACCTCGCCGACCTGGTCGGCGATCTGCCGGAAACCGTCATCCGTCAGGTGTTGCGCTCGATGGATCAACGAGACCGCGAGCGTCTGCGTACCGTCTTGTCGTGGCCCGAAGACAGTGCCGGCGGTCTCATGAACACCGATACCGTGAGCGTGCGGGCCGACGTCACGCTCGAGGTGGTGCTACGTTACTTGCGCATGCGCGGAGAGCTACCGCCGCGCACCGACAGCCTGTTCGTCGTCGATCGGGACGATCGATATCTCGGCACCGTTCCGCTGACTCGCATCATTACGGGAGACCCCGAAGACACCGTCGGCGAAAGCCTCGATACCGAAGCACCGCGCATCGAACCCGAGACGGCGGCACACGAAGTGGCACAGCTCTTCCAAGATCGCGACCTCGTCTCTGCCGCGGTCGTCGGTACCGAAGGGAAACTGATCGGGCGCATCACCGTCGACGACGTCGTTGACGTCATCCGCGAAGAAGCCGAGCACTCGGTGCTCTCGATGGCCGGTCTGCAGGACGACGAAGACCTTTTCGCGGGCATCGTCACGTCCACGCGGCGACGTTTACTCTGGCTCGGCATCAACCTGATCACGGCATTTCTGGCTGCAGCCGTCGTCAAAAATTTTGAGGGCACCATCGAGAAGGTGGCTGCTCTGGCCGCCTTGATGCCGATCGTCGCCTCGATGGGCGGTATCGCCGGCACCCAAACCGTCACGCTCATCATTCGGGGCCTAGCGCTCGGTCAGGTCCAATGGTCGAACGCACGATGGCTCTTGTTCAAGGAAGTCGCGGTGGGCGGTGTGAACGGCCTGCTTTGGGCACTCGTCGTCGGCGCCGTCACCGTGTTCTGGTTCGATACCTGGCAGATCGCCATCATCATCGCGGCGGCCATGCTGATCAATCTATTGGCGGCTGCAGCCGTCGGTGTATTGGTGCCGCTCGCACTGCGTCGATTCGATATCGATCCGGCGCTCTCGGCCGGCGTCATCCTCACGACCTTCACCGACTGCATCGGCTTCGCGACGCTGCTCGGACTCGGCGCGATCTTCTTGGTGTAAGTCAGCTCGTCGCGACCAGTCGTCCCGACTGATAGTCGCGAATCGCCTGGTCGATTTCCTCTCGCGTGTTCATCACGAAAGGTCCGTACTGCACGATCGGCTCACCGAGAGGCGCCGCAGCGAGCACTAAAAATCGCGCACCCGCCTTCCCGGCCTCGACGACGAGAGTCTCGCCCGCTCCGAGGACTCCACCGTGACGCTTCGGTAACGACGCGATGCCTCCATCGGACGCAGCGATCGAGAGCTCGCCCTCGAAGACATACAGATACGCACTGTGCGAGACCGGAAGACCTTCGGAAAATCTCGCGCCTGCCGCGAGCGTTACGTCAAAGAAAATCGGCTCGGTCGTGACGCCGGTCACTGGACCCTTGAACGTCTTACCGCCGCGCTCGATCGACCCCGCGATGAGCTTGATCGTCTCGCCATCGGTGGAGATCGTCGGAATGCGCTCGGCCTCGATATCTTCATAGGCGGCGGCACACATCTTCTCGCGCGCCGGAAGGTTGATCCAGAGTTGGAAGCCTCGCATGAGACCGCGCTCTTGCTGCGGCATCTCGGAATGAATGATGCCGCGACCGGCCGTCATCCATTGCACGCCGCCACTTCTCAGGTGCCCACGGTGACCGAGATGATCTTCGTGCAGCATGTGACCCTCGAGCATGTAGGTCACGGTCTGGAAGCCACGATGAGGATGCGACGGAAATCCGGCGATGTACTCCTCGGGTCGATCGCTACCGAACTCGTCGAGCATCAGGAACGGATCGAGTCGCACGAAGGGCGACTGGCCGAGACTGCGGTACAGCGTCACCCCCGCTCCGTCGGAGGTGCGCTGTGCCGCGATGACGCGTTGCAGGACTCTCTGCACCGTGTGCTTATTTCACCGGAGCAGGTTTCTGGCGCAAGGCGTAGTGCTCGAGGCTCGAGAGGCTGCGATCTTCGCTCCACTCGGTCGGCGCGTCGAAATACTTGGCGTAGTTCTTGTGCGCGTAATCGAGCACCTGTCGAGAGAGAACCGACTCGAGGTCTTTCGTCGTTCCCATGAAGCACGCGTACTGGCAGAAACCCGGACGCTGACCCATGAGCATCCACGGCAGCCACGGCGTGACGCGGTTCCAAGTACCCGTGTAATCGAGCGTGGTCAGTTTCGGATTTTGCAGATCTTCCACTTTGACGTGGTGCGCAAACATCTCAGAAACCTGCACGATGGGGCCTGAGGACTCGCGCGGCCATTTATCGGGCTGCAGCGCGTTCGGATACGCGAGGTGGATATGGATTTCCATATCCGCCCAACCGCCGTGCTGATACCACGGCATGATGAACGGCACTCGAGGCGGCGGCGGTCCCTGGTTGAGTCCACCGAACTTCGGCGGCGCCGGGAAGAACTCTTCGATAAGGTAGTTGAACGGATCATTATCGACGTGAACGGCCTTGACCATCTCGTTGGTCAGCGGATTCTTCCATTCGTCGAGCACTTCGCCGCTGCGCAAATCGGTGTAGACGATGATCTCTCGGCACATACGGCGAATCGCGCCATCTGGCCCCTGCGCGAGTCGAATAACGCCGAAGCCCGAAGTTCCCATGAGATCGACGATCTTCTTGTTGGGCTCGACGCCCATCAAATAGCCCTTGAACCAGAAATATTTGGGCTTGCCGAAGTCGAGGTCACCTTGAATGCGCGCGTAGGCGAGCTGGTTACCTTTGCCCGTCGATAGGTCGAGATACGGCCCCTTAAGCCCGGGCCCCATGCCGTAACGCGACGTGGCGAGCGCCGAGGCCATCGCCATCGGACCGCCGAGCGTCATCGACGCGGCACCCGAAGCGCCGATCGCGAGCGCGCCGCCGACGCCGCCCGCTGTGGTGAGGAACTCTCGGCGCTCGGGAAGAAGCAGATCGTTTTCTTTGGACATAGCAGTAACCCCCAGTGAAATTCAGAATTTTTGTCGGTGTCGATCAACTTAGGCACCTGACGCCTGCAGCTTCTTGAGCTCGTTGAGTACGAGCTGCGAATGCCCCTTGGCATCGACTTTTTCCCAGTGCCGTGCGATGCGGCCCTGTGGATCGATAATGAACGTGTCGCGACGTGCGAACTCCATGAGACCCATCATGCTGGTGAGCACGCCGTACTGCTTGGTCACGGCCTTGGTGGGATCAGCGAGCACTTGGAACGGCAAGCTGTGCTCTTTGGCGAATGCCTTCTTCGATTCGACGTCATCCACGCTGACCCCGAGGATCACCGTGTTGGCGCGGCGAAACGCGAAGATCTCGTCGCGAAACTCGCAGGCCTGCGTCGTACAGCCCGGCGTGTTGTCCTTCGGATAGAAATAGAGCACGACCCACTTGCCCCGATGCTCGCTGAGCGTGACCCACTTACCGGTCTGATCTTGCAAGCGGAACTCGGGAGCGGGCTGGCCCGCCTTCGGAGAATCGGCCAAGGCGAGGGGCGCCGGCGCGATACCGAGGGTCATCGCTGCGGCGGCTAGCACAGTCATGAAGCGTCGGCGGGGCGTCATTATCGGAACTCCTTCGCGAAATAGCGTCTCAGTATCTTCCAGACTGCGCCGCTGCGGCACAATAGGCGCCGTGACAGAGCGCACCGATGACCACGCCGTGACCAGAGCCGCGCCGCAATCAGGCTGCCGCGCACTGGTTTTGTCCGGCGGCGGCGCCCGCGCGGCCTATCAGGTCGGGGTGTTGAAAGCCCTATCCGAAATCTGGCCCGAGGAGTCCTCACCCTACGACGTCGTGGTCGGCACCTCGGCTGGGGCCGTTTGTGCGGCAGTGCTCGCGACCCATGCCGCCGACTGGCGTGAGGGCATTCGGCGCCTCGAGCAGGTCTGGGCGAACTTCTCGGTCGATCAAGTTTTTCGGGCCGATCTCAGCGCCATGGTTGGCGCGGGAGCACGTTGGATGAGTTCGGCGCTCACCGGTGGGCGCCTCGGTACGGCTCCGCCGGCCCTTTTCGATAACGCTCCGCTGCGCGCTTTGCTGCGCGAGCGCGTGGACTGGGAAGGCATTCGCCGCAATATTGCCCTTGGCAAACTTCGCGCACTCGCACTCACGGCCACCACCTATGCCGGAGGTCATCATCGAGTTTTCTTTGAAGCCGCACCTCACGTTCGTGAGTGGAGCGGAGTTCGGCGTGCGGGCACGCGCGCGACGCTCGACCTCGATCATCTGATGGCAAGCGCTGCGATACCCTTTCTCTTTCCGCCGGTGCGGATCGGCGAAATGTTCTACGGTGACGGCGCGATGCGGCAACTGGCGCCACTCTCCCCGGCAATCCACCTCGGCGCCGATCGACTGCTCGTCATCGGCGTGCGCGCACAAAATGCGGCAGGCCTCGGCGGCACGATCGGGGTGCACCACACGCCCTCTTCCGGCGAAATCTTCGGTTTCCTGCTCGACACGCTGTTCAGTGATCAGGTCGATGCCGATCTCGATCAACTCGAGCGCACGAACCGAATGGTGCGCCAAGCGAACTCTCCCCTCGATGGCCTGAGAGACATCAGCGCGCTGCGCCTCGTACCCGGCGCAGACCCACGAACGAGCGCCGCTCGACACATGGGCGCGCTGCCGCGAGCCCTACGCACTTTGTTGTCGGTCATCGGCGCCGGAGGGGAATCAGGGAGCTTGCTCGCGAGCTATTTGATGTTCGAAGCGCCCTACACTCGGGAACTCATCGCTCAAGGCTACGCCGACGGCATCACCCAACGCCGCACCCTTATCGACTTCCTTCGTTGATCCGCTTGCGGCGTAACGCGACCATCGCGCGATCGAGCCCACCGAGCGTCAAAGGAAACATCCGATTGCCGATGAGTTCCTGAGTCAGCCGAATCGAGGGCGTCCAATCCCAACGCTCTTCAGGCTCGGGATTGAGCCAGACGAGATGCGGAAAGTGCGCCGTCATGCGCTGCATCCAGACGCTGCCCGCTTCCTCGTTGAAGTGCTCGACGCTGCCACCAGGCTGTACGATTTCGTAGGGGCTCATCGCTGCATCGCCAACGAAAATCACCCGATAGTCGCCGTTGAATGTCCGGAGCAACTCCGTGGTCTTGATGCGCTCGGACTGTCGCCTACGATTGTCTTTCCACACCGTTTCGTAAATGAAATTGTGGAAATAGAAATGCTCGAGCTGGCGAAACTCCGAGCGTGCCGCGGAGAAAAGCTCTTCGCAAATCCGCACGTGATCTTCCATCGAGCCACCGACATCGAGCAACAACAACACTTTGACGGCGTTGCGACGCTCGGGTCGCAACTTCAGATCGAGCCAACCGGCGTTGCGCGCGGTCGCTTCGATCGTACCGTCGAGATCTAATTCGTCAGCGGCTCCCTGACGCGCGAACTTACGCAAGCGGCGCAGCGCCATCTTGAGGTTGCGGGTGCCGAGTTCACGGCGATCGTCGAAGTTGCGGTACTCCCGCGCCTCCCACACTTTCACGGCACGACGCTGTCTCGCTCCCGCATCACCGATGCGGATGCCCTCGGGGTTATATCCCCCCGAGCCGAACGGCGACGTACCACCGGTACCGATCCATTTGTTGCCGCCCTCATGTTTCGACTTTTGCTCGGCAAGTCGCTGTTTGAGCGTCTCGAGCAACTTATCCCAACTGCCCAGCGCTTCGACCTTGGCCCGCTCCTCGTCGGAAAAGAGTCGCTGCGCCATAGCCTGGAGCCACTCGGCTGGCACTTCGGCGAGTAAGCGCTCAAAGACTCGCTCAGCGCCGGCAAAGTGCTCGGCGAATACTCGATCGAAACGGTCGAAGTGACGCTCGTCCTTGACGAGCGAAAGCCGGGCAAGCCAATAAAACTCCTCGGCTGAGCATGAGGCCACGCGGGCCTCGAGCGCCTGCAGCAGCGACAAGAACTCGGTGATCGAAGCCGGAATGCCGGCGGCGCGCACTTCGAGGAAAAACCGAACGAGCACGCTTAAGTTCCGATTAGCGCGCGCGTCGGTTCAAAAACACCAACTGCTCGAACAAGTGCACGTCCTGCTCGTTCTTGAGCAAGGCGCCGTACAGCGGCGGAATCGCTTTTTTGGGATCTTCGCTACGCAGCGCTTCGGGCGGAATATCCTCGGCGAGCAGCAATTTGATCCAGTCGAGCAACTCGGAGGTCGACGGCTTTTTCTTCAGACCCGGGGTCTCGCGCACCCGATAAAAAGCGCCAAGCGCTTCGGCGAGCAGCTCGCGCTTCAAGCTCGGGTAGTGCACACCGACGATGCGAGTCATCGTCTCCTCGTCTGGGAAACGAATGTAGTGAAAAAAACAGCGGCGCAAAAAAGCGTCGGGCAGTTCCTTCTCGTTGTTACTCGTGATGATGATGATCGGTCTATGCCGAGCGCGCACGAGCTCACGCGTCTCGTACACATAGAACTCCATGCGATCGAGCTCGCGTAGCAGATCGTTCGGGAACTCGATATCCGCCTTGTCGATCTCGTCGATCAGCAGCACGGGCTGTTCTTCGGACTCAAACGCTTCCCAGAGTTTTCCGCGAACGATGTAGTTACGAATATCGGCGACACGCGCCTCACCCAGCTGCGAATCGCGGAGTCGCGACACCGCGTCATATTCGTACAACCCCTGTTGCGCCTTACTGGTCGACTTCACATGCCACTCGAAGAGAGGTCGCCCGAGCGCCTGCGCGACCTCGACGGCAAGCTGCGTCTTACCGGTGCCCGGCTCACCCTTGATGAGCAGCGGACGAGCCAGCGTAACCGCTGCATTGACCGCCATACGAAGGTCGTCGGTCGCAATGTAGCGATCGGTGCCCGAAAATCTTTGAGTCGTCATGGAGCGTTCCTTGGCGAAGCGTCATCCGGCCTCGAGGCCTTTAGGGTCAGAGTGTGGATGGCGGGCCCAGGCAGCAGCGGCCGCATTCGTCCGCTGACCCAATCCTCGAAACCTGCTCGATAGAACGGCGACAGCGGATGCCCGCTCGCACCGCCTGGCAACTGCATGTAACCCTCCGCCTCGCGACCGGGCGATACGGCAAAGCGCTCCGAGGCACCGAAGGTCGGCCCGGTGACGCGCGGAGCGTTCATATCGCCGGCGAGCGGCCTAGCGGGCATGTCGAGATAACGTCCGAGCGGGCCGAGCGACGATGACAACGGATGGCGGATCTTCGCCGTGTTACGCAAACCCCACGTGCAACCGACCAAGTTTCCGCAAGCCTCTTCGGCCGACACGATCACCGCATCGGCCTGACTCAGCAGCAATGTTCGCCAATCTTTGTAGTCAGCACTCAGCATATGCGGAGGCTGTTCGGTCACGAGCCGCCACAGCGAACCCTCGAAAAGTGGAAAGGCCTGCGAGCCCTCGCCTGCGCCAAGTGCACCCGTCAACATCGACCATACGGCGCTACGCGTGCGCTCGCGAAAATCGCGAGCGAGTCGGTAACTCACCGAGTCGATGGTCGCATGCCCTTTCCAGTCGGCCACGAGCCGGCGCAGCTCGGCGCGTTTGGGTTCGTTGCGAACCGCCTCTTCGTCCAGCGTTGCGAGGAGCAAGCGCTGCCAGCGATCGATCAGCAGCGCCCGATCATCGAGCTGAATCGAGAGCATGTCAGACGGTGTCGCCGGACGGTCGATCGCCAGCAAACGATCACGAATTTGTCGCTGCCGCACACCCTTGTCGTAATGCATGCCGCTCATGGCCTCGTCGTTGCCAAGAGATTCCTCTAACGGCCCTTCGACATGCCGAGCATTCGCACTCCAAAAGCGACCGACTTCAGGATCGAGTATCACGGGCGTCTCGCCCGGACCTCGCCAGGCGATGGGACGCGGCGTCTCAGGGCCGAGATCGCCCTGCGGAATGCGACCGATGATCGTCCAGGCGATCCGACCCGATCGGTCACCGACCGTAAAATTCTGATGCGGGATGCCGACGCGGGGCGCGAGCGCCAAGGCCGAACTCACATCGCGCACTTGCTGCAGCTCGAACGACGCCAGCGTGGTGGCGCCACGCTCCGTGACGAGCCAACGGGCGAGCCAGCACGTATGGGCCGCAGCACTCGCATCTTGCTGCGGGGCATCGGTTCGCATGACCACGCCGAGCGGCGACTCGAGAACCTCGAGTACAACGGGATCACGACCGGACACCTCGATCGTCTCGCGACGAATCTCGAATCGACGCTCTCCTTCAGCAGTGAAATAGACTTTACGAGTTGGGTCGCAAGCGACGGGTTTTAAGTCACCCCAATCACCGTAACTGTTCGTGAACGACCAAGCGACCTCGCCGTTACTTCCTGCGACCACCGCGGGCAGACCCGGCAACGTGACGCCATTGAGCTCTCGCGGCAGTCCATTCGTATCTCGAGCGATCTGCAGACGAGCGCGGTACCAAGTGGTCGGAACTCGCAAACCGAGATGCATGTCGCCGGCGATCAGCGCAGCACCCCCGGCAGCGTAACGACCCGAAACCGCCCATGCGTTACTCCCCGGCAGAGCGCGCTCTTCGCGAATGGCTCGACTCGCGGAGCGTTCCCCACGCAGGTCGAGCAATTCAGGCGGCGGCACGACGGGCGCCCGATAGGGCTCGCCGCCATTCGCCGCGCGCTGCTCGGCAAGAGTCTGGAAATTGGGCGTATCCCACTCGTCGCCTCGCGGGAACAAAAAACGGATCACTTCGCTCGCCGGCCGGACATCGGCCTCACCGCGCGCCGCCGTGGCCACTCGCTCCTCGATACGCGCCGAGATCTCTCGCCGCGACAACTCGTCGACGAGCGCTTCGTACTGCAAGCTCCACCACATCGAGTGCACGACGAGCACCGAGTCTTCGCTACGCCAGACCTCTGGCGTCGATCGCAAGACCAGATACTCCCACGGTCGCACCGACAATGAGCCGAGTCCCGCATTGACGCCTCGCGTATAGGCCTCGATCCAGGCGCGCTCCGTCGGCGTCGCATCGGCGATGACTTGGCGCGCCACCGCACGTAGCCGAAAAATTCTGGCCCGTTGATCTTGGGCGACGAGCGTCTCACCCAGTAGCGCGGCGAGCTCACCGGCGGCGAGACGCCGGGAGAGATCCATCTGGAAATAGCGATCTTGTCCGTGCGCGAAGCCGATAGCGTAGGCGACATCGAAAGGATCATTGCCGCGTGCCGTTACCACTCCGTCGGCATCACGCTCGAGGCGTGCGTCCGACTGCGGCCCTCCCACGCCCGAGATCACTTCGCCATCGAGAGCCGGCAAAGACCCGCGCAACGCCCACCACGCTGCACCCGCCACCACCGCCATCACGACGATGAGCGTCGTCAGGCCGCCGATGATCCACTTTTTCATGTTGTATGAAGAGTTGTTTTAAGAAGTCGCGCGATGAACTTTGAGGATCTGCATCGAGTTGGTGCCGCCCTGCACACCGCTCAGCTCGCCCTTGGTCAGGATGATCTGATCACCCTCTTCGACGAGACGCAGGCTCATGAGCAGATCGAAGATGCGCTGATGCAGAGGCGTCGTGTCATCGGGCCGAATATCGAAGGACACGGGATACACACCACGGTAGAGCGTGACACGTCGACGCGTGCCTTCGTGCCGCGTGAAGGCATAGATCGGGATGTCCGAACGCAAACGGGACATCCATAGTGTCGTCGAGCCGCTCTCGGTCAACGCGACAATGGCGCGAACGTGAAGATGGTTAGCGGTGTACATCACCGCATGCGCAATGGCTTCTTCGGTCTGTGAGAACGCCAGATCGGATCGCTCTCGAGGCCTGCTCATCGTGAGGTGATAGGTCTCAGCGCCGAGGATCACCTCAGACATCGCCGCCACGGCCTTCACCGGATATTTGCCTGTCGCCGTTTCGGCCGAGAGCATCACGGCGTCGGTACCATCGAGCACCGCGTTCGCGACGTCGCTCACCTCGGCACGCGTCGGTACCGGATTCTGGATCATCGACTCCAGCATCTGGGTCGCCGTGATCGCGACTCGATTACGTAGACGCGTCTCGTGAATGATGGTCTTCTGCAAACCCGTGAGCGCCGCTTGCCCCATCTCGACACCGAGATCGCCACGCGCGACCATCACGACATCCGTTGCCTCGATGATGCCCGCCAACTGCGCCACCGCCTCGTGTCGCTCGATCTTGGCGACGATACGCGTGAACGGTGCGCCGGCGACCCGCAACAGCTCGCGGGCCTGCCGAATGTCCGAGCCGTCGCGCACGAAAGACAGCGCGAGATAGTCGAATCCGTTCGCCGCAGCAAACCGGATATCCTCGAAATCTTTGTCGGTGAGCGCCGGAGCAGAAATACCACCGCCCTTGCGATTGAGCCCCTTGCGATTCGAGAGCTCGCCTCCTGCGATCACCTTAGTCTCGATACGCGTACCTTTGACCGATAGCACTTCTAGAACGATGAGTCCGTCGTTGAGCAGCAACGTGTCGCCGGCCGTCACGTCAGCGACGAGCTCTTTGTAGGCCACGCCCACTTCACGAATATTGCCCGCCTTCTTGTCGAGCGACGTATCGAGCGCGAACGGCTGTCCCTCGACGAGCTGCACCGCCCCGTCGACGAAACTTTCGATGCGAATCTTGGGGCCCGCAAGATCTCCGAGAATGGCGACGTAACGCCCGGCCCTCACGAATGCTTCGCGTAGCAACTCGACGCGACGAAGATGGTCATCGTGCGAGCCGTGCGAAAAGTTGATGCGCGCAACGTCGAGTCCGGCATGGCACATCTCGAGCAGGACGTCGACGTCGTCCGTGGCGGGTCCGAGCGTCGCAACAATCTTCGTCCTGCGAGGCAATGTCATGAGCAGCGTATTCTCCGTGAAACCTGAGGCGAGAGTCGGATCAGCGCGCGGCTCTCGCCTCGAGTGCCGCAACGGCAGGCAGTATCTTGCCCTCGACGAACTCGAGGAAGGCCCCGCCGCCCGTCGAGATGTAGGAGATCCCGCGTTCGACATCATACTTCTCGATCGCGGCGAGTGTGTCACCGCCACCTGCGAGCGAGAACGCCTTACTCCGAGCGATGGCCTCGGCGATAGCGCGCGTTCCCGCACCAAACTGGTCAAACTCGAAAACGCCCACCGGTCCGTTCCAGAGGATGGTACCCGCCGACTGCAAAATCTCCGAAAGTTGTGCCGCAGCCTTGGGACCGATATCGAGAATGAGCTCGGAAGCCCCCACGGCATGCGCATCGCGCACCGTCGCCACCGCCGTCGGTGAGAACTCGGACGCGACGACGACATCGGTCGGCAGCGGAATTTCAGCACCACGAGCACGAGCCTGGTCGAGCAATCGACGAGCGGTCTCCAACATGTCTGGCTCGTGCAGCGACTTGCCCACATTCACGCCGGTCGCGGCGAGGAAGGTATTGGCGATACCACCGCCGACGATGAGCTTGTCGACTTTGGCGAGCAGCGACTCGAGGACCGTCAGCTTGGTCGACACCTTCGACCCGGCGACGATGGCGACGAGCGGACGAGCGGGCTTGGCGAGCGCGCGGTCGAGGGCTTCGAGCTCTCCCACGAGCAAGGGCCCTGCACAGGCAATGGGTGCAAAACGCGCGACGCCGTGCGTACTCGCCTCAGCACGATGAGCCGTCCCGAACGCATCCATCACGTATACGTCACAAAGCGCGGCCATGCGACGCGACAGGGTCTCGTCGTCTTTCTTCTCGCCTTTATTGAAGCGAACGTTCTCGCAAAGGACGACCTCACCCGGCTCGCAATCGACACCATCGAGCCACTCGGCGAGGAGTCTCACGGGTTGGTTCAAAAGTTCGCTGAGACGCTTGGCGACCGGAGCGAGCGAGTTCTCGGCAGAGAATTCGCCTTCCTTGGGGCGACCCAAATGCGAGAGCAGAATGACGCGCGCACGCTTTTCGATCGCCTGACGAATGGTCGGGAGCGATGCGCGTATTCGCGCATCGCTCGTGATCGACCCGCCCTCGATCGGTACGTTGAGATCTTCGCGAATGAGTACTCGCTTACCCGCCAGATCGAGATCGGTCATCCGCAACACGTTCATCGCTGCGCGCTCCTCAGCCGGCCTTCGACCACGCGAGGGTGGTGTCGAGCATACGGTTGGAGAAGCCCCACTCGTTGTCGTACCAGGAGCAGACTTTGACGAGGTTGCCGCCGATAACTTTGGTCATCGTGGCATCGTAGGTCGACGAGTGCGCGTCATGGTTGTAGTCGATCGAGACGAGCGGTGCCTCGGTGTAGGCCAGCACGCCCTTGAGCGGCCCCTCGGCCGCCGCCTTCATCAGAGCGTTAATCTCCGCCACCGTCGTCGCCCGCTTCGGCGCGAACGTCAGGTCGACCAAAGAAACGTTGATCGTCGGTACGCGCACCGCGAAACCATCGAACTTGCCCTTGAGCTCGGGAAGCACGAGGCCGACGGCCGCCGCCGCACCCGTTTTCGTCGGAATCATCGACATCGTTGCCGAGCGCGCGCGGCGCAGGTCGGAGTGATAGACGTCGGTGAGCACCTGATCGTTGGTGTACGCGTGAACGGTCGTCATCAGACCGCTCTCGATTCCGATGTTCTCCTGCAGCACCTTGGCGATTGGCGCGAGACAGTTGGTCGTACAGGACGCATTCGAAATCACAGTCATCGATGACTTCAGCACGTTATGGTTCACGCCGTAGACGACCGTCGCATCGACATCGTCGCCACCCGGCGCGGAGATCACGACTTTTTTGGCGCCGCCCGCGAGATGCGCGCCCGCCTTCACCTTGCTGGTGAAAAGACCCGTGCACTCGAGAACGATATCAACCCCGAGCTCACCCCAAGGCAACTTGGCCGGATCGCGCTGCGCGAGCACGCGAATACGATCGCCGTTGACGATCATGGAATCACCCTCGACGCTGACCTCGCCGGGAAACTTGCCGTGCGCCGTGTCGTAACGCGTCAGGTGGGCATTGGTGTTGGCGTCCCCCAAATCATTGATGGCGACGATTTGGATGTCCTTGCGTCGGGCGCCCTCGTAAAGCGCACGCAGCACGTTGCGCCCGATACGACCGTAACCGTTAATGCCTACCTTGATTGACATGATGGATAGTCCTCTCCTGATATTCCTTGATTTCAGCTCTTCAGCAGGTTGTCGAGCGCACGTCCGATATGCGCGGCCGTGAGTCCGTAATGTTCGAAAAGCGCCGCAGCCTTGCCCGAGGCGCCGAAGCGATCGATACCGATCACACAGCCGCCGCCCCCGACATATTTCCACCAACTCTGCGAGGCCGCAGCCTCGATGGCGAGTCGGCGGGATACGACTTTCGGCAACACATGATTTCGCCACGTCGCATCCTGCGCATCGAAGACGTCGGTCGAGGGCATCGAGACGAGACGAACGCGACGGCCCGCCGCATTGGCCGCCCGCACCGCTTCGGCAGCAGGAGCGACTTCGCTGCCCGTTGCGATGACGATCGCCTCGGGTAATGCACCCGAGGCTAGCTCAGGCTCGATCAAAATATAACCGCCTCGGCGAATGTGTTCGACTTGCTCGGCGCTTCGAGGCTGTTGCGGCAAGGCCTGACGTGTGAGCACGAGACAAGTCGGTCCGTTACTGCGCTCGATGGCGGCAATCCAGGACACGGCCGTTTCGGTCGCATCGCAGGGACGCCAAAGTCCGAGGTTCGGCATCGCACGCAAGCTCGCGAGGTGCTCGATGGGCTGGTGGGTCGGGCCGTCTTCACCTAAACCGATGGAATCATGTGTATAGACGAGCAGCACACGCTGATGCATGAGCGCGGCAAGACGGATCGCATTGCGCGCGTAATCGGAGAACACGAGGAAGGTGCCGGCATACGGCACGTAGCCGCCATGCAGCGCGAGGCCGTTCATCATGGCCGTCATCGCAAACTCGCGTACCCCGTAATAAATATAGTTGCCCGACACCTCACTCGGCGTGACGGCTTTCGAATCTTTGCGCAGAGTGTTCACGGAACCCGTGAGATCGGCCGAACCGCCGAGCAACTCACCCATGCCGGGTCCGATGGCATTCAGAACCACCTGCGACGACGCACGAGTCGCCTGAGCGGCGCCGACAGCGGCTGCCGCAGCCGTCGCGGCCTCGCGCAATTGCGCCCAGTTCGCAGGCAACTCGCCGCGCATGCGACGCTCGAACTGCGCGGCGAGCTCAGGGAACTCGCGCTTGTAACGATTGAAACGCCGACGCCACGCTTTTTCGGCGCGTGCGCCCCGCTCGCGCTGATCCCACGCTTCACGAACCTCGTCGGGAATGACGAAAGGCTCGTGGTTCCAACCGATCGCGGCTCGAGTGGCGGCGATTTCCTCAGCACCGAGCGGCTCGCCGTGAGTGGACTTGCTCCCCTGCTTGTTGGGCGCACCGTAACCGATGACGGTACGCGCGCAGATCAGCGTCGGTTGTTTGCGATTGGCCTTGGCGCGCTTGAGCGCTTTGGCAACCGCCTCACCGTCGTGACCGTCGATATCTTTGATGACCTGCCAACCGTAGGCGGCAAAGCGCTTCGCGGTATCGTCGGCCATCCAGTCCTTGACCTTGCCGTCGATCGAGATCCCGTTGTCATCGTAGACACAGATAAGTTTTCCGAGACCGAGCGTACCGGCTAGCGAGGCCGCCTCGTGCGAGATCCCTTCCATGATGCAACCGTCACCCAGAAACACGTAGGTGTGGTGATCGACGATGTCATGGCCCGGACGATTGAACTCGGCGGCGAGCAGTCGCTCAGCAAGGGCCATGCCGACGGCGGTGGCAATACCCTGCCCGAGCGGGCCCGTGGTCGTCTCGATGCCGATCGCCGGATCATGCTCAGGGTGACCTGCCGTGCGTGACCCGAGTTGACGGAAATCTTTGATGTCGTCGATCGAGAGCGGATGGCCAGTGAGATGCAGCACGGAGTACAACAACATCGACGCGTGGCCATTCGAGAGCACGAATCGATCGCGATCGACCCAGCGCGGATTCGCCGGGTTGTAGTCCATGATTTCGCGCCACAGTACTTCGGCGATGTCCGCCATTCCCATCGGTGCGCCCGGATGACCCGAAGCAGCGCGTTGCACCGCATCCATGGAGAGGGCGCGAACGGCGTTCGCGAGGAGGCGGCGTTGAGGCATGGGAAAACCCGGGTTGTTTACAGGAAACCGCAATTGTCCATTACCAGAGCACGGTTTTTCAACGAAAAAGGACCTCTCCGCGGCTGATGATTTGCGTCAAGCCGCTATAATCCGCGCCCGCTTTCCTCTTCAGAAAATTTAGAGTGCGCCATGGCCAACAGCTACCTCTTCACGTCTGAGTCGGTTTCCGAAGGTCACCCGGACAAGGTTGCCGACCAGATTTCCGATGCCATCCTCGACGCCATCCTCGAGAAGGACAAGCGCTGCCGCGTCGCCGTCGAGACCTTGGTCAAGACGGGTGTCGCCATCGTCGCCGGCGAAGTCACGACCCACGCCTGGGTCGACATCGAGTCCATCGTGCGCAAAACGGTGCTCGAAATCGGCTACAACTCGTCGGACATGGGCTTCGACGGCGCGAGCTGCGGCGTGCTCAATGTGATCGGCAAGCAGTCTCCGGATATCGCGCAAGGCGTCGATCGCAAAGATCCGCGCTTGCAGGGTGCGGGCGACCAGGGCCTCATGTTCGGCTTCGCTACCAACGAAACCGACGTGCTCATGCCCGCCGCGATCACGCTTTCGCATCGCCTCGTCGAGCGCCAGGCCAAGGTTCGCAAGCAGGGCAAGCTCAAGTGGCTGCGCCCCGACGCTAAGAGCCAAGTCACGTTGCGTTACGAGAATGATCGTCCGGTTGCGATCGATGCCGTCGTGCTCTCCACGCAGCACAGCGAAGACGTCTCCACGAACACGCTTCGCGAAGCCGTCATGGAAGAAGTCATCAAGCCCGTGTTGCCGAAGAAGTGGCTGCATCGTGGCACTAAGTTCCACATCAACCCGACGGGCCGATTCGTCATCGGCGGTCCAGTCGGCGATTGCGGCCTCACCGGCCGTAAGATCATCGTCGACACCTACGGCGGCTTCGCCCGTCATGGTGGCGGCGCGTTCTCGGGCAAAGACCCCTCGAAAGTCGACCGCTCCGCCGCCTATGCGGCGCGCTATGTCGCCAAAAATATCGTCGCGGCCGGCTTGGCCGATCGCTGCGAAGTGCAGGTGTCTTACGCCATCGGCGTCGCCAAGCCCACTTCGGTCATGGTCGAAACCTTCGGCACCGGCAAAGTGTCGCGCGAAAAACTCACTCAACTCGTCGACCGGCACTTCGATCTCACGCCCTACGGCCTGCGCGAAATGCTCAAGCTCGCCCGTCCGATCTACCGCAAGACGGCGGCTTACGGCCACTTCGGTCGTGAAGACCGTGAGTTCACCTGGGAGCGCACGGATCGCGCTGCCGCCCTCGCCGCGGATGCCGGTCTCGGCAAGCGGGGGCGTCGCCGGGCATAATTGAAAAACCGCGTCCGCGAGGGGCGCTGCAGCACCGGGTCGGCCGGTGCCAGGCTCGCGGAACGGCGTACATCGTCAACGGCGCCCGTCAATCTTCAACCAAAGATTAACGGAGACCTGACATGAACGCTGTGATCAAACCCGCCCAAGGAAAGGGCGATTTCCACGTTGCTGATCTCTCGCTCGCCGAGTGGGGTCGCAAAGAAATTCGTATCGCCGAAACCGAAATGCCGGGCCTGATGGCGATCCGCGAGGAGTTCGCCCCCACCCAGCCGCTGCGCGGCGCCCGCATCACGGGCTCGCTGCACATGACGATCCAGACCGCCGTACTCATCGAGACCTTGCAGGCTCTCGGTGCGCAGGTGCGCTGGGCGTCGTGCAACATCTTCTCGACCCAAGATCACGCTGCGGCGGCGATCGCCGTCAACGGCACGCCGGTGTTCGCCTACAAGGGTGAGTCGCTCAAGGAGTACTGGGACTTCACCCACCGTATCTTCGAGTGGCAGGACGGCGGTTACTCCAACATGATCCTCGATGACGGCGGCGATGCCACATTGCTGCTGCATCTTGGTACGAAGGCTGAGAAGGACCTCTCGGTGCTCACCAATCCGGGCAGCGAGGAAGAGGAAGTGCTCTTCGCCTCCATCAAAGAAACGCTCAAGCGCGATCCGAAGTGGTACTCCACTCGAATCAGCAAAATCCGCGGCGTCACTGAAGAGACGACCACCGGCGTGAAGCGTCTCTACCAAATGGCCAAGGACGGCGATCTCGCTTTCCCCGCCATCAACGTCAACGACGCCGTCACGAAGTCGAAGTTCGACAACCTCTACGGCTGCCGCGAGTCGCTGGTCGATGCGATCAAGCGCGCCACCGACGTCATGATCGCAGGCAAGGTTACCGTGGTCGCCGGTTACGGTGACGTCGGCAAAGGCTCAGCGCAGGCGCTGCGCGCGCTCTCGGCCCAGGTATGGGTCACGGAAGTCGACCCGATCTGCGCGCTGCAGGCCGCGATGGAAGGCTACCGTGTCGTCACGATGGAATACGCCGCCGACAAGGCGGACATCTTCGTCACCGCGACGGGCAACTTCCATGTGATCAACTACGATCACATGAAGCGTATGAAGGACCAGGCCATCGTCTGCAACATCGGGCACTTCGATAACGAAATCGACTGTGCCTCGCTGAAGCAGTGCACCTGGGAGAACATCAAGCCGCAGGTCGACCACGTGATCTTCCCGGACGGCAAGCGCATCACGCTGCTCGCCGAGGGTCGTCTCGTGAACCTCGGTTGCGGCACGGGTCACCCCTCTTACGTGATGTCCTCGTCGTTCGCCAACCAGACGATCGCGCAGATCGAGTTGTGGGCGAACCATGAGAAGTATCCGGTCGGCGTCTACGTGCTGCCGAAGCATCTCGACGAGAAGGTTGCGCGACTGCAGCTGAAGAAGCTCGGCGCGGAGCTCACCGAGCTCACGGATCAGCAGGCTCGCTACATCGGCGTCGCCAAGCAGGGTCCGTACAAGCCTGAGACCTACCGCTACTAAATCGATCGCCGCGTTCTGCGGCCTCTGACACCGGGGCGGTCATGGCGTTAGCATCAACGCCATGACCGCCGTCCGCGTCCTACACATCACCGATACGCACCTCGTGGGCGACCCCGCCGGTCGTCAACGCGGTCTCGTCGTGCTCGACTCGTTGCGTGCCGTGCTGGCCCAGGCGCTGCGCGAACCTACCGACCTCATTCTTTTGACGGGGGACATCGTCCACGACGACCCGAGCGGCTACGAGCGGTTGCGCGAGGCGTTCGATCCGAGCATTCCCGTGCTCTGCATCCCCGGAAATCACGACGTGCCGCAAGCGATGCGCGCAGCACTCGATGTCGCGCCTTTCCGCATCGGCGGTCATCACGATATCGGCCCTTGGCGAGTCGTCATGCTCGACTCGCAGCAACCGGGACAAGTCGGCGGCCGACTCGGTGAGCAAGAGCTACGACGACTCGATGAGGCGCTCAGCGAAGCTCCGCAGCGCCATGCGCTCGTCGTAATGCATCACCCGCCCATCGCCATGGGTAGCGCATGGCTCGATGCCATCGGCCTCGATAACGCCACGGATTTCTTTTCCGTACTCGATCGGCACGCGCACGTGCGGGGCGTGCTGTGGGGTCACGCCCATCAAGCCCTCGATGACGAGCGCCGAGGACCTCTCGGGACGGTACAACTCATGGCCACACCCTCGACCTGCGTGCAGTTTCGACCGCAGGTCCCGGACTTCGCGATCGACGAGCGTCCGCCCGGTTACCGTCGCCTGGCCCTCCACGAGGACGGGCGAATCGAAACAACGGTAGGATGGCTCGAATGAGTCGCTCGCTCCCCTTCACCCATTATTGGGTCGGTTTTCTCTCAGCCCTTTTACTCGCCTGGGCGCCCGCGTATGCCACGCCCTCAGAAGGTCTGGTGTGGGTCGTGCAGGGAACTGGCGGCAAGGTCTATATCGCCGGCTCCATGCATTTATTACGGCGCGATCGACCCGATCTGCCCGAGGCCATTACCGCGGCGTATCGAGAGTCGGACTCGCTCGTCATGGAACTCGACGTCGACGATGTCGATGAACAAGCCATGGCGACTCAGATGTTGGGTGCCGCGTCGTTCAACGATGGACGCACGCTCACCGCAGTCGCAGGCGAGGCGCGCTGGAACGCGCTTCAGCCCGTGCTCACCGCGCTGCAATTCCCCGCCCCGTTCGCCGCGACACTCGAGCCCTGGGGACTGTCTATTTTGCTCACCACGCTCGAGTACGCCCGGCTCGGTTTCGATGCCGAGGTCGGTGTCGAAAGACAGCTACAAAAACTCGCGGCAAGCGATAAAAAATCGATTGCAGGCCTCGAAACGCCAGAGTTTCAGATCAGCCTCTTCGATTCACTGCCCTTGCCAGAACAGTTACAGCTACTCGACATGACGCTGTCCGACATCGCCGACATGCCGACGATGGCCGACGATCTTTATCTCGCCTGGCGCACCGGAGACACCCGACGCCTCGAAGATCTACTGCTCGAGGGCTATAAAGCCATGCCGAAACTTTATGACGACCTCGTCGACCAAAGAAATCGGCGCTGGGTGCCGCAGGTGACATCGCTCACGAAAAAATCGGGCGACACTCTGGTCGTGGTCGGTGCCCTGCATCTGGTGGGTGATCGAGGTCTCATCGCACTACTCGAAAAAGAAGGCCTGAAGGTCGAACGCTACTCACCCCCGGCAGCTCGGGCGACACCATGAAAGCCTTTGCCTGGTTCATGGGTCTGTTCGTGTTCGGCTTCGCCATGATGGCCCTGCTCGCGTGGCCGCTTTACGACTGGTTGACGCCGACCTTCGATTTCAAATTTCACCGCGTCGCCAATCGGCTCGGGATGCTGGTGTTGCTGATTTCGTTCGTACTCTTGGCGCGTCGGCTCGCGCTCGCCGATCGCAACAGCCTCGGCTACGGCCTGCCGCGTCGGGAGTTCCTGCGCGAGGCTGCGCTCGGCTTGCTGATTGGCGTCGCCACGATGCTGCCGATCGCCTTCATCATGCTGGGCCTCGATCTGCGCGTACTTCGAGAGGGTCTCGACCCTGCCAACGTACCCTGGCTCCGCTTAGCCGCAGGCGGGCTCGCAACCGGTATCACCGTCGCGCTCATCGAAGAAACGTTCATCCGGGGTGCGATGCATTCGGGTATCGCGCGCGAGTCGGGCGCGCGAGTCGCTATCTTGCTGACGGCAGCGCTCTACTCGTCGTTGCACTTCGTCGGTCGCTATCGCATTCCAGTGGAAGAGCTCGGTCCCGACAGCGGTCTTCGACACGTGCTCGGTACCCTCGCCGATTTTGCGACACCGCTCGACATTGCCGATGCTTGGCTTGCGCTCTTTGCGGTGGGTGTACTGCTCGGCATGGTGCGCGCGTTGACCGGCAATATCGCTGCATGCATCGGTTTGCATGCCGGATGGGTATGGGTGATCAGCTTTCTGCGCGAAACCTCTCGCCCCGATGAAGCGAATTCGCTCCGATTTCTTTTATCGCAGTTCGATGGCGTCGTCGGTTGGCTGGTGCTCGGCTGGACGATCGTGATCGGCGCAGTGCTTTGGCGGTTCTATGCCAAGCGCACTCCGCTCAGTCCATAGGCTCATCGGCTCGCTTGATCAATGGCGCGATGAGCGCGAGCCGCTCGAGCGGGTCGGTCAGTTCGAGACAGCTCTGCTTGTCCTCGAGTGCGAGCGGCAAAATTTCGATGAGTCGTGCACCCACCCACTCGGCATCATCGTAACGCGGCTCGAGACCGGAATACACATCGCCGAGCTCCGGTAGCACGCGACGCAGAAGATCGGCGAGATGTCGAAACTCTGCGGGTACTCTTATGGTCTCCGGACTGGCCGCATCGAGCCACTCGATCGATCCCATATTGAGTCCATCGGCCTCGCGCCAGCGATCGATGACGCGAAACCGTCGCTCGCCTCGACACGTGATACCGAGCAAGCCATCGGGCAATAAATTGAAATCGACGATGCGTGCCGTCGTACCGACGTCTGCGTAGCCTACGGGCTGGCCCACTTCGGAGCCTCCGCTCACGAGCACCACGCCAAAGCAGACCTCTTCGCGCATGCAACGCTTGACCATGTCGACGTAACGGGTCTCGAAGATGCGTAGCGGCAGCGGACCGTGCGGAAAAAGCACGGTATTGAGCGGAAAAAGCGGAAGCGTGGTCGCGCCGCTCATCCCCAACGCTTCATGAGTTCGTGTTCGATTCCGAATTGATCGAGAACGCGGGCCACGATGAAATCGACCAACTCCTCGACGCGAGCTGGTCGATTGTAGAAGCCCGGGTTAGCCGGCAGGATGCTCACGCCCGCACGCGATAATCTGAGCATGTTTTCGAGATGAATCGTGGAGAACGGCGTCTCGCGCGGCACGATCACGAGATTACCTCGCTCTTTGAGCACGACATCGGCCGCCCGCTCGAGCAAATTCTCGCTCGCGCCGTTGGCGATGGCAGACACCGTCGCCATGCTCGCAGGGCAAACCGCCATGCGCAGCGGAGCCCCTGACCCACTCGCCACCGGCGAGGTCCACTCTTCGTCGCCGAATACGCGCAGCTGACCGTCGCGCGCACCGAAGAGCGTGGAGAGATATCGAGTTTGTTCTGCGGTACGGCCCGGCAAGCGACAGTCGGTCTCGGAGCCCACGACAATCTGCGCGGCTTTGGTGAACATCACATAGACCGTGTAGTCCGCCTTGATCAGGCAATCGATCAGCCGCAATCCGTATTGCGCGCCCGAAGCACCCGTCATACCCACCGTTACGGTGCGATCATCTTTGCGCGCCATGCGACCTCCCTCAGACGGCGACGCGCTCGAGCGCCGCCAGCAATTTTCCGTGCAAACCGCCGAATCCGCCGTTGGACATGATCAGCGCGTGGTCTCCGGGGCGCAAGCGTTGGGCGAGCTCCTCGACCAG
>Ga0075471_10000203_pt1 | contig 32723 bp, 32 predicted proteins | sample DEB19_08_DNA_2_FD_74787 | JGI IMG/M metagenome (GOLD analysis project Ga0075471, IMG submission 74787) | Aqueous microbial communities from the Delaware River and Bay under freshwater to marine salinity gradient to study organic matter... | ecosystem: Environmental > Aquatic > Marine > Coastal ...
CGCCTCGCAGACAGCATGGCTCAATGCCTGCCTCGGGCGGGCACAGCGTTGGATCTGCCCGCCTTCGGCGGGCACACTGGGGGACACGATGGAAGACGCCCGGAAGATGGGCAAGTCGGAACTCTTCTCGCACTTCGCGGAGCGCTTTGACATCAAGCGCACGCAGTCTCGTGAATTCTTCGACGAGCTGGCCGCGTTGGCTGAGAAGGAACTGAAGCGCACGGGAGAGTTCGTGATTCCCGGAATGGTGAAGCTCGTGCTGAAGAAGACCAACGCACGCACCGGCCGCAACCCCGCAACAGGCCAGCCGATTCCGATCGCCGCCAAGACGGTCGTCAAGGCGCGCATCGTCAAGCAGCTGAAGGACGCCGTCCTGCCCAAGAAGGCCTGAGTCCCGCACTCGTAGTTGGGCCCCGCCCAATGTTGTCAGGCCCCGCCTCCGGCGGGGCCGCTACTTCTTGATTTTTCTGGCGAGCTCGCGAATCTCGAGCCGCTCCATCTTGAATTTCAGCGTACTCAACGGCACGCCAAGGTAGCGCGCCGTCTGCGTGACGTTCCACGCGTTGCGCTCGAGCGCGCGGATCAGGAAGTTGCGCTCGAACGTGACCAGCGCGCGATCCAGCAGGCTGGTCTCCGAGCGCGTGCGATCCAGCTCCACGACGTGAAACTCGAACGGCAGGTCTTCGTCGGTGATGTACTCGTGGTCGACGACCGCGACCAGCCGCTCGATCAGGTTTTCCAGTTCGCGGATGTTGCCGGGCCACGTCTGGTGCGACAGCATGGCCAGCGTTGATTCGGCGATGCCGCGCACGTCCTTGTGGAAGCGCGCGCTGTAGCGCTTGATGAAGAAGTCCGCCAGCACCGGCAGGTCTTCGATGCGCTCGCGCAGCGGCGGCAGGCGCACGGGGATGACGTTGATCCGGTAGTACAGGTCCTCGCGGAACGTGCCTTCCTTGACGGCGCGTTCGAGGTCGACGTTGGTGGCGGCGATCAGCCTGAACTGCGTCCTGATCGGGCGCGAGCCGCCGACGCGTTCGACTTCACCTTCCTGGATCGCGCGCAGCAGCTTGGCTTGCAGGTCGGCCTTCAGGTCGCCGATTTCGTCGAGGAACAGCGTTCCGCCGTTGGCCAGTTCGAACTTGCCGATGCGCTGTTGCAAGGCGCCCGTGAACGACCCCTTCTCATGACCAAACAGCGTGCTCTCGACCAGCTCGCGCGGGATCGCGGCGACGTTGACGGCGATGAACGGCGCGTCGGGATTGGCCGACTCGCGATGCAGCAATCGCGCGAGCAGTTCCTTGCCCGTGCCGCTCTCGCCGAGGATCAACACGGTCGCCGACAGCTTCGCGACCTTGTGCACGGTCTCGAGCACGTCCTTGAGGGCGGTGCTTGGACCGGTGATGAACTCTCGACCGGCGACGTCGCCCGCTGCATCCTGCAGTGTCAGGACGTGCCGCTGCAGATCCTGCCGTTCGCCGGCGCGGCGTACCAGGTCGCGCAGCACGTCGGGATCGGCGTCCTTGGTCAGGAAGTGGTAGGCGCCGAGCTTGATGGCGCGGACGGCGCCGTCAACGTCAGGCGCCGTTGACGTCATGATGATTTCGACCAGCGGGAAGTTCTCGCGGACGATTTGCAGGAGATCGATGCCGCCGAGTGCGGGCTGCTGGACGTCAGCCACCAGCACGTCGACGTCTTCACGATCCATCAACGCCAGGCCGGCTTCGGCGGACGCGGCTCGGATCACGCGATAGTCGCGCCGCAACACCTGGGACAGCCGCTCGCGCGCGTCATCCTGCGAATCAATAACGAGAACTGTCTTGCGTCCCGCGGCCATCGGCGGAAGTATACGGGAATGGCTTTGTGGGTGATTGCGCTGACTGCGCTGGTCGTGGCGCTCGGCGCCTGGTTACAGGCGCGCCGGACCGCTCGTCAGTTGGCCGAGGTCACGCACATGTATTGGGAGCTGAAGTTCGCTCTGGGGGAACTGAAGCAGAAGGTTGATCCTTCCGCGCCGCCCGCGCCTCAGGCCCAACAGACGTTCGTGCCGCTGTCGTCGATCAAGAAATCGTAGTTACTTCGGTCGCGCGAGCGAGGCTGCCCAGTTGAGCACCACGTTGATCTGATTGCGGCTGGCGTCCTCGTTCTCGGCCTTGATCATCACAAATCGACCGTCCGGCGTGACGTCGTAGGTCGGGTATCCCGGCGATGACAGCAGAAACCCGGAGTAGTCGAACAGTTCCACGGGCCGGCCGGCCGGCAGTGTATCGCCTGTGCCAATCGGCAACGCCATCATCTTGCTGCCAACGCGGAAGTACAACTCGCGCCCGTCGCGAGACCATACGGGCTGTGTGCCGCCCGTTGCGATCAGCGCGGAAGGCGAGGCCTCCGGAAAGCGTGCCACCCAGACGCCACCCTGACCGAAGTAGGCCATCCACTTGTTGTTGGGCGACACCCTGCCGCCAAGTTGAACGCCGGGTAACCGCGTCAATTGTCGGAGCGGCGTCCCTTCTGGCGACACAATCCACAGATGGTTCAGCGCGTCGCCAGGTGTCAGTGATATGCCGTCCGTTGGCGAAGACAAAAGGAGACCCTGACTCCCTTGACTGCCCGTTCAAATCCGGGCCACAGTGAATGGTTGTGGCAAACGATTACGACGTCGTAGTTATTGGCGCAGGCACCGGCGGCTATGTGGCAGCCATCCGCGCTGCACAGTTGGGCCTCAAAGTGGCGGTGGTCGAGAAGCAGAAGGCGCTCGGCGGCACCTGCCTGATCTGGGGCTGCATCCCGACCAAGGCGTTGCTCGAGCACGCGCACGCGCTGAAAGTCGCGCAGTCAGCCAAGGAATGGGGGCTGACCGGCGTTGACGGCGCCGCCGTCGGCATCGACATGCCCGCCGTGCACGCCCGCAAGGACAAGATGATCTCGGGCCTGACCGGCGGCATCGAGATGCTGTTCAAGAAGAACAAGATCGACTGGATCAAGGGCACGGCGCGCCTTACGGGCGGCAAGAGCGTCGAGGTCACCCTGCACGACGGCGGCAAGCAGTCGCTGACGGCGACGAAGGAGCTGATCATTGCCACCGGCTCGACGCCGCGCAGCGTGCCCGGCATCGACGTCGATCGCAAGAAGATCATCTTCAGCGACGAGGCGATTCACCTGCCGGCCGTGCCGAAGTCGATCGCGATCATGGGCAGCGGCGCCGTCGGCGTGGAATTCGCGTCGATCTTCAAGAGCTACGGCAGCGAAGTCACGGTGATCGAACTGCTGCCGCGCCTCGTGCCCGGTGAAGACGAGGCGGTCTCCGCCGAACTCGAGCGCGTGTTCAAGAAGAAGGGTATCAAGGTCCTGACCGGCTCCAAGGTCACCTCCGCCAAGTCCGGCGCCAAGGGCGTCGATATTGACGTGCAGGGCGCCGACGGCAAGTCGCAGAAGCTCAACTTCGAATTGCTGCTCGTGGCCACGGGTCGCGGCCCCGTTACCGACGGGCTCGACGCCGACAAGCTCGGCCTCAAGATGGATCGCGGCTACATCGTGGTCGACCCGATGTTCCGCACCAGCGTGCCCGGCATCTCCGCGATCGGCGACGTCATCACCATGGGCGGGCCGCACTACCAGCTCGCGCACGTCTCGTCGATGGAAGGCATCGTGCTCGCCGAGCGCATTGCCGGCCATCACGTGCAGCCGATCAACTACGATCACGTGCCGCGTTGCACCTATACCGAACCGGAAATCGGCAGCGTCGGCATGACCGAAGCGCAGGCCAAGGCCGCCGGTCACGACGTGCGGGTCGGGACGTTCCCGTTCCGCGCCCTCGCCCGCGCCCGCATGGCCGGAGAGACCGACGGCTTCGTGAAGATCGTCGCCGAAAAGAAGTACGACGAGATCTTGGGCGTCCACATCATCGGGCCGCGCGCGACAGAGCTGGTTGCCGAAGCCGTGATGGCGCTGCGCATGGAAGTCACGGTCGAGGAACTGGTGAAGACCATTCACGCGCACCCCACCATGTCCGAGGCGGTTGGTGAAGCAGCGCACGCCGCTCACGGCGCCGCGATTCACATTTAGGTTTCGCTATGTCGACACCAGTTGTCATGCCGCAGATGGGCGAATCGATTGCCGAGGGCACGATCGTCCGATGGATCAAGAAGGTCGGCGACACCGTCGATCGCGACGAGCCGCTGTTTGAGATCTCGACCGACAAGGTCGATGCGGAAATCCCGTCGCCGGCTGCCGGCGTGCTGACGGCCATCTCGGTCAAGGAAGGCGAGACCGTGCCCGTCAACTCGGTCGTCGCGACCATTGGCGCGGCAGGTGAGCAGGTGGCAGACGTGCCTGCGCCGGCGCCCAGCGCCGCCGCGAAGCCCTCCGCGCAGGCCGATGGCACCGCGGCAGCGATGATCGCCGCTGCTCCGGCCCCGCCGGCAACGACGCCCGTCGCACCCGCCGCTCCCCAGGCGCCGTCTGGCGACGAGCGTCATAAGTCCTCGCCCCTGGTCCGCAGGATCGCGCAGGAGCACAACGTCGACATCTCGCGTATCCAGGGGTCGGGCATTGGTGGCCGGGTCACCAAGCAGGACATCCTTGGCTTCATCGAGGGTGGTGGCGCGGTGAGCGCGCGTCCGGCTGCCGAGCCCACGCCGCAGCCGGTCGTTCGCCTTGGCGGCGACCAGGTCGAGAAGATGTCGGTGATGCGCAAGAAGATCGCCGAGCACATGGTGCTCAGCAAGCGCACCTCCGCACACGTCTACTCGGTGTTCGAGGTCAACTACTCGCGCGTCGACCAGATCCGCAAGGCGAAGAAGGACGAGTACGAGCGCGCCGGCGCGAAGCTCACCTTCACGTCGTTCATTGCGAAGGTCGCGGTGGACTGCCTGCGCAAGCACAAGACGATCAACGCCTCGATCGATGGCGACAACGTCATCTATCGCAACGACATCAACCTCGGCATCGCGGTCGCGCTCGAGAACGGGCTGATCGTGCCGGTGGTGAAGGCGGCCGGCGAGAAGAACACGCTCGGTTTGTCGAAGGCGATCCAGGACGTTGCCGATCGGGCGCGCAGCAAGAAGTTGAACCCGGAAGAAGTGCAGAACGGCACGTTCACGATCACCAACCCCGGGAATTTCGGCGCGCAGTTCGGCCTGCCGATCATCAACCAGCCGCAGGTCGCGATTCTCGGCGTCGGCACGATCGAGAAGCGCCCGGTGGTGGTCGATGACGCGATCGGTATCCGCCTGATGGGCTACCTCACGCTTGGCTACGACCATCGCCTCGTCGATGGAGCGGTCGCCGACCAGTTCATGGCCGACGTCAAGAAGGGCATCGAGAACTTCGATCCTTCACAGGCCTAAACGTGGACGCGCAACGCCCGCCGGAGGCGGGCAGGGCGATGGCGGTCAGGCGGCTCGGGCTCGTCTCCTATGCGGACGGGCTCGAGTTGCAACGCGGCCTCGTTGAAGACCGCAAGGCCGGCCGCATTCCAGACACGCTGCTCCTCCTGCAGCATCCTCACGTCCTCACCGTCGGCGTCAAGAAAGACGGGCGCTCGCACATTCTCGCAACACCCGATCGTTTGTCGTCCCTCGGCGTGGAGGTGTTCGAGACCGGTCGTGGTGGCGATGTCACGTATCACGGCCCGGGCCAGTTGGTGGGCTACCCGATCTTCGATCTCAACCCCGATCGCCGCGACGTCCACCAGTACGTGCGCGACATCGAAGAAGTAATGATCCGGGTGTGCGCGGCGTATGGCATCGACGCCGGTCGCAGCAAAGGCTTCAGTGGCGCGTGGGTGGGTGATGAAAAGATCGGCGCCATTGGCGTGCGCATTTCCCGCTGGGTCACCAGTCACGGCTTTGCGTTCAACGTGACCACCGACGTGAACTTCTTCAACCTGATCGTGCCGTGCGGCATTGCCGATCGTGGTGTGACGTCGCTGCAGGCCTTGCTCGGGCAGGCGCCGCCAATGGTCGAGGTCGAGGACCTGGTGGTGAAGCAGTTTGCCGCGGTGTTCGAGCGGACCCTATCTCCTGAATAATCAACAGCTTAAGGGCGTGGAATAGACGTGGGGCCCGCGGGGTTCTTCTCCCGTGAAGGATCATTCCATGCGGGACCATGTCGAGAGCGCTCTGGTTGAGCGGCTCCGCAAGCGGGACGAACTCGCTCTTGCGGAGCTGTCGTCGTTGTACAGCCACAAGATCTTCCAGTTGGCATTTCGCTGTCTGCGCAACCACGAGGACGCCGAAGAAGTGGTGCAGGACGTGCTGATGAAGGTCTTCGCCAAGATCGAGATGTTCCGTGGCGACTCCGCGTTGTCGTCGTGGATCTATCGCATCACGTTCAACACCGCGATGTCGCGCCTGCGGCGCGGCAGGCTGACGCGCGCGGTTGAGACCACCGAACTGCCGATCGGCTCCCCGGCGACGGACGATGGCCCCGGCGCGATCGATCCCGCCGACTGGTCACGCATGGCCGACGAAGAGCTGCTGCGACAGCAGATGCGCGAGCGCCTGGTCGAAGCGGTCGGCGATCTTCCGCCGATCTATCGCGAGCCGGTGATCCTGCGCGACTTCAAGGGGCTGTCGACCGAGGAAGCCAGCTCACGCCTGCGGGTGAAGGACCAGACGCTGAAGTCACGTCTGCATCGCGGGCGCATGCTGCTGCGGGAACGCCTGTCGGACTTTGCCGGCGGCTTGTCCATGCATCCGGCGCAGGCGTTCTGACCCTACGCCTTGCGCGGCCGTGCGGGCCTGATCTCGATCCGGCTTGGCAGGCTTCTCGCGGGATGCTCGAGCAGGTCCGCGATGACTCTCGCGACATCTTCAGCGTGCAGCTTCCACTCGGCGCCGTGCTCGGGGCTGCGCCCGGAAAAACCGGTGGCGACCGATCCAGGCAGCACGGTTGACACCCGGATGTCGTCGTCGCGCAGTTCCTGCATCAGCGCGTCGCTGAACACGTTCACCGCCGCCTTCGACGCGCAGTAGGCGGCACCGCCTGCGAACGGGCCCGTTGATGACAGGCTCGAGATGTTGATGATCCATCCGCCGCCCCGAGTGCGGAGATGGGGAATGGCCGCCTTGCAGCAATTGAACACGCCAGTGAGATTGGTGCCGATGATGCGGTCCCATTCATCGTGCGTCAGTTCGGCGATCGGCGCCCCAACGCCAACTCCGGCGCAGTTCACCAGCACATCGAGGCCGCCGAAGCGCGCCACCACAGTCCTCACCGCGCGCTCGGTCGACGCCGGATCACGAACGTCACAGACGATGCCGGCGACGTGACCGCATCCCACGGCCGCCAGCGCGTGCTCCGCCCTCACGACGCCGTCGTCGGTCGTACCGGTGAACGCCACCGAGTCGCCGGCGCGCAACAATGCCGCTGCGACGGCGTGGCCAATACCGCCGGTTCCTCCGGTTACCAGTGCAACTCTCGACATCAGGACCTCACTCGTTTCCGCCAATCGTTCGTCCAGACGACCGTCCGAACGCTAGAATACCTCCGTGTCCACTGCGGTAATCCTCGGCGCCGGCGACATCGGCGGAGCGCTGGCGCGGCAACTCGCGGCGCTCGACGTGGTGTCGCGGATCGTCCTGGTTGATGAGCTGTCGAGCGTGGCGGCCGGCAAGGCGCTGGACGTTGCCCAGTCATCGCCGGTGGATCGCTATCACACGGTGATGAGCGGCACATCTGATGTCGCGGCCGTGGTTGGCGCCGCCGTGATCGTGATTGCCGATGCGGCGAAGGCGCCCGGCGCCGAGTGGAAAGATGACGCCGGGCTGGCGCTCGTCAAGCGCGTCGCCGGGCTGAACCAGGTTGCGCCCATCATTTGCGCCGGCACGTCGCAGGCGGGAATGATCGAGAAGGGCGTGACCGAGGGCGGCGTCTCTCGCTTGCGGCTGTTCGGCTCTGCACCCGAAGCGCTGCGTTCCGCGGTCATTGCGATCGTGGCGCTCGAGGCCGAGGCTGCGCCCGCCGACATCTCGCTATCGGTGCTTGGCCGTCCGCCTGGTCACATCATCGTGCCGTGGGACGAGGCCTCGATTGCCGGGCGCACGGCGACGGCCGTGCTCAGCGCCGCACAGCTCGCCAGGCTGGACGCGCGCATCGCCCGCTTGTGGCCGGCCGGCCCGTATGCACTCGCCGGCGCCGCGGCCCGGATCATCCGCACCGCCGTGACGAAGTCCGGTCGCGTGCACGCCGCATGGGTCACGAGCACACGCGAGGAAGGTGCTGCCGGGCGATCGGCCATGATGCCGGTTACCGTCAACCCGGCCGGCATCGCATCGCTTGTCGCTCCCGCTCTCTCGGCGCGCGATCGCGTGCGATTCGAAACGACGATGAAAGGGTAGTTGCGCCGCTAGCGAAGTGCCGCCGCCAGGACGGCGGCAGACTGTGCGCCGGTGACCGCATCGGTCGGCTGACCGCCGATCGTCTTCAGCAACAGCTTCAGCTCGTTGACGTCCAGCATCTCGTCGTCGCCGCCGATGGCCGAGGTCAACTGGAGCCGCGCCTTGCCCTTCGTGGTCAGGATCGCGGAGACCTGGGTGATATTGCCGTGCACGATCCCGCGCGCGTGCAGTTCGGCGACACCGTCGGCGAGTTCGGACACGATCTCGGCTGCGCGTCGAGGGTGGCACGGCTCGCCGTGGAACAGTTCCATCAGCGAGCGGCCCTGGACGAACTCTGCGGCGGCCAGCCGCTGCCCGAGGTGATCGACAATTGCAAAGATCGTGATCAGTCCGGGATGGAAGATGCCGGCGAACCGCGCGTCGAGCGTCGGCGCGTCAACCAGCATCACCGTTTGCGCGGTGTCCCGGTCTCGCGCCTTGATGCCGGCGGCGCTGCTTTCGAGCCTGACGAACCGCCCGGCAATCAGCTGATGGTGTAGAGCCATTTCGGCAGATCGACGTTGCCGCCGGTCACCATTGCCACCACGCGCTGTCCGGGGGCCGAGACTTTGCCGGAGACGATTGCCGCCACCGCTGCGGCGCCGGCGCCTTCGACGATCAGCCGCTCCTCGGTTGCAAGGCCTTTCATGGACCGCGCCAGCTCCTCTTCGCTGACCGTCACCACGCGATCCACGAGCCGCTGGACCAGGGGAAACGTCATCGAGCCTGGTTCAAGATTGCCGACAAGCCCATCGGCGAGCGACGCACGCGGGGTGATTTCGGTGATGCGCCCGGCTTCGAGGCTCAGCGTAAACGGCGAGGACGCCTCGACCTCCACGCCGACGATGGTCGCGTTCGGCGCGGCCGCCTTGACAGCGAGGCCAATTCCGCTCGCCAGTCCACCTCCGCCAAGCGGCACGACGATCACATCCAGCGCGGGCATGACCTCGACGATTTCGAGCCCGATCGTGCCGGCGCCCGCGATCACATCCTCATGGTTGTAGGGGGAGATGTAGACGCCGCCCTCTGCCTCCGCGAACGCTTTCGCCTGTCGCTCCGCCGCGTCGTAGTCCTCGCATTCCGAATGCAGGATCGCACCGTGGCGGCGAATGGCGGCCTTCTTGGCTTCCGGCGCCGCTGCCGGCGTGAAGATCACGCACGGGATCCCGAGTTCCTCGGTGGCAAGCGCGAGCGAGCGCCCGTGATTGCCGGCCGAGGCGGCGACAATGGTCGGGGTGTCGCTGTCGATGCCCTCGCTCAACTTGAGCGCGGCATTGAGGGCGCCGCGAATCTTGAACGAGTTGGTGAGGTTGAGCGATTCGATCTTGAGAAACACCTGTTCGTCGGCGATCGACGACAACCAGGCTGACGGCAGTAGCGGCGAGCAGGGAATGCGTGCTCCGAGCCGGCGACGCGCCTGGTAAACGTCGGAGACAGTCGGAAGCGGCATCGTTGGCGTTATCCTAGCGCAATGATCCTCGAAAGTGCGGCCGTCGGACCGTTCTTCAAGAACGGATACATCATCGGCTGCGAGCGTACTCGGCAGGCGGTGTTCATCGACCCGGGCGACGAGGTGCGAGAGTTGTTGTCGTTTGTCGAAGCCGAACGATTACAGATTACGCACATCCTGTTGACGCACGCCCACGTCGACCACGTGTCCGGCGTGGCAGAAGCGAAGCGCAGGCTTGGCGCGCCGATCTACATGCATCGCGACGACCAGGTGATCTACGACAATGCGGTGCGCACCGGCCTGATGTTCGGATTGACGGTCGAGCAGCCGCCACCGGTCGACCACTACTACGACGGCGAAGGGCCGATTGTGTTCGGCGATTACGAATTTCGCGTCAAGCACACGCCCGGTCACTGTCCGGGCAACGTGTGCCTGGCGCTGACGAAGACGGGCGAATCGGCGTCACCCGATCTGTTCGTGGGCGATACGCTCTTTGCCGGCTCCATTGGCCGGACCGACCTGCCGGGTGGTAACTACGACGTGCTGATGCAGGCAATCACCGGGGTGCTGTTGGCATACCCGGACGACTGCGTCGTCTATTCAGGGCACGGCCCCGAAACCACGATCGGCCGCGAGCGCGCGACCAATCCGTTTGTGCTTGAGTATTTGAACGCTCGGCGACGGTAACCAGCCGGCAAACGTGCGTTACGACGTCCAGGTCGTGTGCGGCTTCGGAGCCTGATCGCTTGATTCCGAATTGACGACAAACAGCACGCGGCCAATGGCCAGCTTGTCGCCGTCCGCGAGTGTGGCCTTGCCGACCTTCTTGCCATTGACGAACGTGCCGTTGGTGCTCCCCAGGTCTTCGAGTTCGAGCTGATTGCGCTCGTCGAGGATGAACCGGCAATGCACGCGCGAGACAAGCGCCGCATCGACGACGAAGTCGGCCCGCGGTGCGCGTCCCATGGTTTTCAACGTGCCAGGCAGCAGGCGGAAGGTCAATCCCACCTCTTCGGGTTCAACGGACTGCAGAATCCACATCGCTACGCGAGTGTAAACCGTTTAACTTTGAACTTGAAACTCCAAAGTCATTGAGTCGCCACCACACTGCGCGGGTTCTGGTCTACACGCACCGCTGGCTGGGCATCGGGCTCGGCGTGCTGTTTGTGGTGTGGTTCATCTCCGGCGTGGTGATGATGTACGCGCGGATGCCCGAGTTGCCGGCGGCAGAGCGCCTTGCCCGGCTTCCCGTCATCAATCCCGATTCGATCCGCGCGCGTTCGAGGGAGGGCTCCACACCCTTCGCTACGACACGCGGCTGACGGATGCGGATCAATGGTCGTTCGGTATTCGCGGCCGCTTGCCGGTCCATCGCATTGCCGTGGACGATCGTGATGCAACCGAGCTGTATGTGACCGAAGTCGGCGGCGACGTCGTCTTGAGAACGAACGCCTCCGGTCGGTTCTGGGGTTGGACCGGCGCCGTGTTGCATTGGATCTACTTCACGCCGCTGCGGCGTAACGGGCCGCTGTGGAACGAGGTTGTGGTCTGGACGTCGATCGCCGGCACGATCATGTGCCTGGCTGGCCTCGGCTGGGGCATCTGGCGGCTGGCACCGCGCCGCGGCTATCGCCTGCGGCGCGAGCAGCACTGGTCGCCGTATTCCGGCTGGATGCGCTGGCATCACTATGCCGGGTTGATCTTTGGGCTTGTGACCACGACGTGGATTTTCAGCGGCTTGCTGTCGATGGACCCGTGGGACTGGCATCCCAGCACCGCACCGACCCGCGAACAACGGCAAGCGGTCACGGGCGGCGCTATCGAACCGTCCGAACTGACGGTGGATCGGCTGCGCGCCGCATTGCGCGCGACATCACCCGGTGGGGCCAAGGAGGTTGAGATCGTCCGCTTCCGCGGCGATTACTACGCGGCCTCAGCAGAGGGGCTGGTGTCGATGGCGAATCCGGGCCTGGGCCTCATCGAGCGTATCGCCGACGAGGAGATCGCGGACCTGGCGCGCCGTGCGATGCCGGATGTGCCGGTGGAGGAGTCGGCATGGCTGAACGCGTACGACGCCTACTACTACGATCGCGATGGCGCGCTGTCACTGCCGGTGTTGCGAGTGAAGTACGCCGATGCCCGGCACACGTGGCTGTATTTCGATCCCAGTCGCGCAGCGGTGGTACGCAAAGAGGAACGGCTGACGCGCCTCAATCGCTGGCTGTATCACGGGTTGCACAGCCTCGACTTTCCGTTTCTCTACTACCGGCGTCCGCTCTGGGACCTGGTTGTGATCGTGCTGAGTCTCGGCGGCATCGTGCTGAGCGCGACCACGCTCAGTTATTCGTGGAGACGCATCAGGCCGCGGACCGCGCGCCGAATGGCACGCTAGAAACGCTGTGGCGTGGCGATCCTGAACGGGTAGTACCGGGTAACGTCGCCCGACGATAGGATCAGGAAAAAGTACGACCGATCGCCGCCCTCGGGAACCTTGACGGCCTTTCGCAACTGCGCGATCCGTTCTGGGCTTTCAAGGTCGACGGCGCGCGCCGAGACCGTGGAGACCGCCATTGGCCGGATGACCAGTGGAATCAACCGCCGCTCGGCGTATTCCGACGCAAAGAACTCTTCCGACGACACCAGCACACCCCGCGGTGCCCACCCGGTCAGGCTGCAACGGAAATAGCTCACGTCTGTCACGGTCGGAATGTCCTTCGCCGCGCCGTAGGCGAGCCGCAGGAATCCCGCGCGCATCATTTCCGCGTAGGTCCTGAGCGGAATCTGCTCGGTGGAGGTGTGCAGGATCACCGGCGCCGCTTGTTGCGCGGCCACCGGCGCCGTCACGCTGACGATCGCCAGCGTCACGAGCATCACAACGGATGCGATCACCGCAGCCGCGGCGCTATTCGCCTGCCGGCTTCGGCTTTCCATAATCAGGCCTGTAGTGCCGATGACACGCGGTGCAGGATTCCAGCAATTGATCGCTGACGGCCGTAATGGCCTCCACGTTCTTCGCCTTCGCCCCCTTCACGGCCGCGGCGCCGGCGTCGAGCATCAACTTCGCATCCGCCATCCATTGCTTCTGGTCACGCGCCCGGCCGGGCATCATCAGCAGGTTTGCCGACTCGGCCAGCATCAGGGCCTGGCCCTCGAGCGCCGTCCATTCCGCATCCGTCTTTGGCGTGCGCGATTCGATGTAGAACAGCGCATCAGATGTCGGATAAATGATCTTGACCATCAGGTCGCTCATCGAACCGACGTTCCGGGTTGGCGGCCGGTTGACCGATGCAGCCTGCGACATGGCCGCGGCGAGCGCGACTGACAGCGCCAGGATCTTCATGCGCGCAGTCTAACACCCGGGCAAGGCGATATAGAATTCGCCCATCATTCACAGCTCAGGGGAGGCAACATGAGGCGTTTGCTCTTTTGCGTTATGACGGCCGGCTGCGTCGCGGGTTCACTCGGTGCCTGGACGCCGGCTGTTGCGGCACAGGCGCAGGCCCAGGCGGCACCGCCGGCTGCCGCCGAGACCAGGCCAAACGACTACAAAGACGACGCGTCGTGGTTGTGCCGCCCTGGCCGGAAGGGTGATGCGTGCGACGTGGACCTGGCGGCCACCGTGGTGGCAGCCGACGGCACGCTGACGACCGAGCGTTTCGCCGCCGACCCGAAGGCGCCGATCGACTGCTTCTACGTCTATCCGACCGTGTCGACCGATGCCACGCCGAACAGCGACATGAGCCAGGATCCGGCGGAAAAGAACGTGGTGCTGCAGCAGTTTGCGCGGTTCGCGTCGAAGTGCCGCCCGTTTGCGCCGATGTACCGGCAGATCACGTTGCGCGGTCTTCAGGTCGGATTGGCGTCCAATGCCGACCCGCTCTCGCTGTTCCAGGACGGACTCGAGTACGAAGATGTCCGTGATGCGTGGCAGTACTACCTGAAGAACGACAACCAGGGTCGCGGTGTGGTGCTGATCGGCCATTCGCAGGGCGCGTTCATCCTCCAGGCGCTGATCGCCAAGGAGATTGACGGCAAGCCAATACAGAAGCAGCTGGTTGGCGCCTACATCCTCGGCGCGACGTTTCTGACGCCAAAGGGCAAGGACGTCGGCGGGCAGTTCAAGCAGATTCCGCTGTGCCGGAAGCCCGGTCAGCTTGGTTGCGTGGTGAACTACTCCGCGTTCCGATCGAACGTGCCGCCGCCGGGCAACTCGTTGTTCGGCCGCAGTACGGATCCGGCGTCAACCGGCAACTGCACCAATCCGGTGACGCTCGGCAGCGGCAGTGCGCCGCTGAAGTCGTATCTCTCCGCCGGCGGGCGGATGATCGTCATGAGCGGCGGCGCCCCGAAGCCATGGGTCACCGACAAGACGATCGATACGCCCTTCGTGGCCGTCCCTGGATTGCTGACCGCTGAATGCAAGACCAATGAATTTGCGACCTACCTCGAGATCACGGTGCACGGCGACCCCGCCGACCCCAGGGCGGATGACATTAGTGGGGACCTCGGCGGCGCCAAGCCGCTGGCGAACTGGGGCCTACACCTGGTGGATGTGAACCTCGCGATGGGCAACCTGCTCGACCTTGTCGAGCAGCAGTCGAAGGCCTACCGCTCTCGGCGCTGAGCGAATACGGCGAGGCTGGTCGCGACCGAGCGGCCGGCCGAACCGTCGGACGGCACATTGACGATGGCTGGCGCGCCATTCGCGCCTTCCATCACCATCGTCGTTGAGCCGCCGCCGTCGAGATTCAAGGCGTTGAAGACGGCGAAGTCGCGGATCAATACCGCGGCGACCTCGCTGAGGCGCATGCCCTCGCTGCCGCCCCTCACGTCCACTGTAAACAGCGTCAGCGTGCGCTGATCGCGCGACAAGCCGATCGCGGTGCGCGCGGTCGCCACGTCGGCCCAGGCTTTGAGATTCGAGTAGTTGGCTGGTCCGCCTGGCGTGAGTTTGCCGCTAGCGTGGTCGTCGTCGCGGTACTCTGGCACCGACACGGCGCCGTTGGTCACGATCTGCGAGGAGCCGGCCACGACGTTCCACAACGACACCGCCTCGCGCACCCGAGTCGGATCCGCTACCGGATCGCCAGTGACGATCGACGCCCGATTGTCGCGATCGATGTTCAGCGCGGGGGCAAAGTCCACCAGCGCGTAGTTCTGGGCTGGGGTTTCAAATGCCGAGAACACCTTGCCCTCGGACGCGGCCAGTCCGATGACCCACGCCGTCTTGTCTTCGGACGGAAACGGCAGGAAGAAATGGCCGTTGATGGCGAGCTGCGCGCGCTCCTGCCGCGCAAAGTCCAGCGTCGTCTGTCTCACCACTTCGCGATCGCCGCCTGGCGCCGAGACCTTGAAGCGAATCCCCGGAGCCGTAAGGTCGATCTGCGCGACGTGCATCCTGATCGGCCGGGGCGAACTGGCCGCACGCTCGGTGTAGGTCACGCCGATAAACGGTTGCGGATCCTGCCAGGCTCCGGCGGGACCAAGCGCGACGCCGAGCAACGTCAAGACCCACGCGATCAGCATCCGCACGGCGTTCATGCTAGATTGCCGGAATGACGACACGCAACTGGATTGCCGTCGGCCTGACGCTTGTCTCGTTGGCCTTGATCGTCCCGGGCCTGCGCAGTGATGCGATGACCATCACCGCCTCCATTCCGATCTTCAACAAGCCTACGGAAATCTTCAGGGAAACGCAGAGCATCCTGCGCGCGATCAAGCGCCTCTACGATTCGCAGAACTATTTCGTGGCCGGCCTGATCCTGCTGTTCAGCGTGATCGTGCCGTTCATCAAGGCGGCGTTACTGGGCGTGATCCTGCGCACGAAGGATCCGGTGACGAAGTACCGGCTGTTTCAGTTCGTGCGATCAGTGAGCAAGTGGGCGATGGCGGACGTGTTTGGCGTCGGCATCTTCATTGCGTTCATGGCGGGCAACGCGATCGACAATCTCGACGCGCAGGTGCATCCCGGCTTCTACTACTTCATCGGCTACTGCCTGGTGTCGAACCTGTCGTTCCAGTTCCTGCACGTTGAGGAGCCTTCAGTAGCCAGTAGCCAGTAGCCAGTAGCCAGAAGGTCCGAATTTCTGGCTACCGGCTACTGAATACTGGCTACTTCCTGGGTTTGTAGTACCCCGAATAGTCCATCTTTCCGAACAAGCCGCCGCGGCGGAACAGGAACCCGCCGAGCGCGCCGCCCCATTGCAGCAGGTAGTGCGCCGGACCGAGGTCCATGATCTCGATCAGGTTGCCGTCGCAATCCTTGATGAAGAAAAACTCTTGGCCGCCGTTGGGAGACTTCTGCGGCGCCTCGAGGATCGTGACGCCTTTGTCCTGCTGCGTCTTCAGGAAGTCGTACCACTTCTGAATGTTTTTCACGCGGAGGCTGAAGTGGGTGATCCCGGGGCGGTTCCACGTGACCGCTTCGTCGGCCAGTTGCGGGTTGAACTCGAAGATCTCGATCACGCCGCCGCCGGGTATGCGAATCCACCCGATCCGGCAGTTGGCGTCGGGGCTGTCGACCCCGAAGAACGTCTTGACGCGTACCGGATCGGCGGTCGAGACGCCGACCAGCGGGCAGCCGAACACTTCCCAGTAAAACCTGACCGACCTGTTGAAGTCACGGACGGTGATGCCCACGTGGCTGAACGAGCGGACGCGCATTCGGTAATACTATGCGACTCATGAAATTGACCACAGCGCTGCTTGTCGTGTTCCTGGTGGTGCCGGGCGTCCTCGTTGGTCGCGAACAGGCGCCGGCGTTGAAGGGCGTGCCGCAGTTCACCGCCGATCCCAAGTGGCCGGTGATGCCAGATGGATTCACGTGGGGGCAGGTGATCGGCATCTTCGCGGATTCGAAGGGCCATGTCTGGACGTCGAGCCGCGGCATGATCTCCGAGTGGGACGCGCAAGGCAGGCGGGTGCAGACCTGGGATGCTCGCGGGCCTGACGGCAAATGGAACACCATCCATGGCCTGTTCGTGGATCACAACGGCTTTGTGTGGACCAACGCGCGCGAGAGCAATCTCACGGTGAAGTTCACACGGAGCGGCCAGGTGGCGTTGGTGATCGGCCAGTTCGACAAGACCGGCGGCAGCAACGACACCTCGCTGATGGGGCGTCCCTCGGAGATCTGGGTGGACCCGGCCGACAACGAAGTCTTTGTCGCCGACGGCTACGGCAATCGGCGCGTGATCGTGTTCGACGGCGCGACCGGTAACTACCTTCGCCACTGGGGCGCATACGGAAAGCGTCCCGAAGATCCTCCGCCCGCGCCGGCCGGAGCAGGTGGCGGAGGCGGAGCCGCAGCAGCGGCGGAAGTGCCGGCCGCGCCACCAGCGCAATTGCGCGTGCCGCACGGCATCATTGGCTCGCGGGATGGCCTGATCTACGTCGCCGATCGCGCCAATAACCGCATCCAGGTGTTCCGGCAGAACGGTGAGTTCGTGCGCGAGAAGATCCTGCGGCCTCGCTGCGGCGGACAGGAAAAGGCGACGTGGACGCCGAAGCGTCCGTGCGGCAACGAGGCGACGTTTTCTCTGGGCTTTTCGCACGACGGCCCGCAGACCTACATCTACAGCGCCGACGGCGGCACGCACGTGATCAACGTGCTGCGGCGCAGCGATCTTGAAGTGGTGAGCGAGTTCGGCGGTGTGGGTGTCGGTGTCGGCCAGCTTGGCCGTCCGCACAACCTGACGGTGGATCCGTCCGGCAACATCTACGTCGGCGAGGCGCAAGGGCCGGAAGTGACGGACCCCGCGACCGGCAAGCCGCGTGAAGCCGGCTTCCGGGCACAGAAGTTCACGTTTACCGGCGTGAAGTAGGTGGCCGGGCGCTAGCTGCCCTGTGCCGCGCAGCGGGCGGTGAGCCGCTGCCACTCTTCCGGGTTACCTTGCACCCAGGACGTGATCAGTTCGACGGCCTGGCGGTCGACGACGACGGTGCCGACCGGCGGCATTTGCGAAATCGGACGGCGCGATCTGACGCGACGAACCAGGGAGCTCGATTCGGGAGATCCCGGGTTAATCACACGCGACGTCTGCCTGGCCTCCGGGACCACCCAGTGCCCGCGCTTGCCCACGGTGGTGGCAATTGCCGCACACTCGGCGCCAGTGGTGTTTCTCAGGTCAAGGCCGAGCGACGCAATCGAGCCCTTGGTGTTGTGGCAACTGCCGCAGTTGGTCGAGAGATACCCAAGAGCCGTGCGCGCGAGCGGCGAGGCGGCCTCGATGCGCGGCGGCGTGGTGACCAGATCCGATCGCCGAGGCGTCATCAGGTTCTCGTTGACCAGCGCCTTCAGCGTTACCATCTCGTCAGTCAGCGGTTCGGCATGCAGCGCGTTCGGGTCGCGATCGTCGGAGAGCTGCAACGCGTTGAACCCCAACGTCTCCGTCCGGTTCGAGTCGTGACACGATCGGCACTCGGTCACCGACGGAATGCTGTGACGCTTGCCGTCGGCGATCTCGGCGATGTTGGCGACGCCGGACTCTGGAGCAAGCGTCGCCTCGGTCTGCGCGTCGTTCCACACGTAGGATGCAAACACCCAGCGATCCTGGCGCGTTCTCCACAGCAAGCGCGTCTCGACCTTGCGGCCGTTGAACGCAAACTCCTTCCAGAACTTGGTGCCCACCGGCAATTCCCAGTTCGCCAGGTCCGCAACGTTGATCTGCGAACCCTCCGGCAACCGCACCCACCGGCGCTTGGAGGCGCCGTCGCTCCAGAGCGGATACTGCGGCGAAAAAGTACGGTTGCGTTTGTCGACCTTCAGCCCTGCGACGTCAGCATAGAGACCTGTTTGGGACAGTAAGCGGGGCGCCACCGGCGTCTCCGCGCTCGCCCCTTGTCCTGCTGTCGCGCGGCTGATCGCGACGAACAACGCAACCGCAACCGAGGTGGTGAAGAACTTCATGACGTCTCCCAGACCTGTTGAACCCTGACGCTACTTCGGCTCCGCGGGCTCGATCAGCTGCGGCGTCCGGTTCTTGATGGCGGGCAGCGACTGCAGATACGCAAACAGCGCGCGGATGTCCGGGTCGCTCAGCGCCGCGAGGTTCTGCACCGGCATGGGCGGCATCACCGGGCGGCCCTTGCCGCGTTCGCGACCGGTCTTCATCGTCGCGATGAATTCCTCGACGGTCCAGTCGCCGAGGCCGGTCTTGGCCGGATCCCCGGCCGCGTTGCCGCTCACGGTCTTTGGCTCGGCGACGCCACCGGCGTCTTCCGCGCCAACCGTGGCGGTTGAAATGAGTGCGGTAAGAAGTACTGCGCTGACGATCAGGGCCGCCGTCCAAACAATGTTTTTCAATCTCATCGAAGCAATCTCCACAGCTGATGAGACGCATCTGCAGGCGCTGCTGACTGAGCTCGACGTGATGGGACTGGCGACGCTCAGTTCCACCAGCAGTTGGCTGATGTGGCCGTGCACCGCCGTCACGCTCCAAGTGACGTCGGTGTTCAGCCAGACACCTGGACCCGAGGCGGGAGCGGTGCTGAAGTGAGCCTGGGTCTCGAGCGCCTCACGGCGTGCTTCCAGGGCATTCTGCCGGCCATGTTCTTCACGTGCTCGAAGGACGGCATTCCGAATGCCGCGTTCCTCAGCCACGTGGACTACGTCGATCCCACACACGTGGCGCTGTCGTTCCAGTTCTTCAACAAGAGCCGCCGCAACATTGCCGAGAATCCGCACGCGATGGTGCGGGTGATCGATCCCGATACCAACCAGGGATACGTGCTGCGGCTGACCTACATTCGCTCGGAGACATCGGGGCCGATCTTCGATCGCATGTTCCTGCGCATCGAGGCAATTGCCTCCTACGTGGGCCTCAAAGGCATCTTCAAGCTCAAGGCCGCGGATGTCTATGCCGTCGAATCGATCGAGCTGACGCCAGAGGAGCCCGGCCGCGTGGAACGATGGGCGGCGCCAGGGCAACGCCAGCACGACGTGGTCTTCACCATGAAGGCGATGCAGGAGCTTTCGGCGCGCATGACCGCCGCTCACAACCTGAATCACCTGCTGGATTCCATCCTGTCGGGCTTCAAGGAATTCTTCGGCTTCAGCCACTCGATGATCCTGCTGGCCGGCGTCAAGCCGAACGTGCTCGTGACGATCGCCAGCCGCGGCTATCCGCAGGGCGGCATTGGCTCGGAGATCCAGTTGGGCGAAGGCGTGATCGGCGTGGCGGCCGAAGCGCAGCAGCCGATTCGCATTTCGGGCCTGATGCGCGGCATGCTCTACGCGGCCGCCGCCAAGAAGCGCGCCGAAGACCGGGGATGGCGCCCGCAGGATGCGGTGCGGCTGCCAGGCATGGCCAATCCGGCCAGCCAGCTCGGTGTGCCACTGGTCGTGCGCGGCGAGCTGGTCGGCGTCCTCTGCATCGAAAGTGAGACGCCATACCGCTTTCACGAGGAAGACAAGAACACGATTCAGCTGCTGGGCGCGTCGCTGGCCATTGCCATCCAGAACATGCAGTTGCGCGAGGCCGAAGGGAAAGCCGAAGCGGAGACCGCCGTCGCTCCGCCGGCTGCCGCGGCCGCCTCCACCACGTCATCGGCGGCGACGCGCAAGAAGCGCGAGATTGCGTTCTATCCGGCCGAAGAAGTCGTGATGCTGGACGGCGACTACTTGATCCGGAGCCTGCCGGCGCGAATCCTGTGGAAGCTGCTGCAGACGCACAAGTGCGAAGGCCGCGCCGAGTTCACCAATCGCGAGCTGCGGCTGGACAAGTCGCTGAATCTGCCCGAGTTCAAGGACAACCTGGAGACGCGGTTGCTGCTGCTGCGGCGCCGGCTCGACGAAAAGTCCGAGGACATTCGGATCGTCCCCGTCGGCCGTGGCCGGTTCGTCCTTGAACTGCGAAGTGAGTTCGAACTGGTCGAGAAGAACTAGGCCGCTGGGCGAACGGGCCTAGTGGCCTTGATGCTTGAGGTGGTCTGCGACCCTGATTGCCTGCGCAACGATGGTCAGCCCCGGGTTGACCGCAGCCGACGACGGGAAGAACGACGCATCCACGACGTAGAGGTTGTCGACGTCGTGGGCCTTGCAGTGAATGTCGAGCACCGACTCGTCCGGGTTGGTGCCGAACACCAGCGTGCCGCACTGGTGCGTGGTGTTCTTGGTTCGGTGCGAGTGCTCGACCACGATCCAGAACCCGAGCTTGCGGAGAATGTTCTTCATCTCCTTGACCAGCCTGTCGTGCGCTCTCAGGTTGTTGGGTTCGTAGTGCAGTTGAATGCGCCCGTCGTTGCCCACGGTGACGCGATTGTCGACCTTCGGCAAATCCTCCGTCATGGCGAGCCAGTCCACGCCACGGGCGACCCAGGCGTCATAGGCCCAGAGCGGTACCTGCGGCACCACCGTCTGCGCCATGACGCCGTGCGTACGCCCCTGTGACTGGATTTGCCCGAGCGGATACGGCGACTTCGGTCCCTTCCAGTAGAAGTCATTGATCGCCACGGTCTTCTGAAACACCGTGTCGTTCACCCTGAACGGATGAAACCCCTGCATCATCGTCGCCAGGTGGGCCATGTAGCGCTTGCCGACGAGGCCGGAAGAGTTCGCGAGTCCGCGTGAGTGCTGGTTGCCGGCGGACTTCAGCAGCAGCGCCGCCGAATTCACCGCGCCACATGACACGATTACGAGCGGAGCGGAGACTTTCTCCACCCGCCTGTTGCGTTCGACTTCCACCGACTCGATTCGGCGGCCAGTCGAATCCGTGATCAGGCGACGTGCGAAGGCGTTCGTCCACAAGGTCACGTTGGCGTTGGCGGTGGCAGGCCGAACCGCGCACACTTCCGCGTCGCTCTTTGCGTGGATCTTGCAGGGGAACGAATTGCAAGTGTTACAGAGCACGCAGTTGTCACGAAGGCCCAGCGGTAGAGGGAACGGATGCAGTCCCTGCTGGCGAAGCCGCTCGACGATGTCACCGACGACCCTGGCGTGTGGGACGGGCGGACGTGGAAAGGGGCCGCGTGGACCCTCGGTGGGATCCACGCCGGCCTCGCCGCGCACGTCGTACATCCGCTCCGCGCGATCGTAAAACGGCGCGAGCGTGTCGTAGTCGATCGGCCAGGCCGGTGACGTGCCGTCAAGGTGCTCGGTTTCCTTGAAGTCTTCGGGCCGGAGGCGAAACAGCACCGTGCCCCAGAACTTCGTGTTCCCGCCGACGCAGTAGTGCGTGTACGGCACAAACGGCTGGCCCTCGGCGTCGAGCCACGTCTCCGTCGTGCGGTAGCGCAGGTCCTTCCAGACCGCGGTGGGATTCCAGTTCTGCTCTTCCTGGGGAATGAAGTCGCCGCGTTCGACGATCAGGATGCGGCGGCCGCTCGGCGCCAGCTCGCGCGCGATGGTGCCGCCGCCGGCGCCGCTGCCGATGATGATGACGTCGAACGTGTGCATGCAGGCCTACGGGCGAACAGGCGAACAGCCGGACAGGAAATTCACGGTTCTACCGGGCTCAGCGACGTGTAGACCTGGTCCATCAGCAGCTGATCTTCGATGGCGCGTTCGAGACTCATCTCGGGTTGACGGCCGCTGCGGATCGAGTCGCGGAAGTCGCGATACATCGCCTGGTAGCCACGGATGTCCCGGAAGCCAGGGAAGACGATCCTTGGAAATCCACCGCCGCGCACCAGCATGATGGCGCCGTTGGACTCGAAAGTGATGACGCCCTTGCGCCCCATCAACTTCGACAGGCGCGCGCCTTTCAGCAACGACGGAATCTCGCGAGAGTAGTACAGCGATCCCGCCGCGCCGTTATCGTAATTGAACGCGACCAGCATGCTCTTGACGCGCTTGTCCGGGCCTTCGCTCGAGGGCGAGGGGCGATAGCCGGCAATGGTCGTGATCTTTGGGCCAAGGCAGTTGGCGAGGTGCAGCCAGTGGATGCCTTCCTCGAAGAACGCATCGCCGCCGGCCATGGTTTCGTCGTTGCGCCAGTCGTCGGCCGCCTTCAGCCGCCTGACGATGCTGCTGAAATGGCCGAAGACCATGTCGCCGATCACGTCATCGGCCAGGAGCCGTCGCAGCGTGTTGGCGAGTGGCTTGTAGTGATCGTTCTCGCCGACGAGCACGACCTTGCCGGCGCGATCGCGCGCCTCCAGCACAGTCTTATAGTCGCCCATCGTCAGGTACGCGGGTTTTTCGACCAGCACGTGCTTGCCGGCCGATAGCGCCTGCAAGGTCAGGTTGAGATGGAATTTGGGCGGGACCGCGATGACCACGGCATCGATGTTGGGGTCGCTGATCGCCTCGGCGTAGTCGCCGTATGTGCCGCTGCCGCGGAATTCGCCGCAGAATGCCGAGGCCTTGGCCTTGTCGCGGCTCGCGTAGCCGCACACGATCTGGCTCTCGAATCGCCGCAGATTGCGGCTGTGCACGCGCGTGATGAAGCCGCAGCCAAGAAAGGCGATGCGGAGTGGTGACGCCATCGAGGTCACTATTGTACTTGGCGGCTTCGTCAATATCGCGGCCGGGCAATGACCGTTGCCTCGACCGTGTCGTTCGACGCAACGTCGACGCTCCAGCTGCGCGGCTTGCCGGAGAGCCATGGTGCCATGATGACCGCCGCCAGCAGTGATATAAAGCGCATGCGCTGCCCGAATGATAGAGCTGGCGGCCCCATTGGAGACTGGTCATGCGCCTGCTGCTTTCCGCCGCCTTCGTGCTCGTGTTCAGCCATCACGCTCTCGCGCAGGCGCCTGCCGCCGCGCCGCCCGCCCCGGCGCCCGCACCAGGCTCGCCGGCCACGTTCAAGTCGGGGCAGGATCTGACCGCGGTGCTCAACAGCGTCAAACCCAATGCCGCCGGGATGTTCTCGTCGAGCGTGACGGCCAACGACCAGTACCGCGTCAGCGTCATCAAGCGTGAACAGCCGGCCGGCGCCCTCGCGCACGCCGGCAACAGCGAGTTGCTCTACATCCTCGAAGGCGAGGGCACCATGGTGACCGGCGGCACCCTGGTGCCGGCGGCAAGCGGTAAGCCCGCGTCGGTGAGCAACGGCGCCACCCAGAAATTCGTCAAGGGGGACGTGTTTATCGTTCCACCAGGCTCGCCGCACTGGTTTGCCTCGATCGACAAGCCGGTGACTTACCTGGAAGTGCGCTGGGTCGCGCCGAAGTAAGATCGAGTCGTTTGAGCCAGCCAAACCTCTGGACGGTGTTCGCCGGGACGGTTGAGCGTTTCGGCGAGCGGACCGCCGTCGAAATCCAGCGTCCCGATCGCGTTGACGCGTTTACCTATCGCCAGCTCAGCGGCATGGCGTCGGCGTGGGCGACGCACTTTGCTTCGTTGGGAATCGCCGCCGGCGATCGCTGCGCGATCCTCGCGCACAACGACGCGCACTGGTGTGCGGCCTATCTCGGCATGCTGCAGCTTGGTGCGATCGCAGTGCCCCTCGACACCAACTATTCGGCTGAACAAGTCACGAAGATCGTGGCGGACTCGGGCGCGAAGCGCCTTGTCGTCAGCGACAAGCTGAAAGAGAAGGCGGTTCACGCCGGTGTGCCGCTCGAGAACCTGCACCAGGTGCCGAGCGCAAGCGGGTCGCACGCGACTGGACCCGCGTCGCCGTCACAGCCCGCGGTGATTCTCTACACCAGCGGCACCACGTCAGATCCAAAGGGCGTGGTGTTGACGCACGCCAATCTCCTGGCCGAGCGGGACGCCGCGTTTGCGGTTGTCGATGTCACCGACAAGGATGCGATCCTTGGCGTGCTGCCGCTGTTTCATTCGCTCGCGCAGCTCGCCAACCTGTTGTTGCCGTTCGCGGTCGGCGCCCGCGTGGTCTATCTCGAGACGCTGAACTCCGCGGATCTTGTGAAAGCACTCTCGGCGCGACGCATCACGATCTTTGCGTGCGTGCCGCAGTTCTTCTACCTGATCCACCAGCGCGTCACGCAGCAGGTCGAGAAGTCCGGCGTGTTGACGCGGATCATCTTCAAGCTGCTGCTGGCGCTGAATTTCCGCTTGCGGCGGATGGGCGTGAACCTTGGCCGCGCGTTCTTTGGCAAGGTGCACGACGTGATGGGCCGCGACATGCGGCTGCTGGTGACGGGTGGCTCGAAGTTCGATCCGCTGGTCGGCAAGGATCTCTATTCGCTCGGCTTCACCATCCTTCAGGCCTACGGCCTGACGGAGACCAGCGCGGCCGCGTCGATCAATACGCCGGACGAAGCGCACATCGACACGGTTGGTCGCGCGCTGCCCGGAGTCGAGATCAAGATCGTTGATGGCGAGATCCTGATCAAAGGCGCCAACGTCATGCAGGGGTACTACAACCGGCCTGAGGCGACCGCGGAGGTGCTGAAGGATGGCTGGTTCTATTCCGGTGACCTTGGCCGGATGGACGATCAAGGCCGCATCACGATCACGGGCCGCAAGAAGGAAATGATCGTGCTCGCTTCCGGAAAGAACATCTACCCGGAGGAAATCGAGGCGCAGTACCGCAAGTCGCCGTTCGTGAAAGAGATCTGCGTGATGGGTCTTGCCGATCCGGGCCGCCCCACGTCGGAGCGCCTCTACGCGGTGGTCGTGCCCGACATGGATCTGCTGCGCGAGCGAAAGATCGTCAACGCCGGCGACATGATCCGCTTCGAGATGGAAAGCCAGGCGGTCGGGCTGCCGGCCCATAAGCGCGTGCTTGGCTACGACATCTGGTTCGAGCCGCTGCCGCGCACCACGACGCAGAAGATCAAGCGGCATGAAGTGGAGAAGCGGCTGCGTGAGAAGCAGCGCACCGCGTCGTCCGATGCCGCCGCGCCACTGGCGTCGGCCGATCAGGAATGGATGGAGCAGCCGCACGCCTCAGCGGTCATCGGCGTGATCAAGGCACGGGCGAAAGATGGTTCCCGCCTCGCGCCCGACGCGAACCTCGAGCTGGACCTGGGCCTGGACTCAATGGAACGCGTCGAGCTGCTGACGGAACTCGAGCAGAAGTTCAGCGTCAAGGTCCCGCCGGCCGTTGCGCAACAGATCTTCACGGTGCGCCAGTTGAGCGTCGCGCTGGAATCGGCGGGCCCGAGCGAAGGTGCTGCTTCACCAGCCGCGCAATCGTGGTCCGTGCTGCTGGGCGATCTGCCGCCGGCCGGCGATCCGGTGCTGGGAGGCCTGCTCGAGCCGAAGCCCGTAATGTCGCGGCTGTTCTTTGCGGCCGGTCGCGTGGCAGGTCCGCTGGTTGGTCGCGTCGACCTCACCGGGCTCGAGAATCTCCCGACCACCGGCGCCTACATCATCTGTCCGAACCATCAGAGCTTCCTTGATCCGTTCCTGCTCTGCAGTGCCCTGCCGTTTTCGATCTACCAGCAGTTGTTCTACGTTGGCGCGGTTGAGTATTTCTCGACGCCGCTGACCCGCTGGTTCGCACGCGCGATCAATCTGGTGCCGGTCGACGCCGACTCCAACCTGGTGCCGGCCATGCAGGCCGGCGCGTTCGGCCTGAAGCGCGGCAAGGTGCTGGTGCTGTTCCCCGAAGGCGAGCGCTCGGTTGATGGCACCGTGAAGAAGTTCAAGAAGGGCGCGCCGATCCTCGCGCAGCACCTGCACGTGCCGATCGTGCCGGTGGCGATCAAGGGCATCCACGAGATCTGGCCGCGCGGCAAGGGCATCAACTGGGCTCTGGTAGCGCCGTGGAGCGGCCATCGCGTCCGGATCGAAATCGGCAAGCCGATGACGTTTGCCGAGGACGCCGACTACAACGACACGGCGCGCCTGCTCCGTGACCGAGTCGACGAGCTCTGGCAACAGCTCTAAGCGCGCTACTCCGTCGAGAAGCCGAAGCGATCGATCAGGTACTCGGGGTGATGCTCCTGGAGCGTCACGAACAACTCGTTGACCACGTTGAGCGCCTTGCTGACGGCGTAGTCGTGGTTCGAGCCGCGGATCTCAATCGACAATGAAAAGTCGCCCGCGCGACTGGCGCTTGTGATGCGGCCTTTGCGCGCGTCGATGCGTCTGTGGGCCGGCTGATGCTTTGCGGTTCTTGCCTCGACGACGCCCTTCATGCGCAGTGCCGCGTCGCGATCGAGCCGGGGTAGCAGCGCCGGGAACGTGAGCCGGCGACTGGAGGGATCGAAGATCGCTGTTACCGGCTTCTTCGTCAGCCAGAGAAACTGGTACTCGATCCGCCCGCGCGCGACGGGCAATGCACGAAAGCCGCGAAAGACACCCCTGTCAGCGTAGGCCTGCAGTGCCTGCGAAACACCGTCGGTCACGACTCAGTGGTAGTACGACATGCAGCCGGGCTCGACCTTGCCGATTGATCCCGGTGGGTACTTGGCGCGATCCCAGAATTCCTTCTTGCCCTGCACGTTGATCACCGACGGTTTGCCCTCCCGCGCAGCGATGGCATAGGCGCGTTCCAGAGCGGGCCGGAAACCGTCAGCGCGCGTGACATATTCACCGTGGCCGCCGAGCGCCTCCGCCAGCTTGTCGTAGCGCAGGTTCTCCTGGAACAGGTGGATCGGCATCGCCTTCGGATCCTGCGTGGCGCCGGTCCACGTGCCCCACGCGTTGTTGTTGTAGACGATGCTCACGACCGGGAGCTTGTACTTGGCCATGGTGTCGATCTCCATGGCGGTGTAGCCGAAGCCGGCATCGCCGGTGATGCAGATCACCGGGCTGCCCTTGTGCGCGGCCTGCGGGCCGACGCCGAGTTGCACGGCAGCCGAGACGCCGACGGCGTATCCGAGGTCGGGTCCGATCGCGCCGTATTGATAGGCGCCGTTCATGATCTGGCCGGGACGATAGCCGCGCAGTTCACGACGCACGAAGCGCGCGATGCCGTAACCGCCCGACGCGATGGTGGTCTGTTCCTTCGCGAGCGTGCCGCGATAGAGAAAGTCGCCGAGCTCTTTTGCGATGACCGCGGGGTGTACTGCGTCGGTGTAGCTCAAGCCGGTCTTGTAGTACTCGAGGCTCTGATCCTCGAAGCGCTTGCGCGCCGCGGCGATCTCGGCGACCCAGCTGTCGTGCGTCATGCGCGGCACGGCGTCGGCCAGCGCTTCGAGCGCGGCGAGTTCGCAGCTGACGATGCCCAGGTCGATCGGCAGGTTGCGGCCAATGTCTTCGGCGGCTTGATCGATGCGGATGTACTTCGCGTCGGGGCCGAAGGCGAACTCGCCAACGGTCGGCATGCAGTGCTGCCCGACCAGGATCACGAGATCGGCACTGGCAAGCGCGCTCGGGGAGGCGTTGGCCGACAGCGGGCTCGCGTCGGAGAACTGCCCCTTCATGGCGCCGGATTCGACGACCGGGATCTGCGCCTTCTCGGCAAAACGCTTCAGCGCGTCCCACGCCTTGGCGTAGAACACGCCATTGCTCGACACGATGATCGGGCGCTGGGCCTTGCGAATCATGTCGATCGCTGCCGTGATGGCCTTGGGCGATGGATGCGGGCGCGAGTCTGTGCGGTAGCGCGCCTTGTCGTGGAAGAACTCGAGTTCTGTGGCGTCCTTGAAGCGCGCCGATGCAACTTCGGCAGGGAAGTCCAGGTGAACGGGCTTCGGCACGCCGCTGCGCAATTGCCGAAACGCATAGCCGGCGTATTCGTGCACGCGTCGCGGGATGATCAGGCGCTTGCCGTATTTCTTGAGGCCTTCGGTCGTCGGCTGCTGATACCCAAGCTGAATGCCACCTTCGGTGTCCTCGGCGCCGATCGACATGTTGCTGGCGACGATCAGCAACGGCGTGCGTGCGGCGTTGGCGCACGCAATCGCGCAAATCATGTCGGTGAAGCCGGGGCCTTCGGTGCCAGACGCCACCGCGATCTCACCGGTGACACGGATGAACGCGTCGGCGGCGTGGGCCATGGATCCTTCGTGTCGCCCGCCAAATGCCGGAATGCCGCTTGATGCCATCGCGTGGATCACGGGGTAATTGCCCGGGCACGCAAACAGCGCTGCCACGCCTTCCTCCTTGCAGGCACGCGCAAACACCTGCGCGCCCGTCATCGGGAAGCTGAAGGTCGTTGGCGTTGCGGAGGCGGCGGCCGAAAACTCCGCCGGAATCCTGATTGGCGCGACCGTCGCGTTGGCCGGTGGATTTTGCGAACCTTGTTGCGCGCTCGCGTTGCGTCCGGCCATGGCGGCTGCAGTGGCGCTGGCGCCGGCAACCGCTTTCGAGAGGAAGGATCGGCGTTTCATGGACGCCGAGGATAGCACTTCAGGCCGGCAGGCCTACAGCAGAACGGGTGTCAGGAAACGTCCCTGTCCCTGACTCCGATCAGGTACAGAATCCCGTCGAGTCCCAGAGCGGAAATGGATTGCCGCGCGCTTGAGCGGACGAGCGGCTTGGCCCTGAAAGCAATGCCGAGCCCAGCCAACCTCAACATCGGCAGGTCGTTGGCGCCGTCGCCGACAGCGATGCATTGCTCGAGGCTGAGGCCTTCCCTGGAAGCGATCTCGGTCAGGCGCGCGGCCTTGCCGGCGCCGTCCACGATCGGCGGAATGACCTCGCCGGTGACGACGCCGTCCTTGATGTCGAGCGTGTTGGCGTGAAGGTGGTCGATCCCGAGACGTTCCTGCAGGACCCGTCCGAAGAAAGTGAAGCCGCCGGACAGGATCGCCGTCTTGTAGCCAAGCCGCCGCAGCGTGCTGACCAGCCGTTCGGCGCCATCGGTCAACGGCACCTCGTCGACCACCCGCTGCAGCGCCGACTCGGGCAACCCCTTCAACAGTGCCACGCGCTGACGGAACGACTGCTGGAAGTCCAGTTCGCCGCGCATGGCGCGCTCGGTGATGTCGCGCACCCGATCGCCGACACCTGCATGTCGCGCCAGTTCGTCGATGACCTCGCCCTGGATCAGCGTGGAATCCATGTCGAAGGCGACCAGCCGGCGATTACGCCGGAAGATCGAGTCGTGCTGGAACGCGACGTCGACATCGCCCGCCTCGGTCATGGTGGCCAGCTCTGTTCTGACCCGATCCTCGTCAACCACCGCCGGCGTCGACGCTGTCGACGTGAACTCCACGCAGAAGCGCGGCTGCGACTCAGCCGGCGACAGCGCGACCCGCGACGACAGCCGATCGATGCGGTCGATGTTCAGCCCGGCCGCCGCGAGGATGCCGGACACGCGCGCGATATGGCCGGCCGTGATCGCGGGTCCAAGCAGCGTGATGATAAAGCGCTGTCGCGACTGCGCAGCGACCCACGCGTCGTACTCGGCCGACGACGACGCCGAGAACTGCACTTCAACGCCGAGCCGATGCGACTCGAGCAGCAGATCGGTGAGCAGCGCCGATGAGCGCAGCGATTCCGGCAGTTCGATCAGGATGCCGAACGCCAAGCCGTCGTGGATCACCGCCTGGCCAATGTCGAGGACGCGGGCTTCGTAGCGGGCCAGGATTGACGTCAGCGCATGAGTGACGCCCGGGCGATCGTGGCCGGTGATGCGAATAAGAAGGGCGCTGCTGCTCACTCCTTGAGCGCCTTCGCCATGAACGTCGCAATCGCCCCCGTGACCCGGTCCGACACCTTCGCGTCCCCGCCGAGCGACGCGTATTCGGTGACGTCACCGGTCTTTGCCGGCACGAGCAGGTGGTTCACGCCCGGCACCTTGACGACCGCGACCTCCGTCTTTGTCTTGCGGGCGCGCGCGAACTCGGCGAGCTTGTCGGCGTGGTACGGCTGCACCTGCGTGTCCAGCTCGCCCTGCACGATCACCACCGGTTGGCGGGTGTCTTCCATCGCCTTTTCGGCGTTGAACGTCAGGAAGCTGTAGAACCACGGCGTGTCGGCCACCTTGCGCGCCGCCACTGGAATGTCGTTCCAGCCGGTGCCCTTGATCACCGCGGTGTTGATCTTCTCCTGCAGGGCGGTGCGTTCCGCGCGCTGCGCCTCGTCGATCGGCATCTTCGAGAGCATCAGCTTCTGCTGTTCGAGCACAACGGTGCTGCCGTCCGTTGATGGGCCGGCGATCAACGCCATGGCGCTCACCTTGTTGCGTTCCCGTCCGGCCAGCAGCATTGCGACGAGCGCGCCTTCGCTGTGACCGACGATGCCGATCTTTTCCTTGTCGACTTCCGGACGCTTCTCGAGCCACAACAGCACCTGGCGCGCGTCTTCGGCGTAATCGGCGATCGTGACGGATTCCGATCGGCCGCCGCTCTGGCCGACGCCGCGCTTGTCGTAACGCACGACGACGAAACCGGCGCTCACCAGCTCGCGCGCGAGCTGTCCAAACACCGGGATGCCGGCAACGGTTTCGTCGCGATCGGTCGGGCCCGAGCCGCCGATCAGGATCAGCGCCGGTAGCGGTCCCTTGGCGGCCGCTGGCTTGGTGATCGTTCCGCCAAGGTTGAAGCCCAGGCTCGGAATGGTGACGCTCTCATCGCCGGCAATCGAGAACGCGGTGGTGCGCGACGCCGCAGATGCAATGTCTTCGCGCGCGATCTCGATGGTCTGCGACGGAATGCTCATGCGCAACAACCCGCCCTGGTTGTCGATCCACATGTTGACCGGCAGATCACCGGTCGGCGGAGGGTTGTTGAACATCAGCAGGTAGCGCGTCGCGTTGATGACGCCCTTGGGCGTTTCGATCTGGCCGGGCCCCGCGCTGGTGATGCGGATGGTCAGCTCTGACTGCGGCGCAATATAGGCGCGCAGCTCCGCGCCGGTCGTCTTGCCCTGCAGGCGGCGAGCCAGCGCCGTGTACGACCCGAGAAACGTGTTCGGAAGCACGATGGTGTCGACCGCGACGGCATCTTCCTTCGATTGCGGCTTGCCCTGAACCTCGACCACGGTCGTCGCTTTCCCCGCCGCGAACGTGGTCTTCATCAGCACGTCTTGTCCGCGCACGACCGAATCCACCGTCGCGGACTTCGGGCGCCATTCCTGGTCGTAGACCACTTCCGCCGTGCGCGACGTGATGTCGATCGGCGCCCCCAGGCGGCTCGTGCCTTTCACGGTCCATCCGTCAGCGGTGCGGAGCACGATCGCCTCTTCGCGCCCGATCGGCTGCGAGCGGAAGAACACCAGGAATTGCGTGTCGCTGGTCGCCGCCGGCTGAGCCGGCGCCTGCGCCAGGGCGTGCGTCGCCATGAGAAGCATCGCGACGCCGACACCAACGGTCCGTAGCCGTGGCGAACGATGGCCGGTAAGATTGGAGAAGGTCACAACCCCAAAGCTTACATGTTTTCCCTTGATGCTTATCGGGCCGCATTGGCCGGCGGCGGCGTCGTGCGTCGCCTCGACCGCGGCGTACTTGCTGTGGGTGGCGCCGATCGCGCGTCATGGCTGCAGGGACTGCTGACCAACGACGTCGAATCGCTGGCCAATGGCGAGAGCCGCTACGCGGCCTACCTGACCCCGCAGGGACGAATGATCACGGATATGCACGTCGTGTCCACGGCTGACCACCTGTGGCTCGATGTGCCCGCGCCCCTTGCCGCCGGTCTGCGCGACACGCTCGACAGCCTGATCTTCTCGGAGGACGCCACCGTCACCAACGTGAGCGAACGAGTCTTCGTGTGGACGGTGGTCGGTGCGGAGACGTTAACAGAGGTGGTCGCGGAAGCACTGCCGGCCGAGTACTCCGGCCTAAGGGAAATCGACCTCGACACGTTTGAGGTCATTCGCATCGAGCGTGGCGTGCCGCGCTTTCTTGCCGACATGAATGCGGAGACGATCCCTCTGGAAGCGGGCATCGAGGATCGCGCCATTTCGTTTACCAAGGGTTGCTACGTCGGCCAGGAAGTCATCGTGCGCGTGACGACCCGCGGCGGCGGGCGAGTCGCCAAGAAGCTGGTGCGGTGGCTTGCGGATCCGGCGGCCGAGATCGTGCCGCTGCCAGACGCCCGGATCACGATCGCAGACCCGTCTGCGCTCGCGGCACCGAAAGACATTGGCCGGGTGACCAGTGCCGCCTACTCGCCCCGTCTCGAGCGCGTTGTCGGGCTGGGCTACG
>Ga0075471_10000205_pt1 | contig 32686 bp, 22 predicted proteins | sample DEB19_08_DNA_2_FD_74787 | JGI IMG/M metagenome (GOLD analysis project Ga0075471, IMG submission 74787) | Aqueous microbial communities from the Delaware River and Bay under freshwater to marine salinity gradient to study organic matter... | ecosystem: Environmental > Aquatic > Marine > Coastal ...
GGGCTGGTCCCGATGACCTCGTCGCAGCGCTCGAGTCGAGGCGTGACGCCGCATCGTGCGCGCTGCGCGCACGCGTGCTCGCGCGCTTTGGCTTCCCAGAGGAGGCGCTCGCCATCGTCGAGGCGGCCAGGCACGACCAGCCGACTTCGAAGGTGCTCCGCGTGGCGGCTGCACTTTCTGCGGTCGACCTTCTCGATGCCACGCTGCTTGGCGAGGTCGATTCCGTCGCCCGTCGCGATGATGGATCGACGGACCGCACCATGGCGCTTGCCTGGTATGCGCTTCAGGAGATGCCGATCGCGCGCGAGCGGGCTGCTGCGGCGATCGCGTTCGATGGGCGTGATCGCGCCGCGCGGTTGTGCCTCGCGCTCGCGAGCCTCGAGGTACCCGCCGACCGCGTGGCGGCGGGCGAGGCAGTGCGTTCCATCGCGTCTGCGTCCGATTCCACCGGAGGGGAGGCGTGGACGATGCGGGCCGAGGTCGCATCCTCGCTGCCCCTGGCGGAAGCCACGCGTGTGGCGGAGACATGGCCGGATTGCGCGAACTCCGTCGCTGCGCTGCGGGCGCTCGCCGGCGAGTGCGATGCGTCGCGCATCCCGCTCGCCGCGGAGTGCCTCGGCCTGATCGAGCAGATCGACCCGATGCAGCGCGCGCTTGTCCTGTTCGGCAGGCTTGGACCTGCGCAGCGGCCGGTGTCGGTCGATGCGTGGATCGCCGCGCTCGCTGAGGCGGCGCCTGCGTTGCCGGACCGAAGGCAGCTCGCGCGGATGGGTGCGGGTGGTGTCACGGCGGAGTTGCCTCCTGCGCCGCCCTCGGCGCGCTTCGATTGGATGAGCCACGCACCGAAGCAGTCGGTGCGCGCGTACCGGCTGTCGATGGTCGCGACGCGACCGGATGGACCTGAGAAGCAGTCGATCCTGATACTCGAGGACATCGAGGCTGCGCGCGTTCCACAGGCAATGCAGCGCGCAGTGGCGTTTGCGAGCAGCGGTGAAGGACGGCTTCCTGCGCTCGCGGCGCGACGGTCGCTGATGGCGCTGATGGAACTCGCAGATGCAGGCGTCGATGGACAGGCATCCATGCGTGCGCTCGTGCAACGGCTCGTCAGTCGGATGGACCGAATGGCCCCCGCGGACCTCGGGCAGGCGATGCGGTTGTTCGTCGCGACGAATGCCCCTGCGAGCGAGGTCGAGGCCTTTGCGGGCGAACTCGCGCGGCGCGCCCGGCCGATGCTTCTCTCGGAGGCGAAGGGCGCGATCGAGTCGCTCGGTGGGGTCGCGCGCGCAGCAGACGATCCGTTCGCAGCGGCGGTCCTCGCGCGCGCACTGGCGGCCGACGAGCGGAGCACCAACGAGGTGCGCAGGCGACTCGCGACCGCTGCGGTCGGCCTGACGGTCGGCGCTGGGGCCGATCCGGACGAATGCGCTGCGCTTGTGACCGAACTCGCCGGCAAGGGAGCGTGTCCATTCGATGAGCCCGAGTCGGTCTCGGCGGGATCGGGCCAGGAGGGCGCCGAGTCGGGGGCTGAGGGCGCCTCGGAGGTACGCACTGCGCGTGCCCTGCAGCGCGCCGCGGAGTTGTATTCGCTGCTCGGCCAAGGCGCCGAGTCGCGGTCGTTGCTTGAGCGCGCACTGGCGATGGCGCCGGCGGATGCGCAACTCCTCAACGGAGTCGCGTACTCTGATCTCGAGCGGGGCGAGGTGCGCGATGCGACGGTGTCTATGGCGGAGCGTGCGGCTGCGGCGCGACCGGACGATCCTGCCATCTTGGACACGCTCGGCTTCCTTCGGTACCACCAGGGGCGATTCGCAGATGACCGCACGGGAACGGGCGCGATCTCGCTCTTCCGCCAGGCGCTGCGCCTGCGCCCCAACTCGCCGTCGGTCACGACGCTCGACCACCTCGGCGACGCGCTCTGGCGTTCGGGCGACCAGCAGGGCGCGATCCGAAGCTGGCAGCAGGTCGGGGTCGTGGCGCGCCGCCGCTATCCGCCCGAGCTCTTCCAGCGCACCATGAGCTCGTTTCAGCTCGAGCGATTCGGGTTCGAGCTGGTCCCGATCGCGCAGTTCGTTCGGCGGGAGTATGGCGCAGTCGTCGGGCGCGCCGAGCGCAAGCTCGAGCAGGTCGCGCAGGGAGAGCCACCCGATGTCGCCGACTGCGGCGCGGCCCGGTGAGATGGTCGCGAGTGGCGATCGTGTATTCTCTCGGAGCCCCTGGGCGGAGTGCCGTGGCACAAGGCTGGCGGAAGCCCACGGGATGACGGAAGAATGCCGACATGGCTGGACATAGCGCCTGGAAGAACATCAAGCACCGAAAGGCCGCCGTCGACAAGAAGCGCGGCAAGGTCTGGAGCAAGGTCTCGCGCCAGATCATCGTGGCCGCGCAGAAGGGCGGCGGCGACCCAGCGTTCAATCCATCGCTGCGGTTTGCGGTCGACGCTGCGCGTGCGGCCAACATGCCGCGCGACACCATCGAGAAGGCAATCAAGAAGGGTACGGGCGAGGGCAGCGAGGAGCGGTATGAGTCCGTGCGCTACGAGGGCTACGCGCCGGGCGGCGTGGCGATGATGATCGAGTGCCTGATCGCGAACGCCAACAAGACGGCCGCGGACATCCGGGTCATCCTCGACAAGAACGGCGGCAAGATCGGCGTGCCGGGGTCGGTGGCATTCGGATTCGCGCAGAAGGGCCAGGTGATCGTCGAGGGCGCCAGCGAGGAGCAGCTCATGAACTGTTGCCTCGATGCAGGGGCCGAGGACATCCAGGGAGAGGACGGGGTGTTCCGCGTGCTCTGCGCACCGACTGACCTCATGGCGGTGCGCAACGCGATCGAGGGCGCGAAGCTCGCGGTCGAGAGCTCGGAGATCGTGTGGATCCCGATGCAGACGGTCGAGGCCGACGCGGGCGTGCAGGCCCAGGTCGAGAAGCTCGTCGACCTGCTCGAGGATCACGACGACGTGCAGCGCGTGTACACGAACCTCGCATGAGGCGTGTGGATCCCCGTCCCGGTCGGGCTGCAGGACTGCTCAGTTCTTCGATTCGGCGCTTGCATTTGTCGCGGCGGGCGCGGCGACGGGCTGCGCGGGACCTTCGAGGGTTCCGCGGACCTGCGTGAAGTAGCGGTCGGCCTCGCGCCACACATGGTCCGGCACCGCGAACTGCCGCGCGGAGAAAGAGACCGTGGGTGAACTTGACGCGCCCTCGAGGTGGATCTGGAACTTCCAGGTCCTCTCCTCCTGGCGCTCGGGACTGTAAGGCTGGACGCGCGTGCGCTTCAGGGTCCGGAAGACCTCGATCGTTCGCTCGCCTTCGTTGGCGTACACCTCGTTGTCCATGACCTTCCAGTCCGAGTACTCGGGGGTCCTCGCAGTCGCGACCATCGCAGGCCAGAGCCGATCGGCTGAGAAGCCGTCGAAAGTCTGAGTTCGCGAGGTGCAGCCCGATGCGCACGCGATCGCGATGGCGGCGGTCGCTGTGCACGCGATCTGAAGGGCGGGACGGACGAGCGGGCGGGAAGTTGGCATGGAATGCTCCGGCCGCAGCGATGCGGTCCGCGGGGTATCGGCAAAGCGGGGGTGGGGGGTGTAGAGATCGGCCCCATGCAGGGGAGGGCGCGCTCCCGTACCCTGCGAGGGATGAGCGATGGCCCACGCACGAGTGACGGTGCAGAGTCCGTGCGCGACGCGGGCCAGCTTTGCACGCCTCCCACGGTTCCGCCGCAGGGGGACGATACGCACGCCGATGAGGCGCCGCTGCCGAAGGGACCGAGGGATCCGCGCCTTGTCGCGAGCGGTGTGCTCGGCGCCCTCTGGATCTCGTTTCCTCCGCTCGCGGGGATCTACATCCTGTACGACCTCGCGAACATCGCGGATTTCCTGCGGAAGGATCCGGAGCACGGATTCTGGGCGTATGTCGCGGTGTTCGCGGTAAGCGCCGGGCTCGGGCTGCTCCCGACGTATTCCCAATCGTTCCTCGGTGGATGGGTGTTCGGACTCAAGCTTGGTCTCGCCGGTGCGATCCTCGGGTTCACGGGCGGCGCAGCGATCGGCTATCTGGTCTCGCGCGTCGTGACTGGACCGAGCGTCGACCAGTGGATCGACCGACACCCGAAGGGCAAGGCGATCCGCGACGCGCTCGCGAGAGGGAGCCTTTGGAGGACCTTTGCGGTGGTGACGCTGCTTCGGTTGCCGCCGAGCTCGCCGTTTGCGCTCACGAACTTTGCGCTGGGCGCGACACGCGTTCCGTTCTGGCTTGCGATGCTCGCGACGCCGATCGGCATGCTGCCGCGGACCGCTGTGGTCTGCTTCCTCGCCGCTGCGGCGGTTTCCTCTGGCGCGACCGATATCGCCAAGGTGTACGAGGAGACGCCTGCGTGGGCGTTCTTCGGAGGGATCGCGGTGTCGGTCGGCGTGATCGCGATGATCGGATGGATGGCCGAGCGCGCCCTGGCGCAGTTCGTCCGACGAGAGGGAGGGATGCGCCGGTGATCGATTCAGGGACGCAGTCGCGCAACGCCCGACTTGGACTTGTCTTCTTCGCGGCCTACACGGCGCTCTACGCCGCGTTCGTGGGCGTGGCCGCGTTCGGGACCTTCTCGGGGGGGACAGCGGACGGTGGGCTCTCCGCCACAGCGATCCTGGGCCTCCCCTGGGGCGTGGTCGCGGGATTCGGGCTCATCGGAGGCGCGTTTCTGCTTGCGGTGCTCTACGCGACGCTCGCCGCGCGGGGAGGCCGGGGATGATCTACTCAACAAGCGCGCTGTCCATTGGGGTGTTCGCTGCCTTTGTGCTCGCAGTGCTCGCCCTGAGCTTCTGGCTCGGATCTCGTGCCCGGAGCGCCCGCGGGTACTTTGCGGCGCACGGGCAGGTCGGATGGTTCGTGAACGGGATCGCATTCGCGGGCGACTACCTCTCCGCTGCCAGCTTCCTCGGCATCTGCGGCATGATTGCCTTCTACGGGTACGACGGGTTCCTCTACTCGATCGGGTATCTCGCGGGCTGGATCGTCGCCCTGTTCGTGATTGCCGAGCCAGTCAAGCGCCTCGGGCGGTTCACGCTCGCCGATGCGCTGAACTCGCGGTTCCAGTCGCGCGGGATCAAGGTGGTCGCGGCGATCACAACGCTCGTGATCTCGCTCTTCTATCTCGTGCCACAGATGGTCGGCGCGGGCGCGCTGGTCAAGCCGCTGCTGGGACTGCCGCATTGGGCGGGAGTGGTGATGGTCGGGTTGGCAGTGACGGTGATCGTGGCCACGGCGGGCATGGTGAGCACGACCTGGGTGCAGTTCATCAAGGGAACGCTGCTGGTCGCGATATGCTCGTTCGTCGTCGTGCTGATCCTCGGCCGCGGATTCACGGTGGCTGAGCCGCCGATTCCGGAGGGCGCGGTCCAGACCTATCGGAAGGACTCGGCAGGTACATTCGTGAATGGACAGCCGCTCGCGGAGTCGAACCAGCTCGACAGTCGGCTGCGCGAGCAGCACGGTGTCGGATTTGGCAGCGTCGCCTCGCTGCCGGGCGGGGCATCGAGCACAGGTCCGCTCGGGCCGGTCGAGTATGTTCGGGTGTTCGCCGACTCGACGGTCACGACCTGGAGGAAGGGAACGGATTCGGAGGGCAGCACGACCTACACTCCGATGGAACGGAAGGGTTCGGACATGCTGCTCCCCGGAGGGAGCCCGACCTTCAAGGGTGTGCGCGCCGACGGGACCGCATCGAAGCTCGACTTCATCTCGCTCATGCTCGCGCTATTCCTCGGCACCGCGAGCCTGCCGCACATCCTCATCCGCTACTACACCGTGAAGGACCCAGCTGCAGCGCGCAAGAGCACGGTGGTCGGGATTGGCGCGATCGGATTCTTCTATCTTCTGACGCTCTATCTCGGCATCGGCGCGATGACCAGCGGCGCACTCGATCCAACCGACTCGAACATGTCTGCGCCCTTGCTCGCGCGCACCTTTGGCGACGGGCTGTTCGCGGTCATCTCCGCAGTCGCCTTCACGACGGTCCTCGGTACGGTGAGCGGCCTGATCATGGCGGGCGCAGGCGCGGTGGCGCATGACCTGCTGAGCGACGCGATGAGGCTTGAACTCAGCGATGCGCAGCAGGTGCGTGCAGGAAAGGTCGCTGCCGTCCTGCTTGGCGCCGGGGCGATCGTGCTGGGCATCATGTTCGAAAGAATGAATGTGACCTTCCTCGTCGGATGGGCATTCAATGTTGCAGCGAGCGCGAATCTCCCCGCTCTCGCGATGCTGCTCTTCTGGCGCGGTACGACACGGCAGGGGATCATTGCCGCCATGGCGACGGGGCTTGTCTCCAGCCTTGTTTGGATCCTGCTCTCGGCGGACACGCTTGAAAAGGTGTACGGCTACTCAGCCGCAGATGCGGCCGCCGGTTCACTGGTTCCGTTCAGCCAGCCCGCCATCGTGACCGTGCCGCTTGGCTTCGCGACGCTTGTGGTCGTTTCGCTGCTCACGCGCAACCGAGGCGTCGCGACCCTGCAGGCGGCATGACGCCTCCGTCGAGGCGGCTCGGCAGGCAAGTGCGGGCTGTTCGGCGGGTGCGGGAGATCTACTCAGGCGCGGCTTCGGTACGAACCATCCGCAGTGCTGATGATCACCTTCTCGCCGATCGTGATGAAGGGTGGGACGCGGGTCTTGAGACCGGTTTCGCAGGTCGCTTCCTTCAGCTGGTTGGTGGCCGTTGCGCCCTTGATCCCCGGAGGCGTGTCCGTGATCTCAAGCGTGACGGTGAGGGGCAACTCGACCGAGATAGGTTTCCCGTCGCACCAGAGGACGACCATCTGGGTGTTTGGGAGGACATAGAGGTTCAAGTCGCCGACGACCTCCTTTGAGAGTTCGACCTGGTCGTAGCTCTCGAGGTCCATGAAGACCGATTTGCCGCCTTGGTCGTAGAGGTACTCCATCTGACGGCGGTCGAGGTCGACCTGCTCGACATCTTCTCCCGAGCGCAGGCGCTTCTCGATGAGGGAGCCCGACTTCAGATCGCGGATCTTGATCTGGACAAACGCCCGAAGGTTGCCCGGCGTGCGGTGCTCGGTCTCGGTTATCAGGAAGAGCTTGCCATCCATCTTGATGGCCATGCCGGGGGTCAGGTCGGTGCTGTTCACGGGTAGTGCCTCTCGGAAAAATGAGACGCGACTGTATCAGATGGGCGGTCCTGGAGCGGTGCAGTGATCACGCGTGATGGGTTGCCGCGTCGCGACTTGGGTTGGGAACCACCGGCGGGCGCACTTATTGGACGCATTCCCGAGAGGCGTGTCTGGAGTGATTCAGTGCGAAATGAAAGACCCCCGGCACATGGCCGGGGGCGGAGGGAGGGAAAAGGGCTCTTGAAGAGGAGCCTTGGGGCTCGACTCGATGAACAATGTGCCGCCGATTTGGGGCGTGGCAAGTTCTCGAGCGCCTTTTTCTTGGATTTGCCCGAACGACCGTCGCGGACGGCCTAGGTCCACCCCCGAGCTTCGCCGTGCGAACTCGCTAAGGCAACCCGTAGAAGGCTCTTGCAGGGGTTCGGCTATAGACTGTCACCCCCGTCGGAAGGCAGTGGACTGTGAAGCGCTGCAACGGACTCGTGCCAAGCGAGTACCCGACCGACCGGTTCCTTGAGGTGATTCGATGGCAGCAGTTGCTCGTTCTCGCGTTTCTTCCCGCCCTTCCTTTTCCCCAGTCACGGTCCGCAGCATTGTCGCGTTCGCGCTGCTCCTCGCGGGAACTCTCGCGGTTTCGGCCTGCGAGAAGGGGGCTGTGGCCCCGGCTGCGGCAACCGCATCGAACCAGACCCCGTCCAACCCGATCGCCGCGCCAACGCAGGCGGAGGCGTCCGCGCAGGACGCGGCGACGACCCCTGGCGAGGATGTGGACGGGCCGCCGCCGCTGAGGGTCGAGCCCGAAGTCCTGGACTTCGGCATTGTTGCCCCGTCCGTCATCAAGGAAGGCGTCGTGAAGCTGGTGAACACCGGCAGCAAGGACCTCGAGATCCTTACGGTTCAGCCCAGCTGCAAGTGCACCACGCTCGAGGACATGTCTGGTCGAAAGATCCCCGCAGGGGGCTCGATCGAGCTGCACGCGAACATGAAGGCACAGTCTGCGCCAGGTCGCAAGGGCGCGGAGATCAAGGTGCTTGTCGATGGATACACCCAGGTCGTGACGGTGCAACTCAAGCAGGAGATCTCTCTCCCCGTCCGGGTGAGTCCCTCCTACCTGAATGTCGTCAAGGGCCAGCCCACCACTGGCCGGACCATCATCGAGTCTGTCGACAAGCAGCCGTTCACGGTTTGCGCGGTTGGCGGCAGGAGGCCCAATCTGGTCGGATTCGACCCGGAGAAGGATGCGCCGCGAAACCAGTACATCTTGGATTGGGATTTCGAGCGGGACTTCTCGCCGGGTGAGGCCAAGCGCTATTGGCTCATAGAGACGGACCGAGAGGACTGTCCTCTTGTCGATATCTTCGTTCGCCATGAATCCACGGTGACCCTCCCACGCGGTCCAGTCCCGACCGACTACCGGCACACCTTCGGCCGCAAGGAGCAGGGATCGAGCATCGACTTCGTCCTCGACGTGACAAAGGTCGCGGCTGACGAGAAGATCGTTGCTGCGGCGAGCGAATCAAGTTCTGTCAAGATCGAGCTGATCGGATCGAGCACCGAGGGCGAGGTCACGCACATCAATCTCCGCGTCGTTCCGAACTCCGATCTCCTCGGGCTCGCTTGGGTCCCGTTCAAGGTGTACACATCGACAGGCCGCCAGATCGAGCAGGCGGTGTGGGGGCAGTTCGTTCCCCACGGGCATGTCGGCTGCTTCGGGCGCTGATGGGCGCTTCCTCTTGCCGTCGCCAGCTCACGACCTGAGCATGGATGCCAGTCGATCCAGCGCATCGACGCCGCCCGACTGGATCATTCGCACGCCTGCGATGGCGAGGAGCGCTGCGAGCACGATCCTGATGGAGTTGATCGGAAGCCTGTAGACGAGCGTGGCCCCAATGTGTGCGCCGATGGCCGCCGGGGGAGTCATCATGAGAGCGAGAAGCAGCGACGACTCCACTGAGAGCAATTCTCCAGAACTGTCGCGGAGTCCGCTGACAGCCGCATTCTTCGCAACGGCGCCGATCGCACACGCTGCGATCATTGCTGTCGCAGATGTCGCGACCGCCTCTCGCACGGGGAGCTTGCCGAACCGCCGCAGGATGGGGATCATCACGGCGCCGCCTCCGAGTCCGAGCAGGCCAGATGCGAAGCCTCCTGCCACGCCCACCGAGACCCCCAGGGCAATCCGCTGTCCCCCGCGCGGAGGCGGCGGGGGGTCCTCGCGCCGCATGACGAGCGACAGAACCTCTGCGACGGACGCGTAACAGAGGAACAGCCCGAACAGCGCAGCGAGCGGCTTTGGCTCGACGAGGTTACTTGCGCCGACCCCTACGAGCGCAGCCACCATGCTTGCCACAAGCAGGCTCGGGATGATGTCCGTCCGGATCGTCCCGCGACCTCGGTGCCGGAGGCTTGCTGCCGCGGCCACGAAGACATTGGTGATGAGCGCTGCGGCTTGGTACAGATGCTGGTTCGATCCGAGCAGGAAAGTCAGCGCCGGGATGATGAACACCGAGCCTCCGAGCCCGAGCAGGCCGCCCAGGAATCCACCGATCAGGCTGATCGCGACGATCGCTGCAATCTGGAGTGGACTCGACGTCATGCCCCGGTAGCCTAACCGCACAGGGATCGCGGGGCGGATCATGGGACGGCCTCGCAGGCATCCCTGATCCATCTTGAGGCTCATCGCAGAGGTAGAGGTCGACTCGGACGATCCTGCGCAGCGACCTTGGGTGGATTCCTGCGCACCGAGCGCTAACATGGAGTTTGCCGAGAGGAGTCTGCACGGCTGTTGTTGTCAGTGGCGACCGGGCTTTCGTCCGCGCACCTCGGGCATCCTCGTTAGGTTCGATCTGATGGAAGAGCGAAAGCAACCGACCGAATTGAAGGATCGCGGGCGAGGATTTCGCCTCGTCGGACTTCTGGGCGCGCGTCAAGCCATGGATCTGGGCACGGCCCTTGCCGCGCTTACGGCGATCCTCCTGGTGTCCGTTGGTGTCGGCACTTCGAGAGGATCGGACGGTGCTGCACCTGGCAGTCTTGCTGATTTGGGTTCGGCCGCTGGTGCCCGTGAGGCGCCGCGAAGCACTTCTGACGCTGCGATCGACGATGGGCTTGATGAGCGGGACCTGTTGATTCGTGCGGCGGACAGCGCCGCTGGCCGGGCGCCGAGCGGACGGCTCCGCCTTCTCTCGCTTGTCTTTCCGGATCGATTCGGGCTGAGCACCGCCATCGACGCGCCGGCCACGGCGTCCGATGCGGCGGAGATGCGTTCGTACAACGGTCGTCCCGTGAGGGTTGTTGCCACTCTTCGGATGCGGGTCACCGCATACAGCCCCGACGAGCGGAGTTGCGGCGGGAGCGCCGACGGCATCACCGCGAGCGGCTACTCGGTCCTCACCAACGGCGGGTTTCTCGTCGCGGCAGACCCCCGCGTGCTGCCGCTGGGCTCCCTGTTGAGCATCCCGGGCTACGACGACGGTGCCGTCGTCCCCGTCCTTGACACGGGTGGCGCGATCAAGGGCAATCGACTCGATGTGCTCTATCCGACGCATGAGCTCGCGGTGCAGTGGGGAGTTCAGGAGCTGGTCGTCGAAGTCTGGGAGTACGCGGACGGGCTGCCGAGCGGCTTTCGGCGCGTGCGTCGTCCCGCGAAGTAGGACGCGAGCCGCCTCCGCGACCCGTTGGGTCAGCGGGAGCAGGAACCCGAGCCACCGCCGAAGCGGTTGATCGCGCGGAGTTTCGGCACTCGCAGGTGCGAGTTCGCGGATGCGCGCGATCTTCCTGGTCCATGGATGCCATGTTTGGATGAACTCCACGCGCTGTCGCCGGTGCAACGGCAGGCCGGGCCCTGCGTCTCTGCAATTGCTCATGCCATCACCCCTTTCCTGATCCGGTCGAGGACTCTGTAGTGCACGGCTTCGGCGAGCTGAGCCTCTCCGACGCCCTCGCTGCCGTCGAAGTCCGCGATGGTCCTCGCGACGCGCCGCACCCGGTCGTACGCGCGGGCGGAGAGCCCGAGGTCGTTCATCGCAGACTCGAGCAGGCGCTGAGCGGGGCCATCGAGCGCACTCCAGCGATCGAGTTCCCTGCCTCCGAGCCGTGCATTCGGACGGTCCCGACCCTGACGCGCCTCCATGCGTCCGCGTGCATCAAGCACGCGGCAACGGAGGTCCTCGCTTGACATTCCCGCCCGCGCAGACCGAAGCGATGCGAAGGGCACAGCGCGGATCTCGACATGCATGTCGATCCGGTCCAGCAAGGGCCCGGACAGCTTGCCGATGTACTTCTCCTGCGCCCGCTGCTCGGTCGCGCTCTGCGCAAAGCCTCCGGCATGCGTCGGATTCATCGCAGCCACCAGCATCGCGCGTGCGGGGAACCGTACCGTCCCGTTGGCCCGAGAGATGGTGACGAATCCATCCTCGAGCGGCTCGCGCAGGCTCTCGAGCACGACCCTCGGGAATTCGGGGAGTTCGTCGAGGAACAGGACGCCATGATGCGCCAGGCTGACTTCACCAGCCCTCGGAGAACTCCCGCCGCCCACGATCGCCGCGGCGCTCGCCGAGTGGTGCGGGGCCCTGAACGGGCGCTCGCGGATCAGTCCCGCTCCGCGGGGAACGGCACCGATCGAACTGTAGATGCGGGTGACGTCCAGGCTCTCGTTCGGTGAAAGCGGCGGCAGGATCCCAGGAAGTGCGCGCGCCATCATCGTCTTGCCGCTGCCCGCCGGCCCGATCATGAGCGCGTTGTGGCCGCCTGCGGCTGCGATCGCCAGTGCTCGCTTCGCAGCCTCCTGGCCTCGTACATCCGCGAAGTCGCTCGCTGCGCCGAATGGCGGGGGGCATGCATCGGGCGCGCGCTCGCGCGGGATGTCGTACATCCCGTTCAGGAAACCGACGGCCTCGTCGAGGCGTGCGATCCCGTACACCTCGATCCCCTCGACCGCGGCGGCTTCTGGTGCATTTGCAGAGGGGACGAGCACGCCCCGGAGTCCCTGGTCGCGGGCGAAGGCTGCGAAACTCGTCGCGCCCCTGATCGGGCGAACGAGCCCGTCGAGGGCGAGTTCGCCTGCGACGGCGAAGTGGTTCAGCCGGTCGTCCGCAGCCTCTCCGATGACGCCCTGCATGCGCAGGAGCGCCAGCGCGATCGGAAGGTCGTAGACCGGTCCCTCCTTGCGGAGGTCGGCAGGAGCGAGGTTGACGATGCAGTCGCCGCGAGGATGAGGCAGACCACATGAGGACAGCGCCGTGCGCACGCGCTGGTGCGATTCACGGACGCTGGCGTCGGGAAGTCCGACGAGGTGCGTGCGCGGGCCCGGGTCCTGAGGACCTTCGCGGCGCGGACGCTCGTCGCACTCGATCTCGACGGCGAGGGCATCGATTCCCCTGAGGGCGAAACTTTGTATGCGTTGCATGCGCGGAGTTCTAATCCCCGGCGCGTGCACGCCTGGAACTTCATCGCGCGAATTTCGCGGATCGTCGGAAACGTAGGAAAAACAAGGTAATCCTGGCGAAAATTGGCGTTGGCCGCTGCCTTCGTCGGACGCGGCGAGCCGAAGCGCGTCACTCGAGACCAGGAGCGAAGCCGCGGCGCATCGTGTTCTCGCAGACCGCGCGAGGCTCGACGAACTGCAGCAGGTAGTCGCGTCCGCCGGCCTTTGAGCCGATGCCGGACATGCCGAAGCCGCCGAACGGCTGGCGTCCGACGAGAGCGCCGGTGATGCCGCGGTTCAGATAGAGGTTTCCGACGCGGAACTCGCGCCGCGCGCGGGCGAGGTTCGCGGGCTTCCGGCTGTAGACCCCGCCGGTCAGCTTGTACTCGGGCGCATTCGCCATCGTGAGGGCCTCATCGAAGCTGCTCGCAGGCATGACCGCGAGCACGGGGCCGAAGATCTCCTCGCGTGCGACGCGTGCGGTCGGCCTGACGCCGCTGAAGATCGTCGGACCAACGAACGGCTTGCCGACCTTGGCCTCGAGCCCGGCGGGGATATCGAGCGTGAGCTCGTGCGTGCCTTCGCCCTTCCCGATCTCGATGTAGGAGCGGATCTTCCTCGCGGCTTCCTCGTCGATCACGGGGCCGATGTCGCTGCCGGGGTTCATCGGATCGCCGACGACCAGCGCACGCGTGGCGCCGACGAGGCGGTGCAGGAACGGCTCGTATGCGCTGCCGACGACGATCACGCGGCTGCACGCCGAGCACTTCTGCCCGCAGAAGCCGAAGGCGCTCTGGCGGACTCCGAGCACGGCTTCGTCGAGATCCGCCGAGGCATCGACGATGATCGCATTCTTGCCACCCATCTCGCAGACGACCTTCTTCACGAACTCCTGGCCCGGCGCGACCACGCCTGATGCCTGAACGATGTCGAGACCGACGGCTTTCGAGCCCGTGAACGCGATGAGCGCGACGCGCGGGTCGCGAACGAGCGTCGCGCCGACGGTCTCGCCGGGCCCAGCCACGAAGTGCAGCGCATCCTTCGGCGCGCCCGACTTCCACAGGATCTCGCACATGATGCGCGCGATGCCCGGGGTCTGCTCGGCAGGCTTTACGACGACGGTGTTCCCCGTGACCAGCGCCGCGACCGTCATGCCGCAGCAGATCGCAAGGGGGAAGTTCCAGGGGGCGATCACGGCGGCGACGCCGCGCGGCTGGTACCACTGCTCGTCGAGTTCGCCCACGAACTGCCCGAGCCGCTCGGCTGCGAACAGACGAGCGCCCTCGCGCGCGTAGTACTCGCAGAAGTCGATCGCCTCGCAGACGTCTGCGTCGGCCTCGCGCCAGACCTTGCCGGACTCGCGCACGATCACGCCTGACAGCTCATCCCGGCGAATGCGCATCTCGTTCGCGGCGGCGACGAGGACCGCCGCGCGCGTCGCGTACTCGGTGTCACGCCAGGATTCGAACGCTGCATGAGCTGCCGCGACGGCGCGCTTCGCATCGTCGGCGGTCCCGGAATTCGCGATCGTCGGCACCGTGGCGCGGGCGACTGCGGCAGCGAACGCACTGCGCTGGCCCGTGACCGCGAAATTGCGCATCGGCTCGGTATAGAACGCGCGTCCGTTCGAAACACCGGCTGCCGCCGCGCTGAGCGCGTGGCGCTCGGGCGCCTTTGCAATCCGATCGACTCCCGGGTCGCTGTCGAAGGAGCGGTGGGGGCTCGCGAGCAGGCGTTCGGTCGACGCATTGTCCTTGAATCCCGCCTTCAGCCACGACTCGTTCGAGCTGTTCTCGAGGAGGCGGCGCACGAGGTAGGCCATGCCCGGAATCAGCTCGCCGATCGGCACATACTCGCGCAGCCTGAGGTCGAGCTCGACCGCCGCGGCCTTGAGCTGGTCGCCCATGCCGTACAGCATCTGGAGCTCGATCGCCGACTTCGGGAGCCCGCGCTTCTCGAGCGCGGCAAGGGCCGCCGAGATCGAGCGCGCGTTGTGGCTGCCGAGCGCGAGCTTGACCCCGCCCTCGCCCTTCTTCGCGGGAGTCGAGGCGACGAACGCAGCGGCCATCCGTTCGAAGCTTGCGTCAGTGTCCTCCTTGCGGCTCCACACCGGCACGGGCCAGCCTTGCTGCTCGGCGTTGATGGTCTCGTAGTCCCAGTACGCGCCCTTGACGAGGCGCACGGTCACCTGGCGGCCCGACTTCTTCGCCCACTCGATGATGCGCCGCGCGTCATCGTCGCCCGAGCGCAGGTACGCCTGCATGGCGAGGCCCGCCTCGAAGTCGTACTGCTCGCACGCCCGCATGAAGAGCTCGAGCGTCAGGTCCTTGAGCGCGAACTGCTCCATGTCGAAGTTGACGAGGACGCCCTTCTTCCTCGCAGCGACGAGGATCGGGCCGATGTTCTCCAGCAGTCCCTTGACCGAGCCCTCGGTGTCGATCGGATCGACGCGCGCGGACAGCGAGCTGATCTTGATCGAGACATTCGTGCGCGGGATCGCGCCGAGGTGGTCCGACTCAAGCCGCGGATTCGCGCCCCAAGATGCGACCGTCTGCGGGAGGTTCTCGATCAGGTCGAGGTACTTCCGGCGGTAGGCCTCCGCCTCCTCGTCGCTCACGCACGCCTCGCCGAGGAGGTCGACCGAGAAGCACAGGCCCGAATTCCAGATCTCCCGAAGGGTCGGCAGCGCGCTCGCCGCATCGGTGCCTGCGATGAACTTCTGCGCCATCGAGGTGATCTGCCCAGACATCGCCTTGGTCACGACACCCTTCATCAGGGCGCCAGCCTTGAGCCCGGTCGCCACGAACGGCGGAGGGGTCACTCCCGGCTGCGACAGGTAGTCGGTCAGGTGGTCGTAGACGGCGTCGTTGTCCTTCAGAGTCGGGAAGCAGTCGACGAAGCGGAAGAGCTGGACCTTGAAGGCCTCGTCCTGCATGGCCCAGTCCATCAGGCCCTCGCTCCAGACCGCGAGCATGCTCGTCTTCGAGTTGCGGGCGCGGGTCAGGAAGTCGGCGCCGATCGCCTGCGTGCGCGCCTCGATCGCGGGATCCAGCAGGATCGCGCGGCCCGCGTGCGCCGCCGCGGCTGGCTCGGATGCGGGCGCTGGCTTCTTCGACTTGAAAAACAGGGCCATGGAACCGTGCAGTATAGATCCCGCGCCGATTCGGGCGGACGCATGAATTCGGCTTGGAAACCGCTCGTCGGATCAGTATGCGGTGCGCGTTCCAGCTGCGGCCAGCGCGCGCTCGTAGACGCGAAGCGTCCGGGTGGCGGCACCGTCCCAGTTGATGCCGCGGATCTCGAATGCCCCATGCTCGACGAGCTGCCGCGAGAGCGGCGGATACCGCAGCACGGCGATGATCTTGTCGGCCATGTCCTCGATGTCCCAGAAGTCGACCTTGAGCGCGTGCATGAGCACCTCGCTGACGCCTGAGCTCTTCGAGATCAGCACCGGGACATTGTGGCTCATCGCCTCGAGCGGCGCGATGCCGAACGGCTCGCTCACGCTCGGCATGACATAGAGGTCGGCCATCGCGAAGACGCGCGCGATGTCGCGCCCGCGGAGGAAGCCCGTGAAGAGCACCTTGTGGCCGATTCCCATCTGCGCGGCCATCTCGATCATGCGCGCGGCCTGATCGCCGGATCCTGCGACGACGAACTTCACGTCGTCCATGTACTCGAGCACCTTCTTGGCGGCCTGGATGAAGTACTCCGGGCCCTTCTGCATGGTGATGCGTCCGAAGTAGAGGACGATCTTGTCCTTCGAGTGGATCGGCTGCACGCCTGCTGAGGCCGGGTCGAGGTCGACGCCGTTGTAGACGACGTCAATCTTCGCACCGTTTACGCCGTAGCGGTTGATGCAGACGTTCTTGGTGAGCATGCTCACCGCAATCGCGCGGGTTGCGCCGTGCATGCCGCGGCGCTCGATGTTGTAGATCTGCTGGTGAGGATGCTCGCCCGAGCGGTCGAACTCGGTCGAGTGGACATGCACCACAAGCGGCTTGCCACTGAGCTTCGCGATCGCGAGGCCGGCGGGGTAGGTGAGCCAGTCGTGCGCATGGATGACATCGAAGCCGACGGAGCGCGTCGCCTCGACCGCGAATCGCGCGTATCGCTCCGCCATTCCCAGGAGATCGCCCGAGTAGTCGGCCGCGTCGGCCGAGCGCTGCATCGCGCCGTCCTTCGCGCGGCCAGCGGTCTCAGGAAGCGCCGTCGCGATGGCATGGTCGACGGGGTCGCGCGTGAGCTCGGGGAACGCACCCGCCTGCGCGAGCGCGCGGATCCGCTCGATGCTCCATCCCGCCTCCCGCATCATGCGCACGCTCTCGCCGACCTTCGTCGCGGTCGCGGTTCCCGAACTCTCGTAGACCGACCGGTAGGCTCCCGGGATCTCGAGGAACCGCGTCGAGCTGAACTCGGCCACGATCCTGGTCCAGGTCTCGCGCTCTTCGGGAGTCATCCCCGGCGGTGCGGGTGGCTGCGGGGCAGGGGCTCGGCTTCCTGACGGGAAGGGCGCGGCGCCGGGGCGATCCGGGCGTGTCGGTGCGCGAGTTCCGTTCCTCTCGAGCACGACGCCTGGGCTCACGAGTCGGACATGCGATGCGCTGTCCTGGGGGACAGACTTCGGCAGCACGAACGTGACCTCGGTGTGCTGCCGATCGAGCGCCTTGGTCAGCCCGTAGCAGGCCGTGCCGAGTCCGCCCGTGATGAACGGGGGGAACTCCCAGCCAAGCATGAGGACTCGAATGCCCATCCCTTTGTGCGCCTCCCATGGCGTCATGCCGTCGCGTGACGGCCTCTCCGACTCACTCCGGGCGGCTACGCCTCGTCGTCGCCTCCGGCGACATCGCCGAGCGATCTGAACGCCGCCTCGTACGCGAAGAGGAACTTGGCGGCGAGATCCGCATCGGCGCCGACCGCCTCCGGGAGCAGATTCTCGAAGGTGTAGAGCTTGGCGTCGTCGCGGAAATGCTTGATCGTGGGTACGCGTCCGCGCCAGCCAAGTTCCGCGAGCTCTTCCTCGATCAGTTCCTCGAGCGGGTCGCCGAAGTGCATGAGGTCGGACTCGATCGATTCGCTGAGCCAGCGGTCCGGGGTGGCGAACCGAACAAGGAGTCCCCCAGATGCCGCCGCGAGTTCGTACCAGGCCGGCTCGGGCGCATCCTTCGCGTGGCAGCGCAGGCGGTCTGGGAAGACCTCGATCTTCCCGAAGACCCCCCTGGAGGTGGCCTGATGGTGGACGGACTGCAGGATCGGGAGCACGGAGGGGACCTCGTTTCGCGGGGCGACATGGTAGCGAGACGCCGCGGGATGGGCGACAAGGCACGAGTCTTAGGCAGGTTTCGCCGCGGTAGGAACTTGCGGCGTTGGCGTCGCGCCGTCGCGCGGCAACCTTCACGTAGGAAACATGCCTCGGGCAATTCCTGCAGGCTCCGAGAATCGTACGATGCGGGGCGTCCCCGAGGGTTCATGCATCGGGAAGTCCAAGGAGGGCACATGGGCGAGCAGAGGCAATCGAGCGAGGTGGGAGCCGCCGTCAGGTCGGATGGTCCATGGACGGTGCGGCGGCTTCTCGCGTGGATGAGCACCTTTCTCGCTGAGAAGGGGGTCGAGTCGCCGCGGCACATCGCCGAGATCCTCCTTGCGCATGTGCTTCGCGTTGAGCGCATCAAGCTCTACATGGAGCCCGACCGCGAGCTCGACGGCGTCGAGCTCACCGAACTTCGCGCGCTGGTCATGCGCGCGGCGAAGCACGAGCCGGTCCAGTTCCTGGTCGGACGATGGACCTTTCTCGGTCGTGACTTCGAGGTCGCCCCCTGCACCCTCATACCGCGTCCCTGCACCGAGAAGCTCGTCGAGCGCGCGCTCGAATGGTATCGGAGCCGCGGCGCCGGTGATGTCCGCGTGCTCGACCTCTGCACCGGTACGGGGTGCATCGCGGTGTCGCTCGCGCTTGGGTTGCGCGCGATCGCCCGGCCGAACTGGGCGGGCTGCCGCCCGATCCTCGGCGGCGCGGTCGATGCGACGGTGCAGGCGGCGTCCGCCGGCGATGCGATGATCACGGTCATCGCGACCGATGTCGTGCCCGATGCAGTCGAGCTCGCGCGATCGAATGCGTCGCGGCTGGGCGCTTCCATCGAGTGCAGGTGCGGCGACCTCTGGGCCGCGGTCGCGCCGTCCGAGCGATTCGAGCTCATCACCGCGAATCCGCCCTACGTGACCGACGACGAGTTCGGGCAGCTCGATCGAATCGTGCGCGAGTATGAGCCGGCGAGCGCGCTTCGCGGCGGCAGCGACGGACTTGACTGCGTCCGGCGCATCGTCGCGGAGGCAGGAGACCGAATCGCACCCGGCGGACTGCTTCTGCTTGAGATCGGCTGGAAGCAGGCCGATGCAGTCAAGTCGATCCTGTCCGCAGCCGGCTGGTCGGCGATCGCTGCGACGCGCGACGACGAGGGGCATGACCGCGTGATCGAGGCTACTTTTGCAGGTGCGCCCGCAGGGGATCGCTGAACCGGTTGGTGCTCCGGTTCAGCTTGCGGCACCGGAGCCAGTGAGCGCCTTGCGTGCCTCGTCGAGCAGCTGCGAAACTTGGAACGGCTTGAACAGGAAGCAGTGAAGGCCTTCCTGGCTCGAGCGGACGATCGAGTGGTGTGGGTCGTAGCCGAATGCGGTCATCAGCATCGTCGGGGTGAACGCGTTCGCGTCCTTCGTCGCGCGGAACACCTCGTATCCGTTTGCGTCGGGCATGCGTACATCGGATATGACGAGGTCGAACGGCCGTCCAGTGGCGGCGCGCTCCCGGATGAGGCGGATGGCGGTCGTGCCATCGGAGCACTCGTGCACGATGCAGCCTTGCTGCTCGAGCACCGCGCGCACGGTCCCGCGGATCGACTGGTCGTCGTCGGCGACGATGACCTCGCGCCCGGCGAACACCGGGTCGCGCATCCCCTCGCGCAGGAAATCCGCGGCGCCAAGCACTCCCTTCGGTCCCGAGGTCGCGCTTCGGAGCAGCTCGTCGATCTTGGAGACATCCTTGAGGACGCGCGCGGCAGGCACCCGCTCCTCGTCGCTGTCCGCGTTCCCGAGGAGCGTCCGCGCGTCGGCCTCGATCTCCTTGAGTGCGCCCGACGCCTCGCTCGCGAGGTGCTCGACCACGGTCCGGTTGGTCTCGCAGCGCTCTGCGACGAGCATGTCGAGCACATTCAGGGACAGCGCGACATAGCGCCCGAGAAGCTCGGCGCAGATTCGGTCCTCGTCGTCGAAGTGCGCAGGTTCGAGGCTCTCTGCGTTGAGTACTCCGACGATCCGCCCGTGCAGCTTCAGCGGGACCGTCACGGAGCTATGTGCGCCGGGAAGCCCCTTGAGGTACCTCGGGTCGGAATCTGTCTCCGCGCAGACAATGCCCTCGCCGGTCGTCGCGACGACGCCGCTCAGTCCGTTGCCGTCGCCGCGGGCGAAGATACGCTCGCCGATCCCGAGCGGAACGAGCCCGCTGCAGAAGACGAGCTCGAGCTGGCCGGTGCGACGGTCGGTGAGGCGGTACTCGAAGTGGTCGAACCCAAGGACGCTTCGGGTTGCGGCCACGACCTTGCCCTCGAGCGCACGGAGCCGTTCCGGGGCGTTCATCGCGCGCACGCTCTCCGAATCGAGCCGGAGGAGCTCGGTGCCTGCCTGGTCGATCGCGTCGAGACGGTCCTGGAGCCGGCGCGAGGCCGTGGCGTCGACGAGAAGCGCGACGGCGCCGTCGATGGAGTCGTCGGCGCTGCGCCTGAATGGGGTCATGACCGCTTCGTACCAAGAGAGACCGGTACGGAAAGTCGCACGCTGGCTCGCTGAAGCCTGCCGCGAGCGGCGCCAGGCCGCGACGGCCTCCACGCAGCAGTCGGCGAAACGGCGAAGGGTCTCGGGAGCTTGTCGTGCGAGCCCTTGGCTCATCCAGACGATCTCTCCGTGAGCATCGACGATCCCCACGCCTTCACCGAGGAGCTCGAGCGCGCGCGCGGCTCGGTCCGCATCCTGGGGAATCTCCCGGGCCTGCGAAGAGCGGTCCGCAATGGTGAAACCCGCAAGAGTTGCGCGTTGCTCGGCGGTGAGCGGCGTCACCCCTCGAAGCTCGTACCGATATCCCCCCGGAGGAGCATCAGCAGGGTCGCGACCGTCCGTGCGTCGCTCGGCGCCGTCGCCGTTGTCCATGTTCGGGGGCACAAGGTTCTCCATTGCCGTAGACCCTTCCGTGGGTGGCGCAGTGTATCCATCGACGCGGGCGACCGTCGTGGTTCAATCGGCCGCGGGATGGTCCGCGCGTGCACCGATCGGTCGCACGGCCTCTCCCGCAGTTACACTGTGCGAGTGAGGCCTGCAGGGAACCGCATACCGTCGCATCGGAGGCGACCTTGAGCATGACGATCGCACCAGGAGCGGGCGCGTCGGAACTCAAGGTGGGCGTGGTCGCGTGCGGCCTCACCAAGCGCTTTGGGCATGCCGTCGCGGTGCGCGATGCCACCTTTGCGCTGCCAAGCACCGGCGTCGTCGGGCTGCTCGGACCGAACGGTGCTGGCAAGACGACCACCATCCGGATGATCGCGGGGGTCCTCGCGCCAGACGCCGGTGACCTCTTTGTCGCTGGTGCATCTGCGATGACCGAGCCCGAGCAGGTCCGCGCGCGCGTCGGGTACCTCCCAGAGTCCGCCCCGACCTATCCCGAGCTCACGGTCCGCGAGTATCTCCTGTTCAGGGCGTCACTTGCCGGACTCGCGCGAGACGCTGCGCACCGGCAAGTCGATCAGTCGATGGCGCGCTGCGATGTCGCGCGCTTCGCGGATCGGCTGTGCGGGCTGCTCTCGAAGGGCATGCAGCAGCGCGTCGGGCTTGCTGCCACCGTGCTCGGTGATCCCCGAGTCGTCATCCTCGACGAACCTTCCGTCGGACTGGATCCCGCCCAGACGCTGGCGTTCCGAGAGCTGGTGCGCGAACTCGGTGAGTCGCGGCTGGTCCTGTTCTCGTCGCACCTGCTCGCAGAGGTGGAGAGCGTCTGCGACCAACTCGTCGTCATCGCGCACGGAATGGTGGTCGCGCATGAACCGATGGAGCGGTTCCGTGCCCGCGCCACGCAGGGCGGACGCTACTTCATCGAGAGCGAGCGGGCCTTCGGCTCCGCGGCGCTCGCGGCGGGTCACATCGTGGATCCCGTCGAGCTCCGCCTCTCGGATGGATGGACGCGCACGGAGTTCGGGGCGGCGAACGAGGATGACCCGCGGATAGCCGTCGGTCGTCTGCTCGCTGAGGTCCGCATCCCGATCCGAGCAATGGGAGTCGAGGGTCGGACGCTCGAGCAGGTCTTCGTGACCATGGTGCAGGAGGCCAGCCGATGAGCGGCGCGCTGCCCCGGATTCTCGCCGTCGCGAGACGCGATTGGCGAAGCGCGTTTGTCACGCCCACGGGCTGGATCGTGCTCTCGATCGTCGGCGTCGTCGCGGCGGTGTCGTTCTTCGGCGGGTCGTTCGCAGACGCGCGCCCCGCCACGCTGCGGACCGTCCTGCTCGGCTGTGGTTGGGCGCTGCTCGTCACGGCTCCGGCGCTCTCGATGCGGACATTCAGCGAGGAGTTCCGCCTCAAGACATGGGAGACGCTCTTCGCGAGCCCGCTCACGACGCGCGAGATGGTGCTCGGGAAGGCGCTTGCGTGTGCTGCGATCGTCGCCGCAGGCATCGCGCCGATCGCGCTCCTCGTCGTGCCGCTCGAGGTCTATTCGTCACCCGACTACGGTGAGGTCGCGTGCGGGCTGCTCGGACTCTTCCTCGCGGGGATGGCCGCGGCATCGCTTGGTATCGCAGTCTCGTCGACGACCTCGAGCCAGGCGGTCGCGTTCCTCGGTGCGTTCTTCCTGTGGCTCGGGCTCGTCGCAGGCTCGCGGCTCCTCGTCGGAGCGCTCCCTCTCGAGTACGCGTCCTTCGCGGCAGCCCTTGATCCGATCCGCCGCATCGAGGGCTTCGCGCTCGGGCTGCTCGACACGGGCAGCGTCGCCTACTTCCTGTCGATCACGGTCGCCGCCCTCGCGTTTGCGACGGTCTCGCTCGAGCGCGTCCGCAACCGGATGCCGCCCGGCCGGATCGGACGCGCAGGAGTGGTGGCGGAGCGCGCGCTGTTCGTGACCGGAGTCGTGGCCTGCTGCATCGCCTCCACCGCGCTGCTCTCCCAGCCGTCGCTGCGCATCGAGCTCGACGCAACCAAGACACGCGCGTACAGCCTCGCCCCGGCGACAGAGCAGCTCATGCGCGAGCTCAAGGGCAAGTGGCGGATACTGCTCTTCGTCGATTCGAGCCATTCGGATCCGGCCGTCCTGCGGCAGATCGACGAGGTGCTCGAGCGCTTCCACGAGTCGAATGCATCGGTCGATGCGCGCCGCATCGACCCAGCCGATCCTGCGTCGGCGGGCGCGTTCGAGGAGGCGCTCGACTCGATCGTGGCGGAGAGGGCATCGGACCTCGCAAAGGCGGAGTCGACGGTCGAGCGCGCCCTCGCGGTGTACGACGGTTTCCGCGCCGAGAGCTCGTCGCAGCCGGCGGGGCTCCGCGCAGCGGCGCAGCAGCTTCCGCAGGACAATCCCGCGCGACGCACCCTCGAGCAGCTCGCCGCCATGTTCGTACAGGTCGCCACCGAGGGTGAGGAGTTCAGGAAGTCGGTCGTCGGACTCGTGAAGTCGAGTGCGGCGCGGCCGCTGCCCGACATCGAGGGCGCTCGATCCGCGCTCGCGCGCGGCTTCCGTGTCTGGGGCGACCAGCTCTCCTCGGCCTCGACCCTGTTCGCGCAGTGGAACAACCAGCAGTCGCTGCCTGGTCCCGTCCGCAACATCCTGAACGCGCGCGTGGCCAAGTACGAGGAGCTCGCGACGCGCATGGCAGAGGCGCGCGCGGAGCTCGAGTCGCTGCCGGAGCTCGAGCTCGACTCGCTTGGCCGTGAGCTCGTCAACGGCGAGGCTGCGGTCGTTGTCGGCAACGGCAGGCTCGCGGTCATCCCCGCGTGGCGCATCTTTCCCAAGAGCATCTCCCAGGACGGCGCCGAGAAGGTCTCCTACAGCTGGGGCTTCCGGGGTGAGGAGGTCCTCTCGGGCGCCGTGCGCAGCATCTCATCGAGCTCGATGCCTGAAGTGGTGTTTGTGCACGCGGAGCGGGATTCACTCCTACGGCCGCGGCAGGACAACAGCGACCTCGTCGCGGTGACCGACGCACTGAAGAGCGCGGGCTTCGGCGTCCGCGAGTGGGTTCCGAGCAGGGGGGAGCGACCGGGTCGCACGGCGGGCCGAACGCAGGTGTTCGTCGTGCTACCTGCGCTTCGACGCTCGCAGCTTGATCTCTCACGCGAGGAGCGGATGGTGGTTGAGGTCGCGTCGCGGCTCGTGGCAGAGGGCGAGGCGATCCTCGTGACCTCAGGCCGGAGCATGCTCTCGGTGCTCGGCCAGCCTGATCCCTGGCAGGATCTGCTCGCGCCCTTCGGGCTCAAGCCAGAGTCCGGCAAGCTCGTCCTTGAGCTCGTCGCCAAGGACGACGGCACGCCTGAAGTACGGTCGTGGCAGCTGCTCGACCGCGTCGCGGACGCTTCCCCGCTCTCTGAACGGCTCCGGGGACGAGCGCTGCTGCTGAACCAGCCTCTCCGCATCCAGCGCTCGCAACCGCTCCCCGAGGGGGTCCAGGTCAGCACGGCCGTCTCGATCGCGCCATCGGGTGATCGCTGGCTCGCGGACGACTGGCGCGGTGATGGCGATGGCGTGCGAGAGGTGCCGGCAGGAAAGTCCCTCGTCGAACCTGCTCCGATCGTCGTGCTCGCTGAGAGAAAGATCGCGGGCGGTGCCCAGCGCGCCATCATGGTCGGAAGCGGCGGGTGGCTCCTGTCGAATGTCGCCGATCTCTCGGACAACCTTGGCGGAGGGCGTACAGCCTTGGTCAACCCCGGCAACCGCGAGTTGCTTCTTGCATCGGTCGCGTGGCTGGCAAACCGAGCTGACCTGCTCGGGGCGGGCCTGAGCGGACGCGAGGTCCCGCGGCTCGAAGGACTCGGGGATGGCGCGCGGATCGGGTGGACGATCGTGCTCGGCGCGGTGCTCGCGATTGGACCGCTCGCATTCGGCGGGATCGTCGTCTCCAGGCGAAGGAGCCGCGCATGAAGCGGTATCGCTCGGTGCTCGCGTTCGCGCTCGCGGCGGTCCTTGGATTCACGGCGTGGCGGCTCGGCCAGTCGCAGCCCGATGCGGCGGTCCGTGGTCCCGTCGCGCTCATTCCGAGCGGCTCGATCGATTCCGAGCGGGTCGATGAGATCGTCCTCGAGCGCGAAGGCGTCAAGCATCGATTCGTCCGACAAGGACAGGGCTGGCAGCAACTCGAGCCGATACCTCACGCCATCGACGGCTGGAGCATGCGCCAGCTCATTACGAAGGCGCTTAAGGCCGAGTCGGTGCGAAGCGTCGACCTCGCGACGATGTCCGCAGACACCCGCGCCAAGGCGCTTGCCGAAGCCGGACTCGCACCGCCCGCAGGACACATCGAGTTGATCGAGGCGGCGGACGCGGCAGGCGTGCGGCGGACCGTCGGGATCGACCTCGGGCGCCGAAGTCTCGCGGGGCGTGCGTACGCGATGCTCGGAAGCGATGGGGCAGGCGCCGGATCACGGTCGTACGCCGTGATCGATGGTGCGCTGCACGAGTACGCCCTCGGCAGGGACACCCGCGAGTACAGGCGGCGCGAGCTCTTCGTGGACCTCGGTGAGCTCGATCGGATCGCGCTGAAGTCCGGCGAGAACCAGCTTGTGGTGGCACGCGAGGGGCGCATCTACCGCATCGAGTCGCCCGTGCGTGCGCGCGCGGACCGCGTGCAGGTCGAGGAACTGCTCGACGCGCTCAGGCGTGCCAAGAGCGCGGGATTCGTCTCCGACCGTCCCGTCGAGCTGTCGGCGTACGGGCTCGCGCCGGCGATGGCGACGCTGGAGATCGCAGCGGCCGGTTCGGTCCGGACGCTCCTCATCGGCGACGCGGTCTCGCTGGGAGCCCAGGATCGCTTCGCGATGCTCGACGGCACATCGACCGTGGTGCGGGTGCCCGCAGAGGTGCTCGCGACCATCGTTCCGCGCATCGACCGATTGGTCGACGCGGTGGCGAGCGGAGTCCGCAGCCGCGACATCGGCGGCGTCGAGATCGCGAGCGGATTGCGCCGGCTGTCCCTGCGGCGCGAGGCCGACGGCTGGATGGCGTCGATTGGAGAGCAGGGCGCGACGGAGCCAGTTGCAGGCTCGGTCGAGCGCGAGCGGGTCGATGGATTGCTCAAGGCGCTCACCGAGACCAAGGCGCAGGCGATCGAGCTGGGCGCGTTCCCATCATCGGATTCGATCGCGACCATCACGCTCGTCGGGTTCGCGGGCGAGCCGCTCGATACGGTGCGGGTCGCACGCCGCGAGTCCGATTCGAAGTGGATCCTGGAGAATGGCGATGGCGTGCTCCGGCTGCACGGATCGATCGAGCTGCCGCTGAGCGCGGATGAGCTCGGATTCCGTGCGACGCGCTGACGCACGGTCTCGCGCGCCGTCGATCAGAAGCGATAGTGGAGAAGGGCGTCGCTTCCGCGCTGTCGCACCGACATGAGCCTTGCGCGCTGCACTGCGGCCATGCTCTCGCTGAAGAGGCCTCGGGCCGGCCGCCGAGCATGGTCATCCCCGACGAGCAGCGGTCCGACGAACACCCAGGCCTCGTCGACGAGCTGTTCGCGCAGGAGCCTGCCGAGCAGTCCCCCCCCGGCCTCGACGAGCACGCGGGCGACCCCGGTGCGAGCGAGCTGGGCGAGCGCGGGACGAATCTCCAGTGCTTCGCCGAGCTCAATCGAGCTCACGCCAAGCCCGTTGAGCTCATGGAGGCGCGCGCGTGCACCGTCGTCGAGCTCGCGCGCGACCAGGAGCACGGTCCGCGCGGACCGATCGCAGGCCTTTGCAGAGACCGGGGTGCGTACCTGCGGATCGAACACCACGCGAATTGGCATCCGCTGGATGCGCACCCCGCGCGGGGTGAGCTGCGGATCATCCGAGAGCACCGTCCCGATGCCCGTGAGGATCGCGTCGACGCGCGCGCGCTCGCGGTGGACGAGCGCGCGGCTTCTTCCGCACGAGATCCACTTGCTCTCGCCAGACGCCAGCGCGATCGCACCATCGATCGACTGCGCCCACTTCGCACACACCCACGGCACTCCCGACGAGACTCGCTTCAGGAACGGCCTGGCGAGCTCGAGCGCGCCAGGATGCGGAAACTCGATCGCGTCGATCCCCCACGCGCGGAGCTGCTCCGCACCGCCCTTTGCGGACGGGTTCGGGTCCGGGACCGCGTAGTACACGCGTCGGACTCCTGCAGTTCGAAGTGCCTCGGTGCAGGGGCCGGTGCGTCCTGTGTGCGCGCACGGCTCAAGCGTGACCAGCGCGACCGCACCACGCGCGGCGTCACCCGCGGCACGCAGCGCCTCGACCTCTGCGTGCGGACCGCCGCAGCGGCCATGGTATCCCTCTCCGACCACGCTTCCGTCCTCGCGGGCGATCACGCAACCGACCATCGGATTCGGATCGACGGAACCGTGTCCGCGGGCCGCGATGCGGACCGCCCGGCCGAGCAGGGAACTGATGCGGGCGTCGTCCATCAGGACTGCGCTCCCTGTGCGGTGCCCGCCGGAACCGGCAGGTCGTCGCCCGTCACGGACAGAGTCGATCGCCGGTGCATGAAGGTCACCTCGGCCACGAGCAGGTCGTCCTCCGGCATTCCCGCCTCGAAGGTCTCGACGAGCCGCATGATGTACTGGGGCCAGCTCGGCGGCATGTTCGGACGCTGGAGCATGTCGCGCAGGCGCTCGAGGCCGAAGCGCTCGCCCTTCGGGTTGCGCGCCTCATACGCGCCGTCGGTGAAGAGCACGATGCGGTCGCCCTCCTCGAGCTTCACGCAGGTCTCCACCTCGCCGAACGACGCATCGTCGACTGCGCCGAGCAGAAAGGTCGTGGAGTCGAGCTCGCGAAACTTCCTGCGCGATCGGATGAAGACGGGCGGATGTCCCGCGCTCGCGTATCGGAGCTCTCCCGAGTGGGGATCGATCGTGAGCATGGTCGCGGAGGCGAACAGGCTATGGCGCACGAGCAGTCGGTGGAAGTAGCGGTTGAGGCGCCGCAGGAGGCGCGCGGGGCCGTCGTCCGGATACTCGTCGCGAAGGCGCTCGATCTCGCCGTGGATGCGCGCGACGCTCATCGCGCTCGCGAGGCCATGTCCCGTCACATCGATGAGCGCGACATGGAAGCGGTCGGTTTCATCGGTCCACGCATGGATGAAGTCGCCTCCGATGTCCGCGGCAGGCCGGTACCCGAAGTCGAAGCGCACCCACCCCGCATCCGTCGGCTTAGGGAACAGCGATTCGTGCACGGCCCGAGCCTGGATGAACTCGCGGCGCATCTGCAGGAAGCGCCGCCCGACGAACCCGGTCTTGAATCGGTTCTGGTGCCAGCGGAGCCGCGCGTAGCAGAGCACGACCGCGGGCAGGAACAGGAGCGGGGCGAACACCACCGTCAGCGTGAAGCCCGCCCACTCATGGTCGCCGGCCGCGAGGCCCGCGCGCAGCAGCACCCACGAGATGAAGAGTGGGATGATCGGCCGGAGCGACTCGCGCCACATCCACGGCAGGAACACCGACGCGGTCAGATGCCAGACAAAGATCGAGAAGAGCGGGTAGACCTGGGCGTCCGGGCTCGCGAGCAGCACGCCCGTCTCGAGCGCAAATCTGAGGAATCCAAGCAGCAGGATCATCTGCGACGCAGCGGTCACGAGTTCCTTCCGGGTGAACAGCCGCGGACGGATCCGGAGCCCGAACCAGGCGATCACGGCCAGGCTGGGGAGATTCAGAAGAAGCCAACCCCACCACGGGATCAGGCTGACCCATGCGTCCTCTGCAACCGTCGGATCGGCGGCGACGGTCGCCGAATCCACCGACTCCGACGCTGGTTGGCCTGGCTCTCGGTCAGAGACCGTCGGTTCCGCTTCCGCCTTCGCCTTGTCGGCGATCGGCGCGATCGTCTCCTCCCACCACCGGTCCACGATCCGGCCGATCCGTTGCTTCGGCTTGCTCTCGCCGCCCTCGTTCCTGCGAATCTCGCGGGCGATGTCCTGGGCGATGTCGCCGACCGCGTCGAGGGGGGATGTCGCGGGCATCGACTGTCGCGCTTCAGGTTCCTCGGCCGCTGCGGAATGGCCGAGGACGGCGAGCACGAACGAGGATGTCGCCACGATCTGGAAGCACGCGAACGCGATGCACAGCCAGCCCAGCCGGCGGCGCAGCCACTGGCCGAGCTCGCGCTCGTACTCCGCGCGGAAGACGCCGCGCTCGGAGTGGAACTCAGTTGGCTCGCCGTGCAAGTCTGCCATTGGGGCGCCATGGTAGGCGGGTCGCGCGGCGGCGTGCGGTGGCAAAAGGGACCGCCGCCGGCGAGGGGCCGGCGGCGGGATTCACCTGAATGCGGCGAGCGCGCATTTCACGCTCACTTCTTGAGGACGGCCTCCTTGAGGCGGTCCGGCATCACGCGGTAGGTGAGCGGCTCCATCGAGCTTGTCGCGCGGCCCTGCGTCATCGAGCGCAGCGTGGTCGTGTAGCCGAAGAGCTCGGACAGCGGCACTTCGCAGGTGAGCAGACGCGCGTTGCCGCGCATCTCCTGGTCGGTGATCTGTCCGCGGCGGGACGCGATGTCGCCCGACACGTTGCCGAAGAACTCGTCCGGCGTGGTGACGACGAGCTTCATGATGGGCTCGAGGAGCGCGGGCTTCGCCTTCATGATGGCCTCGCGGAAGGCGAGCATGCCCGCCTGCTCGAACGCCACCTGGCTCGAGTCGACATCGTGGTACGAGCCGAACACCAGCTGCACGCGGACATTGATGACGGGGTAGCCGCCAAGAACGCCCGACGCAGCGGCCTGGCGCACGCCGTACTCGACCGACGGGATGAACTCGCGGGGGATGACGCCACCCGAGATCTTGTCCTCGAACACGACGCCGTCCTTCATCTTCAGCTCCTCGGCCGCCGCCTCCTCGGGCGTGATCGGCGCGACGCTGACGACCGCATCGCCGAACTGGCCGCGGCCACCGGTCTGCTTCTTGAACAGGCCGCGGACCTCGTTCGCCATGCCGGTGATGGTCTCGCGGTACGAGACGCGCGGCTTGCCGACGTTCACGCCGATCTTCATGTCGCGCGTGAGCTTGTTCTTGATGATCTCGAGGTGGAGCTCGCCCATGCCCGCGATGATGGTCTCGCCGGTCTCGTCGTTGTAGTTCGAGCGGAACGACGGATCCTCGCGGCGGATGGTGGTCAGCGCGTCGCCGAGCTTCTTCTTGTCGTCGGCGGTGATCGGCTCGATCGCCATCGAGATGACGGGCTCGGGGAAGGTCATGCGCTCGAGGATGATCGGGTTGTCCGGATCGCAGATCGTGTCGCCGGTGTACGAGTTCTTGAGGCCGACGACGGCGACGATGTTGCCTGCGTCCACTTCCTCGAGGGCGTTGCGGTTGTTCGCGTGCATCTCGAAGATGCGGCTGACGTTCTCGCGCTTGCCGTTGCCCGGGTTGAGCACGCGGGTGCCCTTGTCGAGCTTGCCCGAGTAGACGCGGATGTAGGTGAGGTCGCCGTGGGTGTCGGACACGACCTTGAACACCAGCGCCGAGAACGGCGCGGTCGGGTCGTGCGGACGGGTCATCGCCTGGTTCACATCGTCCGGGTTGACGCCCTTGGTGTCGGGGCGCTCGGTCGGGTTCGGCAGGTAGTCGATCGCGGCGTCGAGGATCTTCTGGACGCCGATGTTCTTGAGCGCCGCGCCGCAGAGGACGGGGAAGCACTTGATCGCGATCGTGCCCTTGCGGAGGCCGGCCTTGATCTGCGCGTTCGTGATCTTGCTCGCGTCGGTGAGGTAGAGCTCCATCAGGTCGTCGTCGATCTCCGAGACCTTCTCGATCAGCTCGGCGCGGAAGAGCTCGGCCTTGTCCTTGAGCTCGGCGGGAATCTCGCCCTCGGTGATGGTCGCGCCCTGGTCCTCGGCCGAGAAGTAGACGGCCTTCATTTCGACGAGGTCGATGATGCCGATGAAGTCGTTGCCCTTGCCGATCGGCAGCTGGATGGCGATGCCGTTGGCGCCGAGGCGCGCGCGGATCGACGCGAAGGAGAAGTCCCAGTCGGCGCCCATCTTGTCCATCTTGTTGATGAAGCAGAGGCGGGGGACGCCGTAGCGGTCGGCCTGGCGCCACACGGTCTCGGACTGCGCCTCGACGCCTTCCTTGCCGTCGAACACGGCGCACGCGCCGTCAAGGACGCGCAGCGAGCGCTCGACCTCGATGGTGAAGTCCACGTGACCCGGGGTGTCGATCAGGTTGATCTTGTACTTGACGTCGTCCTTCTCCCACGGGCAGGTGGTGGCGGCGGACTGGATGGTGATGCCGCGCTCCTGCTCTTCCTGGAGGAAGTCCATGGTCGCCATGCCCTCGTGCACCTCGCCGATCTTGTAGTTGCGGCCGGTGTAGAAGAGGATGCGCTCGGAGACGGTGGTCTTGCCTGCGTCGATGTGCGCGCAGATGCCGATGTTGCGGACCTTCTTGAGATCGGTAGCCATGTCGGGAATCCTGATGTTGCCCGCCGAACGGGGCGGGACTGATTTCGATGCGATCGCCTGCGACGGCGACCTGTTTCAAACCAACGAATTGTGCGGGGAAAGACGGACCGGGCCTGTCGACGACGCCTAGCGGCGCGAGCCCCTCAACCAGTCGCGCGGCGACGAACCACGGCGCGCAGCGGCGCGGCGGTCGTCGTCGGAACTGGCAGGGTCGTCGTCTGGCACGGGGGAGGTCTTCCTGATCGGCGAAAAAGCGCCGAGTCGAACAGTGTAAGCAGCCGCCCGCGCCAATGCAATGGCAGGGTCCGATTCGCAGGGAAGGCGGCTCAGGCTGCCGGGAAATCGCGGTCCCCGCGGTTCCGCACGGTGTTTTAGAGGTCAGACCGACCGCACGAAGTCACCCTCGGGGATGGCCTCATCGCGCAGGATCGGCTTCACCTCGGCGAGGAACCGCCGCCCATCCTCCACATACCCCGCGGTCGGCTCAAGTCCGGGGCGCCGCTCCAGGAAGAATCGGTTCAGGCGCCGCATGAAGAGCTCGCGCACGAACTTGGCCCCCATCGAGGACAGCGCCACGGGCAGATGGCGCTCCTCGGCCTCGATCTCGAAGCTCACGAAGAGTCCGCTCCCCACCTCGTAGATCGAGCGCTCGTCGGACTCGTCGATGGTGCGCACGCGCGCGCCGCGCGCCACATGCTCCTCGAGCTCGCGCGCGTAGCTCGCGCGGCCGCCCTGGCGGTCGACGGCGACGAACGCCGGCTCGTCGCCGCGCATGAGCTCGACGCGCCGCACGCCCTCGAAGACCAGCGACATGTTCACATGCGCCTTGTTGGCGAGCTCGCGGTAGAGCTCGTTGAACGCGGGCGCATCGAGCGCGGCGACCGCGTGATGCAGGAGCTCGACCCCAGACTCGGAATGAGCTCGGCGCACGATGCTGCGCGCGATCGAGAGCTCGTCCTTGGTGTGGCACATGGGCAGCGGGAGGTCGAGCGTGTGCCATGGCGTCGCGCGGCCCGCGCGCGCGTGCACGCCGAGCTCGTCGAACAGCTCGCGGTCGCTCGAGAGCTCGCGCGAGCTGAACGCGAGCACGCCGCGCTCGAGGTGGACGAGCGGCTGCTTCCCTGCGCTCTTGAGCTTCTTGCTGTCGGCGACGGCGACGCGCCTGCGCGCGTCCTTCGGCTTGCGGCAGACACCCGACGAAAGCAGCGACCAAAGGTCCGGCGCCCGCGCGGCATCGCCTGCGTCGGGTACGCGGAATGCGCAGGTCCCGACGCAGAGCGGTCCGAGCAGCGGTCCGTAGCCCGCCTCATCGATGCCTGCGTAGATCACGCGCGGAATGTATCGGAGATCCACCCGCCGCCGAGGATGCGCTCGTCGCGGTCGTACAGGACCGCGGCCTGCCCCGCAGCGACGCCCGCCTCGGGGCGCTCGAACGCGATCCGGAGCGTCGTGCTCGCGCCGTTCCCCGTGACCTGTGCGCGGGCCGGGATGGGCGCGCC
>Ga0075471_10000206_pt1 | contig 32587 bp, 30 predicted proteins | sample DEB19_08_DNA_2_FD_74787 | JGI IMG/M metagenome (GOLD analysis project Ga0075471, IMG submission 74787) | Aqueous microbial communities from the Delaware River and Bay under freshwater to marine salinity gradient to study organic matter... | ecosystem: Environmental > Aquatic > Marine > Coastal ...
CGTGCCGCGGCCGCCTTCGGCCTCGCGGAGGGGCAGATCTGCGTGCTCATCCACTCGGGGTCGCGCGGGCTCGGCTACCAGGTGTGCGACGACGCCCTGCGAGCCATGCGCGACGCCCCGGCGAAGTATGGCATCGCGCTCCCCGATCGGCAGCTCGTGTGCGCCCCCGTGGAGAGCCCCGAGGGCGCGCACTATCTCGGCGCGATGCGTGCCGCCGCCAACTATGCATTTTGCAACCGCCAGTTGCTGATGTGGCAGGTGCGCGAGGTGTTTGCGCGGGTGCTGGGAAAGCCCTGGGAGACGCTGGGCATGGAGCTGCTCTACGACGTGGCCCACAACATCGCGAAGATCGAGAACCACGCCGTCGGCGACGAGCACAAGGCCGTGTGTGTGCATCGCAAGGGGGCCACGCGGGCCTTTCCCGCCGGCCACCACGACATTCCCGAACGCTACCGGGCGACGGGGCAGCCGGTGATCATCCCGGGCGACATGGGGCGGGCGAGCTGGGTGCTGCTCGGCGGCCCGCGGTCGCTCGAACGCTCATTCGGCACCACCTGCCACGGGGCCGGCCGCTGCCTCTCGCGCACGGCCGCCACGCGGGCCGCCAAGGGGCGCAACATCCAGCACGAACTCGAACGTGGCGGCGTGATCGCCCGCAGCCGCAGCCGCGAGGGGCTCGCCGAAGAGCAGCCCGCGGCCTACAAGGACGTCGACGTGGTGGTCGACGTCGTCCACCGCGCCGGGCTCTCCACGAAGGTCGCCCGCCTGCGGCCTCTGGGCGTGATCAAGGGCTGAGCCCGCTCCTACACGCGCAGCAGTGACTCGGCAGCGCGGCCGGGGCACTCGGCCAGGGCGGCCCGCACCGCACCGTGGACGAACTCCTCCACCTGCTCGGCGGCGCGGCCGGCGAGGCCGGGCGTCTCGAGGGCCGCGTCGAGATCGACGCCCTTGAAGAGCGGATCGGCCGCGAGCCGCGACACGAGATCGTTGTCGTGCCCCGCGCGGATCCGGGCCGTGGCGGCATGGCTGTGCGTGCGGATCGCTTCGTGCAGCGTCTGCCGATCGCCCCCCGCCTTCGTGGCCGCCATCAAGATCCGCTCGCTGGCGAGGAAGGGCAGATGGGCGTCGAGGTTGCGTTTGATGCCGCCCGGCAGCACGACGAGCCCGCCGGCCACATTGGCGTAGATCACGAGCTGGGCGTCGGTAGCGAGAAACGCCTGCGGCAGCACGAGCCGGCGCGGCGCCGAATCGTCGAGCGTGCGCTCCATCCACTGCACGGCCGCCGTCTGGCCGGCGGTGGCGGCGAGGCCCATCACGAACCGGCCGAGGCCGCACATGCGCTCGGCCCGCATTGGATTGCGCTTGTAGGGCATGGCCGACGAGCCCACCTGCTCCGTCTCGAAGGGCTCCTCCAGCTCGCCCCAGGCGGCGGCGAGCCGCAGATCGTTGCCCGCCTTGTGCATCGATTCCGACACGCCCGCGAGGGCCGCGATCACCTGCGAATCGATCTTGCGCGAATAGGTCTGGCCGGTCACCTCGTAGGAGCTGTGGAAGCCGAGCTTCGCCGCCACGAGCTCGTCGAGCCGGCGCACCTTGGCGTGGTCGCCGTTGAAGAGTTCGAGGAAGCTCGCCTGCGTGCCCGTCGTGCCCTTCACGCCCCGGGCCCGCAGCAGTTTGCGGCGGTGCGTGAGCTCTTCGAGGTCGAGAAGCAGGTCGTGGATCCAGAGGCAGATGCGCTTGCCGATCGTGGTGGGCTGCGCGGGCTGCAGGTGGGTGCGGCCGAGGCAGACGAGCGCCTTCGTCTCGAGGGCCTTGGCAGAGAGCCGCTCGATCACCGTGGCCAGCCGGGCCACCACGAGGTCGAGCGACTCCCGCATCAGGATCAGGTCGGTGTTGTCGGTGACGTAGGCGCTCGTGGCGCCGAGGTGGAGGATCGGCCGCGCCTTCGGACACGCGTCGCCGAACGCGTGGAGATGCGCGAACACGTCGTGCCGCATGCGGCGCTCGTAGTCGGCAGCCTTCGCAAAGTCGATCGGCTGCTCGAGCGCGGCCCGCATCTCGGCGAGCTGCTCGCGGCTGATCGGCAGGCCGAGCTCCGCTTCGGCCTCGGCGAGCGCCAGCCACGCCTGCCGCCACAGTCGGTAGCGGTGGTTGTCGCTCCACAGCCGCGTCATCTCTGCCGAGGCGTAGCGGGTGGCGAGCGGGTTGTCCCAGACGTCCTTCGGGGCGGCGGGCAGGTCGGCATTCACAGTCTGGCTCCCTTGGGGCTCGTGGCGGGCGAGCGACGGTCGGCCGCCTGCCGCGCCATCTTGCAAAACAGCCGCTCCAAGGCCAGCCGGGCGCGCAGACCCCGGGAAGCATCCCCCTTGAGCGCGCGATCGAGGTCGCGGAGCCACACCGGCAACTGGCGGGCTCGCCGGGCTCCGAGCTGCCCGAGCGCCTCGCGAGCCTGGGCCACGGCCTTCGGCCATGCGGCCACGCCCGCGGCCTTGAGCGCCGCCTCGACGCCTGCAGGCCGCCCGGCGTCGGCAGGCAGGGCCAAGAGCCGGGCTGCGGCCGACAGCCGGCGTAGCACCGTGGCCGCCTGGGCCCCGATGCCGATCGGACTCTCCCCGGCATCGAGCAGGTCGGCGAGATGCCTGATCGCGGTGCGGGCGTCGCCGGCCGCCGCCGCATCGATCATGCCCCAGGCCGTGCGCTCCTGCGGACTACCGGCCATATCTTCGACCGCATCGGGCTGGATCGGCTGCTTCCGCTCGTCGGGCCCGAGCGCGGCGGCGAGCCGGGCCAGCGCCTGATCGACCTGCCCGAGGTTGCCCGCAAGTCGCTCAAGCAAAACTTCAGCCGTAGGCTCCGCGAGCGTGATCTCATGCCGGGCACGCGCCCAGCGCCGCACCCAGGCGGAGAGATCGGCCCGCTCCGGCACGGCGACGTCGATCACCAGCCCATGCTGGGCGACGGCCTTCGCCAGCCGCGTGTTGCCGGGCAACGATTTGACCTCGAGGATCACGAGCCCGCGGCGGCCGCGCGGGCTGCCGGCGAGCGCCTCGAGCGCCGCCCGCGACTGCGTCACGAACGCGTCGGCATTGCGCACGATCGCCGCCCGCGTGGCCCCGGCGAAGAGCGGCACCGTCGCCGCCTCGTCGAACACATCGCGCGGGTCGGGCACGTCGTCGCCGGCAAACTCGCGCCACGCCCAGGCCCGATCGGCCTCGTCGGGACAGAGCCGCTCACGCAGGAGCGCGAGCACGTGATACGCCAGAAACGGCTCGTCGCCGACCAGCACGACGAGCGACGGAGCCCCGAGATCGAAGTCATCGGGACGCGAAAGAATCTCGAGAGCAGATTGCGACGTAGCCACGCCGGGAGTGTAACAGGACGCAATCGCAGGAATGCATACCCTGCCGGCATCCACTCGGCTCACGCCTCGAGCTTTCAGGAGAGGGCGGCACTCTTAAGGCCCCCGAGACGGGAGGCTCGGGGTTACCCCTACCGTTGAGCCGGCGTATGTGACCAGCGCAGGCATGGATGCCGGAGCGCAGGCACATCCGAGTGAGCCGGAGCCTGGAGGGCGCAGGCGAACGTCCGGCGAGACGGTACGGGGTAGCCCCGAGCCGGCGCGCTACGGCGCCGTCGGCAGCGTCGTGACGCCGCCCAGCTTCCCCACCACACGCGGCGTCGACACGAGCACGGCGCCCGATGTCGTCGCGACGCCGACGTTGCCGGCGGCGTCGGCCGCCTCGACGCGCACATGCACCTTGGCGGGCGTCGTGCGGGCCGGCTGCCAGCGATACTCGCCCTGGGTGTCGAGCCCCTCCGCGATCGTCGTCCACGGACCGTCGGCCTGGGGCGCGAACGACAGGCGCACGCTCTTCGGCACGAGCATCTGGTCGTGGGCCGCGTAGCGGATCACCATGCCCACCGGTTCGCCCGGCTTCGCGCGGGCCGCTTCGATCAATTCGACGGTGGGCGGCTCGTCGTCGACGCCGAGCCAGCAGTCGGGGGCCTCGCCGGGCTGTGGGCCCGCGGCGATGTCGGGGAGATCGGGCACGATGTCGAGGCGGAAGCCGTAGAGCCCGGCCGCGGGCAACGACACCTGAATCGGGCTCTTCGTGTCGTCGTCGACGGCGGTGCGCTGCCACGTGACCCCGGCGTCACGTGTGCTCCAGAGCTCGACACGCATCGGCCCGGTTTCGCCCTGCTCGGCCTTGAATTCGTAGTCCCACGCGAAGCGGCGCGACTTCACGAGCTGCAGCGGCTTGCCGCGGTATTCGGCAGGGGGCTGCCCCGACGGCAGCACGGCGGATGCGCCCGTGAACGCGGTGCGGGCGGGCGCCGCAGGGAACGATGGCGTTGAGGCCGTGCCGACGGCACGCGCGGCGACGCCCGTGGATGGGCTAGCCTGCTGCGAAGAGCCGCTGGCTGGATGGGACTCCGCCACGCGTGGCGATTCCGCCGCCCACGGGGCCGCCGCTTCGGCCGACCATCCGCCCGGGGGCGGCGGAGCGGGCGTGGGGGCGAGCACGGACCGGGCCGACTCGGGCACGCGAAACGCGGGCTGCGGGCCGACAGAAGCCGTCGCCCCCACGTCGGCCACTGCCTCCCGCGAGGGCAGGGGCGGGGCGCCGAGTTCCCGGGCCAGCGCCGTTTGGTCGACCTGCGGATCGTTCGGCTCGAGCGTGAATTGCTTGACGGTGTTGTTGCCGGATGAGTCGGAGATCGCGATCTTCACCGTGAGCGTGTCGACCTGCTCGCCCGCCCACCAGATCTCCTCGCCGACGAGATGCGCCGGCGACTCGCGCGAGAGCACGCCTTCGGCGGTGATCTTCTTCCAGCCCTGATCGCCCTTGCCGCGATACTCGACCGTCAGCGAATCGAGCCGCAGCGAGTCGTCGACGGCGGCGTAGCGGCAGACGATCTCACCGTCGGCCCCCTTCCACACACGAGCCGCGATCTTCGGCCCGGCGGCATCGACGAGCACGCGGATGTCGGGGCCGGCACCGCCGCGGCTGCGGCCCTTCGTGTCGATCGCCCGCAGTTGAAACCAATATTCGCCGTCGGCCTCGGCGCGATACGTGAACGACCCCGCATTCGGGGCGGCCTCGGCGGCTTGCGCCCATGTCACGCCGAGATCCGTGGAGACGCTCAGCACCACACGCTGCGGAGCCGCGTCGGGCGTCTGGGCGGGAGGCAGCCGGAAGGGGATTGAAAACACACGGTGCTTCGTGCGCACCAGCTCGGGCAGCGACGCGGCCGCCGGCGAGTCGGCCGCACGCGCGAACAGCCCGACGGCCGCGGCGACGACCGCGCACGCGCAGACCATGAAAGCCCGCCCGCACGGCGCACCGCGCTGCCAGCCCCGCGCGGCCGCACGGGCCGCCGGCGTTTCATGTTCCAAGACCGAAGCCATGTCGGCATGGATCGACCGTTGCAGGCGTCAAAGTCATCTTTTCCGCAGATTCGGCGGAGAGTCGGCCCAGATTCGCCCGTCGTGGCCGCCCCGTGCCAGAGGCCCGGCGAAGGGCGCCGAATGGCCGGGCTGGGCAGGCTGGGCAGCCCATTGCTGGACCCGGTCTTCACGGGACTGGCATAATTCAGGCTCACGAGCCGATGGAATGGTGCCGGAAGGCTTCGATGCCGAGCCCCGGGGGAGATTCGGGACAGCATGCAAGCGTTTTTGACCAGTGCCCTGCTGCTGGCGGCATTCGTGGCAGCCGGCATCGTGGCGATCGTGATGATCCGGGGCCGCTACCGGAAATCGGAGGCCGAGCACGGTTCGTGGGAAACCGCGCTTGCCGAATACAGGGCGCTTCGCGACAAGGGTGTGCTGACCGCCGAAGAATACCGAAAGATAAAGGTTCTCGTGGAGCCGCGCCTCGATTCCGACGGTCGTCGCACCGGAGCCGGTGCCGACCAAATGCCGACCACCCGGCGCTGTGGATGACCTGCTGAAAGGGAAGCAACGACATGCCTTCAGGGAAAGACGTCAACAATCTCGGGCGCCGCGGCACGGGAGGCACGACCAAGAAAAACGCCTTCTGCTCGTTCTGCCGCAAGAGCTACCGGGACGTGGGGCCGCTCGTCGAGGGGCCCGGTGACGTCTACATCTGCGGCGAGTGCATCGAACTGTGCCAGTCGATCCTCGATCAGGAGAAGCGCCGCCGCGGCACGAGCAAGCAGCTCTTTTCGACGATCCCGTCGCCCCGCGAGATCGTGGCGCACCTCGACGAATACGTGATCGGCCAGGAGCACGCCAAGCGGGTGCTCGCCGTCGCCGTAAACAGCCACTACAAGCGGCTCACGCTCGGCAGCGAGGGCTCCGACGTCGAGGTCGAGAAGTCGAATATCCTCCTCCTCGGCCCCACCGGCTGCGGCAAGACGCTGCTCGCCCGCACGCTCGCCAAGATTCTCAACGTGCCCTTCGCCATCGGCGACGCAACCACGCTCACTGAAGCCGGCTACGTGGGCGAGGACGTGGAGAACCTGCTCCTGAAACTCCTGAACGCCGCCGACTTCGACATCGAGGCGGCCCAGCGGGGCGTGCTCTACATCGATGAGATCGACAAGATCGGCAAGACCAGCCAGAACGTCTCGATCACCCGCGACGTCTCGGGCGAGGGCGTGCAGCAGGCGCTCCTCAAGATGCTCGAGGGCACCGTGGCCAACGTGCCGCCGCAGGGCGGCCGCAAGCACCCCGAGCAGCAATACATCCAGATCGACACCTCGAACATCCTCTTCATCTGCGGCGGAACGTTCGTGGGCATCGACAAGATCATCGGCAAGCGGCTGGGCCGGAAGACGATCGGCTTCGGCCAGCCGAGCGGCCTCAAGGGCGACGCCACGCTCGGCGAACTGCTCCCGCAGGTCGACTCCGACGACATCCTCGAATTCGGCCTGATCCCCGAACTCGTCGGCCGCCTGCCGGTGATCTCCTCGCTCAAGCCGCTCGACGAGCACGCCCTCGTGAAGGTGCTCAAGGAGCCGAAGAACGCGCTCGTGAAGCAGTATCAGAAGCTCTTCGGCATGGAGAACTGCCAGCTCGAGTTCACCGACGACGCCCTCGCGGCGATCGCCCGCAAGGCGATGAAGAAAGACACGGGCGCCCGCGGCCTGCGGTCGATCATCGAAGACGTGATGCTCGACCCGATGTTCGACCTCCCCGACCACGCCGGCGGCTCCTACGTGATCACCGCCCGCAACGTCGAGGGCCTCGACCCGGTCGTCCCGCTCCGCGAAGCCCGCCCGAAGAGCGCCTGACGCGAGGCGCTCGCTTCTTCGATGCTTGCCCGGCGAAATCGAGGGCAATCGTTCGGTCGGCCTCAACGCGCCCAAGCCGGCTTCGGAGGAGCGGCAAAAGTCTCCTCACTCAGGCCGCAGCGGCCCTCGTTCGGGAAGCGTTCGCCGACTCCCCCGAAGCCTCCCTTTTCGTTTGAGGAGGCTCGGGGTTACCCCTACCGTTGAGACGGCGTATTTGACCAGCGGAGCCATGGATGGCGCAGCGCAGGCAAATCCGAGTGAGCCGGAGCCTGGAGGGCGAAGGCGAACGTCCGGCGAGACGGTACGGGGTAACTCCGAGCCGGCGCCTACCCAACACGCAGCGAGCGTCCGGCGAGATGGTAGGGGCGACCCCGAGCCGGCGCCGACACGTTGATCGTCAGGCCTGGATGGCCGGGTAAGCACCAGCCGACGGAGGTCGGCCAAGGCAAGTTTGACAGGATGTCGAGACTTGCCGTTCAGTAGCTACCGGTGACCGTGCCGCCGTCGAGGATCGTGGCGGCGTCGCCGACGCCGAGACGCTTGCACCCCATGTCGAGATACATGACAGCGTCGGCCCAGGTGCGGATGCCGCCCGAGGCCTTCACGCCGAGCCGGCCGCCGACCGTGTCGAGCATCAGCCGCACGGCCTCCGGGGTGGCGCCGGCCGTGCCGAAGCCGGTGGAGGTCTTCACGAAGTCGGCGCCCGCCTCTTCAGAGAGGCGGCAGGCGGTCGCGATCTGGGCGGGAGAAAGATAGCAGGTCTCGAAGATCACCTTCACGAGCACGCCGTGCGGCCGGGCTTCGGCGACGACGGCGGCGATGTCGTCGCGCACCCGTGATTCGTCGCCCGCGAGGAGTGGGCCGATCGCGATCACCATGTCGAGTTCCTTCGCGCCATCGGCGATCGCAAGCCGCGATTCGAGGGCCTTGGTCTCGGAGCGGTGGCTGCCGTGCGGAAAGCCGATCACGCTCGCCACCACGACGTTGCTGCCGGCGACGAGGCTCACCGCGGCGGCCACGTCGGCCGGGCGGACGCACAGGCAGCCGACGCCGCGCGATACGCACATGGCGGCGTGCGCCGCGAGGTCGGCCGACGTAAAATTCGGCTTCAAGACGGCGTGGTCGAGGAGGGCGGCGACGTCGCGGACGGTGTGGGTGGGCATGGCTCAGGCGGTCTCCGCGAGGCGCCGCAGGGCGGCGATGCCACGGTCGAGCGTCACGTCGCTCACGGTGTAGGCGATCCGAAAATGCGTGTCGGCCGCGCCGAACACGCTGCCCGGCACGACGAGGAGCTTCTCCTCAGCCACGGCCCGTTCGGCGAAGGCCTTGCCCGAGCCGCCAGGGGCTTCGGGGTAGAGATAGAAGGCGCCTCCGGGCTGCACGAAGCGGTAGCGATCGCGGAGGCCTGCCATGAGGAGGTCGCGCTTGCGCCGGCACTCGGCGAGGGGCGCCTCCATCGGGGCGTCGAGGGCTGCCAGAGCGGCCCACTGGCCCACCTGCGGCGCGCAGACGAACGTGTATTGCTGGAGCATCGTGCAGGCGTCGACGACCGGCTTGGGCCCGTGCACCCAGCCGACCCGCCAGCCGGTCATCGCGTGCGACTTCGAAAAGCCGTCGATCACGACGACGTTCTCGGAGTGCAGGGCAGGGGAGGCGAAGGGCGCGTCGTAGCAATACGACCGATACAGCTCGTCGCTGACGATCGTCACGCCCCGGGCTTCGGCGAGCCGGGCCAGATCGCGCACGGTGTCGGCCGTGGCGACCACGCCGGTGGGGTTGGCCGGCGTGTTGAGAAGGATCACCTTCGTGGCCGGCGTGATCGCGGCGGCCACGCGGTCGACGTCGATCTGAAAGGTGGGCGCCGTGTCGAGCACCACGCACCGGCCGCCGAGAAACTCGACGAGCGGGCGATACATCACGAACGCCGGCTCGAACACGATCACCTCGTCGCCCGGGTCGACGAGCGACATGAGGGCGAGATTGAGCGCCCCGCTCGAACCGCTCGTCACGCACAGGCTACGGTGCGGCTGGTTGAGCTCGGCTCGCACCCGGGACTCGAGCCGCTCCCGGAGCACCGCGATGCCCTGGGTGGGAGTGTAGCCGTTTTTGCCGGCGTCGATCGCCTGCTTCGCCGCCTCGCGGGCGGCGGCGGGCATCTCGAAATCGGGCTGGCCGATCGAGAGGTTGATCGGATCGACGAGCTTCGCCGCGAGATCGAAGACCTTGCGGATGCCCGACGAATCGAACGCCCCGGCCCGCCGGGAAATGAGCCGCGTGTGCACGGTGAGGCCGCCCGTCAACCCTTGGGGGCGAAGAGCTTGTCGAGCGCCTCGCCGAGCTTCTCACCGCGGGCGTTGAGCGTCACCACGTTGCCATCGCGCCCGATGAGGATCACCGTGGGGATGCCGCTGATCCCGTAGTAGGTGGCCAGCGGATGCCGCCAGCCCTCGCCGCCCGGCTTCTCATAGAGAATCGGCCAGGGGATCTTCTGTTCCGCGACGAACTTCTCAAGCGTCTCGCGGTCTTCGTCGAGGCTGATGCCCACGACCTCAAAGCCCTTGTCATGGTACTTCTCGTATTGCTCGAGCACGTTGGGAATCTCCGCGACGCAGGGGCCGCACCACGTGGCCCAGAAATCGACGAGCACCACCTTGCCGGCGAGCGACTTCTGATCGAAGGGCTGGCCGCTGAGCAGCGTGCCCGTGATCTCCATCGGGTGGCCGAGGAGCGAAAGCCGCCGCAGCGTGCCGGCGAAGCTCTCTCCCATCGCCTTCACCTGCGCATTGCTGCTCTTGGCGAACAGCGGCCCGAACGACTTGTAGGCTTCCGCCGCGAGCTGCTCGCCGCCCGGCAGGTGCTCGAATGCACCGGCAAGCTGCATGGCGAGGCCGGCCGTCTGCTGGTCGTTGGGATCGGCCGCCAGCATCCCGGCCACCTTCTGAACGAGGGCAGGGCCGCCATCGAGCTTGCCGCTCGAGAACATCTGCTGCGCCTCGCCCACGAGCACGAGCCGCTGGGCCTCCTTCGCCAACTCGGGTGAGGGACTGTTGACGAGCGACTGGGCATAGGCGGCCATGTCGGCCGCGGCCTTTTCATCGCCGAGCCGGCCGAGGAGCATCAGGCTCTCGAGCTTGAGGGTCGCCGCCTCGTCGTGGAACTTCTGCCCGGGCTTCACCTGGGCGAGGATCTTGTCGGCGGCCTGCACCGAGGCGCCGGCCACGTCGCGCATGTAGGCCATCATCTCTTCGCGCGACTTCGGCTTGGCGTCGGTCTCCTTGAGCCCCTGGACGAACTCGAGCAACTGCTCCGGCGTGCCCTCCGGCACCGCAGGCACCTTGGGCATGCCGGTGCCTTGCTGCACCGGTGCGGCGCCCGGGGCGACATTCGTCTGGGCACACAAGGGCACGGCGGGCAGCGACAGGGCGAGTGCGAGCAGAAGACACGAAATGGCCAGGGACCGGCTGGACGTGAGCATGAGGGCCTCGCGAGGAAAGCGGATCGGGAAGGCTCAGATCGTACCCGTGCGCCGCGCCCGAGGGCAAACAGCCGCTACCGCACGATCGTCCGGAACCGCACGAAGCCCCCTGCGCCGGGCGCGAGCGTGCCCGTGAGCCGCCACTTCACGACGACGGAGCCGTCGTCGCCCGAGCCGGTGGAAATCTCCGCCGGCAGGCTCGAGGCGGCGCTTTGGGGCACGAGCGCCAGGCGTTTGGGCAACGCGTCGACGAGCACGATGTCGGTGAGCGCCCGGTCGCCCGAGTTGAGCACGAAGATCGTGAAGTCGAGTTCCTCGCCGACGCGGGCCGTGTCGCTGCCGGCCCGCTTGCAGAGCGTGAGCTCGGCCCGGCCGGGCTCCTCGAGCCGAAGCGTGGCCGTGCCCTGATCGGAGGCCACTACCTCGGCCGCCTGGTCGCCGACCATGACCTGTGCGCCCTTCACGCACGTCCATGCGACCGGCACGTCGAAGCCAACCTTGATGCGCGGCGTCTGCACGAGGCCCGCGACCGCCGGGTGCTCGTCGCGCGCCCGCTCGACCGGCTGCTCGGCGTTGATCGCCGCTTCGGGCAGGTCGGCCTGGTCGACGGCAAGGACCGGCAGCCGCTCTTCGACCGCGATTCCGAGCACGGCCTTGCGGGCCTGATCGGGTCCGACACGGTGCGCGCGGGCCAGCACCGGAATCCGATCGATGGCGGCATCGACATGGGCATCGTTCGCGAGCCCCTGCGGGCCAACGGGAGCCGCCTCCTCGTGGGGCCGGATCAGCTCGCGCACCGACGAGAACCGCGGCGCATAGACGCACGCACAGTTCGAGGTGACGAGCCGGACCTCGGAGGTGTCGTCTTCGTCGACGAGCAGGGTGTCGGCGGGGCGATAGCGGGCCACGGTGTCACCCGCGGTGAGGTTTTGGAGCCCAAGGCGCGGCGCGGGGCGCGCGGGCGCCCCGTGGTCGCCACCGTCGCAGACGAGGCAGGGGCCGGCCGTCGGCACGCCCGGCGGCGGCAGACAGATCGCGGTCGGACAACTGCCGGTGGCACACGCATCGGTGGTGCACACCTCGCAGGCGTTGCAGCGGCCGCCACGACATGCGCGCCGGTGAAGCCGGGGCAGGGGAGGGCAGGGGGTTTCGAGACCGGCCGGGCGGACCTGATCGTCGGCCGTGGCGTGGCCGTCCGCCGTGGTGTGATCGTCGGTCACGAGCGCCGTCGACTCCTCCTCGCCATCCGGCGCGGCGGTGAGCACCGTCGCCGACAGCACCGCCGGCACGGTGAGCGAGCGGCACGACGCGAGGATGATCGCCCCGATGGCGATCGCCGCGATCCGCAGCCAGCGGAAAGGTACAGGGTCGCTCATGGCACGCTCCCCGGGGAAGGCACGCGGTTGCCGACGATCAATTCGGCCACCGGCTCGCCAAGCGTGAGGGCCACGTCGAGCGCGTCGTCGCCGGGCCGCACGTCGAACCACGCGGCGGGCACGATGTCAGGCGTGTCGGGATCGCAGGCCGCATAGACGACGCGCCGCACGAGTGAGCCCTCGAGCGCCGCGTCGATGTCGGCCGCGTCGACCACCACCTCGACCGGAAATCGCCACGCCTGGCCCGGTGGAGTTGCGAGCTTGGCCAGCACCCGAATCGTCGGATAGAGTTCGCGCTCGGGAGCATCGGGGAAGCCTGCCAGCCGCAGCCGGTAGGGCTGACCGACGACGAGGCCCATCCGCAGCGGCCCGGGCCGCAGGGCCGACCAGCCGGCGGCGGTTTCAATCGCCACCGTGAGTCCCTCGGGACCGCTGATCTCGACCGGCTGCACCGTGTCGGGCAGCACACCATCCGGACGGGGACCGGGCTGCAGGAGCCCGCGAGCGCCAATCGCTCCCGGTTGTGAGTCGCCGGCGATTCTTTCCGTCGTGATCGTCTCGACATCCTCGTGGGCACGGCCCACAGAAGCGATCGAGGCGAGGACGACGGTCGCCAGCAGTCCGCGGGCAACCCGCAGCACGGTCCCTGTCCGGATGGTGGTGGTCGGTGTGTTCATTACTCCAGGTAGTCGCCCGGCTCCGGCGGGCAGAGGCCGGCGGCGGCAGCGGCAGCGTCGGGATCGAGCCCGCCGTTGTCGACGAACCGCTTGCGGTCTTCGGGCGGCTGCCTGAGCTTGAGGTGCGGCACGTCCGACCGCTCGTGGACATAGGCATGGCGGGCCGGCTTCGGATAACTCAGGCCGGGCGACTGCTGCACGTGCAAGCCGAGCTGTCGCGACGGCGGCGGAATGTGCGTCTTCGTGTGATTCGTGATCGTGTGCTTCTGCAGTCCGGCGGGAATCCCGAGCGGGATGTGCGCCGGTCCGGGCAGGCCGATCGGTGTGCCGGTGATCGGCATGCCGTATTCAGGGGCCGTGGCCCCGGCGATGAACGCCGGCGGCAGCTGGGCGGGATTGCCACCGGCTGGCATGCCGAGCGGCGCGGCCACGCCGATCGGACACGGCACACCGCTACCGCCGCCGCCACCGCCACCACTGCCATCTCCCATGCCGGATCCGGCGACTGCATACCCGCCGGCTTGGCCACCCGGCGACTGCAGATCCTTGTTGCCAATGCGGATGATGGCCAGGATCGAGCCGCGACGGTCGGCCTCGACGACCGGATCGACGCCCGGGTCGAGCCGCGTGCTGACGAGCGTCTCGACGCCTGCCACGGCGAGTTCCTGGTAGTCCGGATCGGGAAGATAGACGACCTTCGTCACGAAGTTGCCCGCCGTGACCTGGTCGAGATCCTCTTCGGTGAGCTGGAACGGCACCGCGTTGTGATCGAGGAAGGCGGCCGTGCGCGGAGCGACGGGAGCAACCTCGATCGTCGGGTAGAGTTCGAGCCCCTCGTGGCCCGGAATGTCGGTGGCCTTGAGGCGGTAGATGCCGCCCTGCGGAAAGTCGTAGCGGCCCGGTGTGACGAGCGGCTCGGAGTCGAAGCCGCCGGAGCCGCTCACATCCCAGCGCACCTGCATGCCGTCGGGACCGAGAAACCCGATCTGCGACGTGGGGCCCATCAGGCCGCCGGCCATGCCGCCGCCGTCACCGCCTTCCATGGCACCGGCATCGGCGAGGGCAGCCTCGTACGACGCGGGCACGATCACGCCGGGGCCCGGGCCTTCGACGCCAGGGCCGGGGTGCTGCAGCATCGCCGCCGGTGGGAGCACGTTTGCGTGCGGAGTCGCGACCGGCCGAATCTGGGCCAGCCCGGAGAGGGGCGAGTTCGCCGGAATGTGGCAGCCGGTCAGCGACGCAGCGAGCGACAGCCCCACGAATCCTTGTAGACGCTTCTTCATCACCATGGCATCTCACCTCCAAAGCCGGCGGCCAGCCGCCCGATCGCGATCGTTCTCGTCTTGGGCCGTCCGCGCGGGATGCCGTAGACTCGCGGGCGTGCCCCGAATCCGGACGGCATCGGCCGCAGCCGACCTTCCGACCCCTTCCATGTCGTCGTCCACGGGCCGGTTTCTTTGGCAAAATCCTCAAAGTTTCACCGACCGTGACGACCAGCCACTTGCCCAGATCGCCGAACCCACGCCGCCCGCTGCGCTGGGTGATGGCATTCGCGGCCTGCGGTGCGGCGATCTTGGCAAACCAGGGGGGCGAGGCCCGCGCCCAGGGCGCACCGGCGGGCAGCGTCTATCAGCGCGGCACCGAGGCCAACGAGGCGGGCCAGGGGGAGCGGATCGTGGCCGCCGCGATCGCGGGCCTCGCCAAGGCCGAATCGATCTCGGCCCGTGTCCGGCAGCTCGCCCGCGTGGGCGACACCGTGCTCAAGGGAAGCGGCCGTTACGTGCAGCAGGGGACGGGCCGCGAGCAGCGGTTTCGGCTGGAATCGCGGCTCAGTTCCGACACCGAGACGTTCGACCTCCTCGAGGTCTGCGACGGCCTCTTCTTCTGGAACTACCGCCAGCTCGGCATGCAGGGCGCGACGGTGCACAGGGTCGACGTGCAACGCGTGCACGAACAACTCGAGAAGCTGAAGGTCGGACCACGACCGTCCGATGGGGCGTATGTCGGGGGCCTCCAACGGATGCTCACGCTCATGCGGGAATGGTTTCGCTTTCCGACCGCGACAGCCGAGGATCTCGACGGCATGCCGGTGTGGACGATCGAGGGCGCGTGGCACAAACCGATGCTTGCCGCAATCCTGCCGTCACAGGCCGAGGCCATCAACAGTGCGGCGGGCATCACGGCGGCCGACCTGCCCGAGGGAATGCCCTGGAGCGTGCGGCTGTCGGTCGGGCGCCGCGAACTGTTTCCCTTCCGGATCGAATGGCTCGCGATCCCCGGGCCTCGGCCCGTGGCGGCCACGGCTCCCGACGTGGTGGCGGTGTTCGAGCTTTACGACGTCCAGATCGGAGAGCCTGTCGACGCGACAGCGTTCGTCTACAAGCCGGCGATCGACGGCCTCATCGACGTCACCGACCAGCATCTCAAAGAGCTGTCACCTGCGCGGCCCTGACGGCAGCCGGCGCGATCGCGAGCCGGCAGGCGACGTCGATCGCCGCGAGCATACTCGACGGGTCGGCCGTGCCCGTGCCGACGAGATCGAAGGCCGTGCCGTGCGCCACGCTCGTGCGCACGAGCGGAAGCCCGAGCGTGATGTTCACGGCGCGATGCATGCCGAGGAGCTTCACGGGAATATGCCCCTGGTCGTGGTAGAGCGCGACGACGCCGTCGAAGGTTCCTCGGCTGGCCTGGAGGAAGAGCGTGTCGGCGGGCAGGGGGCCCGCGACATCGAGCCCCTGAGCGGCGAGCGCCCGCACCGCGGGAACCACGAGCCGTGACTCCTCGTCGCCGAACAGCCCGCCCTCGCCACCGTGCGGGTTGAGCGCGGCCACGGCCAGGCGCGGCGGCCTGCCGAGAAGCGCCGGGAGCACGTGGGCCAGCCGCAGTCCCGCGGCGACGATGTCGGCGGTCGCGAGCCGCCCGATCGCGCCGCGGAGCGACTCGTGCAGCGTGGCATGCACGACACCCAGCCCGTCGGAACCACCCGCAGCCGAGGGCAGCCAGAGCATCATCGACGCGGCGGCATCGGGAAGGCCGCAGGCCCGGGCGAGCCACTCTGTGTGCCCGGGCACATCGTGGCCAGCGGCATGGATCGCCGCCTTGTTGAGCGGTCCGGTCACGATCGCGTGTGCGTGACGATCGCGCACGAGCGCAAACGCCGTCTCGAGCGCGGCGATCGCGGCGGCCCCGCCCGCAGCCGAGATCTGGCCACGGGGTACAGGCCCACACGAGCCTGCCGGCTCGACCACGAGCACCACGTCGGCCCGCGACGGCCGCGGATCGTCGGCTCCGACGGCCTCCACGGCGAGCGCGGGCAGGCCCGGCGTCGAAGCGAGCGTCTCCTCCACGAGCATGCACGGCGCGACGACGCGCAGCCGCGCGGCATTGTGGGCCGGCGACCGCGCCCACGCAGCGAGCACCACTTCCGGGCCGATCCCGGCTGGATCGCCGCACGTGATGGCGAGCGTGGATGGAGGCGAGGGGTGTGGCATGCGTCCCCACCAGCCTATACTGGCGCTCGTCATGGAACGCGTTTTTTCTCGGGTGGCCATCTTTGCCGTCGCGCTGCTCGTGGCCACGGCCGGCCTCGGCCTCTGGCTCGGCGACTTGCACGGCCAGACCGACCCTCAGGTGCTCCGCTGGGGTACGGTGCATCGGCTCTCGGGCGTGCTGGCGGCGCTGCTCGTCGTGCTCGTCAACAGCATGGCCGTGACCTACTTCATCGGCACGGGCCGCTGGTGCCGTGAGGTGGTCGAGACCTACGGTCTCGATCCCGCCTTCATCGACCGCAGCCGAACGCTCAAGCGGCGGGCGTTCCCCTTCGCAATGCTCGGCATGCTCGCCGTGGTGGCGATCGTGGCCCTCGGCGGGGCCGCCGATCCCGCCTCCGGCCGCCCGGGCACGCAAGACTGGGTGACGCCACACCTCGTGGGGGCCATCACGCTCGTGGGCGCGATTGCCTGGCTCTTCCAGGCGCAGCTCCCGAACATGCGCCGCCAGCACGAGCTGATCGAAGAGGTGCTGGCCGACGTCCGCGCCGTGCGCACCGCCCGTGGCCTCGACGTCGACGCGTAGTTCGCACGCTACTCGTGCGGGTGCCCGTGGGCGCCGGCATGGACGGCATGTGCGTGCGACGACCGCTCCATCACCACGATGCCCCAGGCGATCGCGATCCCGAGCGTGAGGGCGGCGGTGAGCAGGAGCCGGTCGTGGCTGTGAAACTCCACCTCCGGCAGGAGGTCGGCCGCGGCGATGCAGAGAAACGCACCGGCTGCCATGGCCAGCGCGGCCCCGAGGGCGGCATTCTGATTGCCGCCGAAGACACGCAGGCTGGCCAGGAACAGCATCGCACCGAGTGGCACGATGAGCGCGTAGGCGAGATTCACGATGCGCCTGGTGCGCGGGGTGGCGCCGGCATTCGCCATCAGCGTGGCAATGATCGCGGAATCGAACGGCTTGTGGAGCACGACGGCGAGGAAGGTGGCGAAGCCGGCGAGCAGACCGGTGCCGTGATCGCCATCGGCGCCGACGGAGGCCGCCAGCGCGGCGCCATCGGCGAGGCTGTGCATCGCGAGGCCGGCGAACGCCCCGCACCAGGCCCACGGGCCCGCCGCAGCCGCGGCGCCGTGGGCGTGGGCGGCGTGGTCGTGATGGTGGTCGTGGCCACAGCCGTGGCTGCCATCGGCGGAGTGGTGGGCATGGCCGTGGAACGCCCGCTCGAGCAGGAACATCAGAAAGAAGCCCGCGAGGACCCAGGCCATCGTCGTGTCGAGGTGGCGTGAGAGCTCGAGATAGGCGTGGGGCAGGAGATGAAGCAGCCCCACGCCGAGCATCACGCCGGCGGTGAGCGAGAGCAGCACCTGCATGCGGCGATGGCCGAGCGACAGAAACGCCACCGATGATCCGCCCGCGTAGGCCGCCGCGGCGATCAACACCAAATAGCCCACGAGGCTGGCGACGGCCGTAGGCTGCAGTGTGATCGTGGCGAGGGCAAACATGATAGGCCCATGATGGACCCGCGCGTCCCCCCGGGCAAGAGGCCGGAGCGAACGGCCTACCGGCGATACTGCCACGGGCCGGGGTAGGTCTGGAACGTGCGCGTGGCCTGCTCCATCTGCTGCCGCATGACCTGTGCCCGCTCGTTCCAGGAGGCATCGCCGGCAGCGAGGACACCGAGCACGACGACGAGCACGTAGGAGAGCAGGTTCGACCAGGCTTCAGAGCCGTAGAACTTGAGCGCCGTGCCGAACGACTTCTTCACCTTCGGCCCGAACAAGCCCAACCGCACGGCCCAGATCTCATCGAGCACGAGATGCGTGAGAAACCCGAGCACGACGGCGCTGGCGATGAAGTAACGCCGCAGTGGCTCTTCCGCACCAAATGCGAGGAAGGCGACCTGGCCGGCGATGAGCGCGGCCGGCAGGCTGTGAAACATGCCGCGATGGACGGAATGATTCTGTAGGAGCCACGTCATCCCGAAGCGAATGGCGAGATAGATCGCCGCGCCGACAAGGATGATCGCCTCCGTCGACATTCCCATCTGCTGAAACCGGTGGATCATCAGGAGCGGCACGACGGCGGCGGCGAACGCCACGCTCTCCTTGAGCGGGATGCCGGGGCCGCTGTCGAGATCGGGAAGCATGCCGGAGACGGCGCACAATCCGCCGGCCAGCGCGCAGGTCATCGGCGGCATGTCGCCGATCGCCCACGTGGCGGCAGCGTAGCCGGCCCCGACGACCGAGGAGCCGGTGATATGCGCGCGGAAACCGGGCACTCTGCTATTCCCCCAGACCTTGTCCGCCTGCCGACGTGCCGATCCGCCGGCGCACGACGTCCGTGGCAGGCCTTCGGCGTGAGGACCTGCGCACAGACACTCGTCCATCTAGTTTTCGGCATCCTCGCGCACGGGCGTCAGCCCAACCGGCGTGCGTGCCCCGCATCGCGGGAACCGCAAGGTCGCCCGCCGCCGAGTGTTCCCGCCGGCCGCCGCCACCGACCGCCCCCCATGCGCACGCATCGCAACAGAAAAGATAGGGGGCATGGGAAGCACAGGGGCTCTGTGCGACCAGGGCGCACAGCTTGCCCATTCGTCACAGACTGATCTTCGGCCAGGTCGCTCTCCAGCCTACACTCCCGCCCCACCATTCCACCCACCGGAGGCGCACGTGGCTCTCGAAGGATATGACCTCGTCATGCTGGGCATCCTGGCCGTCGCGGCCCTGCTCGGCTACTTCAAGGGCATGGTCTGGCAGCTGGCATGGATCGCCGGAATCGTGGCGAGTTCGTTCGTGGCCCTGCGGTTCTCGAGCCAACTGGCCCCGTTTTTCGGGCAGCAGGCCCCCTGGAACCGTTTCACCGCGATGCTCGCGCTCTACGCCGCCACGTCGATCGGCGTGTGGCTCGTGTTTCGCGTGATTTCCGGGGCGATCAATGCAATCCATCTGTCGGCATTCGACCACCAACTCGGCCTGCTCCTCGGCCTCGCCAAGGGCGCCCTGCTCTGCATCGTGATCACGTTCTTTTCCGTGACGCTCGCACCGGCCTATCGCAACCAGATCGTCGCCAGCAAGAGTGGACGGCTCGTCGCCGAACTCATCGTGCGGGCCGACACCTATCTGCCCAAGGAGTTGCACGACACGGTCGACCCCTTCGTGAAGCAGTTCGAGCAGCAATTCCAGGCCCCGACCGGCGGCATGGCGCCGCCACCGGCGGCAGGCGCCGTCGCCGGGCAGGTCTCGCCCTTCAAGGCGATTCTCGAAGGCGTGACATCGGCCTCCGCCTGGGCCGGAACGGAGCAGGGGGGCGCGACCGCCCAGCAGGCCGGAGGGGCGCTGCCGGCCGGATCGAGCTGGTTCGTACCCTCAGGCGGCCAGCAGCCCGCGCCGCAGCAGCCGATGCGACCGGCAGCAAGCTCCTTTTCGGCGCCGCCGCAGCCGTTTCCGATCGGCGCCCAGACGTCGCTGCCAGTACGCTGATCGCGGCGAGTGAGCGGTTATCCTGGCCGCAGTTCGGGGCTGCCCACGCCCCATCGCCGGACGCTCACTCCGCCCTGACCAATCCGCCTGCGGCGGATCGGTGCCCAGGCTCCGCTCGCTCGGACCTGCCTGCGCTCCGCCATCCATGGCTACGCTGGTCAGCTACGCCGGCTCCCGGGGCATGGGCAGCCCCTCACGGAAACACATCCGAGCAAAGCAGCAGGGCAGGTGTGGGCCGCGTTTGCCGCGGAAAACCCGACCCCTGAACCGGACATAAGAGACATTATCGGACGTTGGGGAGTGGGGCGGTTTCGCGACTGATTGCCAGTGATGTCTTTGTGCAAGATGCTCGAAATGAGCCATCAGCGGAGAGCCATTTCCGGGGGTGGCGGGCACGCGGGATTGATCCACTGGATCACGGCGGCCCAGTTCGCGCTTTCAGGGTCGTGCTGCAAATAGCCCTCGATAGGCTTCACCACGCTCCAGCCGTCCTTGAGGTGGGCCGACAAAACCGGATCGGTGCGCGTGCCCGCGATCACCTCGCGCACGTAGTCCGTAGGCGGGAGCGTGCCGACGAAGGCGCCGTAGCCCGGCAGCCGGCTCGCGCCGACCATGCGCCAGAGCCGCTCCTCCACGACGAGGCCGCGCGTGGCGTCGGTGAGGGCGTGGGCCAGTCCGTGGTGCTGGTGGTCGGGGCTCACAAACACGTCGGCACCGTAGAGCGTCGGGCCTGCCGGGTCGTGGTCGGCGAAGGTGCCGCGGGCGGTGAGCACGTCCCACGAGTCATCGACGTGGTAGTCGGCCATGCGCAGCCGGAGCGTGAAATGGACGCCCACGGCTTCGCCAGTCGGAACATATTCAGCGACGAACTGTCCCTGTGGAAACACGGCCCGATGTTCGGCCAGTTCTGCGGGCGTGTAGGGCGTCTCGTGCGGATAGACGGCCCGGCAGATCTCGCCGATCCGCCCGTAGTCGGCCGGCTGCATGAGCCGGACGAGATAGCCGCTGGGAAGCATCGTGGACCGTCTCCCGAGCCTGTCAGGCCGTTTCGGCTTCTTCGAGAAACACGCCCATGCGGCGGAATTTTTCGTAGCGGCTCGCCACGAGCGCATCGCTCGGCTGGGCCACGAGCTCACGGAGCGTCCGCGAGAGAAATGTCTTGAGCTTCGTGGCCATCTGCCGCGGGTCGCGGTGCGCGCCGCCGGGCGGCTCCTCGATCACCGCATCGACAATGCCGAATTCCTTGAGGTCGCCCGATCGCATGCGCAGGGCCTGCGCGGCCTTGGCCTTGTGCTCGGCGCTCTTCCAGAGGATGCCCGCGCAGCCCTCGGGACTGATCACGCTGTAGTAGGCATGCTCGAGGATCGCCACCCGGTCGCCCACGCCGATGCCGAGCGCGCCGCCCGAGCCCCCTTCTCCGATCACCACGCATACCACCGGCACCGGCAGCTGCGCCATCAAAAACATGCTCTCGGCGATCACCTGGGCCTGCCCGCGCTCCTCGGCCCCCACGCCGGGATACGCGCCCGGCGTGTCGATCAGGCAGATCACCGGCAGGCCATACTTCGCCGCCAGCCGCATCTTGCCCATCGCCTTGCGGTAGCCCTCGGGATGCGCACAGCCGAAGTGGCAGGCCTGCCGCTCGGCGAGCGTCTTCCCCTTCTGGTGGCCGACCACGAGCACCTTGTGGCGGTCGAGCTTGGCGAAGCCGGTGAGCATCGCGGGATCGTCACCGAAGGCCCGGTCGCCGTGGAGTTCCACGAACTCGTCGAACACGAGCTGGAGATAATCGCTCGTCTTGGGCCGGTCGGGGTGCCGGGCGACCTCGACGGTCTGCCAGGGATCGAGGCTGCCGAAGATCGTCTTCTGCAGCTCGACCACCTCGCGCTTGAGCCGGCGCAGCTCCTCCTGCTGCTGGGCGCCGAGAGGGGCCGTCTCGAGGGCGGCGATCCGGTCTTCGAGCTCGTAGATCGGCTTTTCGAGAGGCAGGCGATGGAGACCGCGCGACATCGGAGGCACCTGGTAAGGAGGTTTTACGATGCCCGGCAGTTTCCCAGCCGGAAACCACAGCAGTCAATTCCTTTCCTCACCGACAGGCGCCGGCTCGGCGGGCGGCAACTATGTGCACGCGAAACATCGGCAAGGTGCCGATTTTCGCTTGTTCGTGCTCGTCGCGTGGGCCGGGGCGGCCCATGCTCCTCGAGCGTTCGCCGACCCGCCTCGCCTCCCCTCTCGAAATAGGGAGTCACTGTCTTGTGCCACTCACCCGACCGCGCGTTCGAGGAACCGGATCGACCGCAGCTGCGTGAGCACGTCCTGCATGCTGGCCGGCCGGTCGGACGGCTTCTTGGCGAGCATCTGGCGAATCAGCTTCGAGACGCTCGTGGTGGCGTTGGGATTGAGCGACTCGATCGCCGGCGGCGTGGCCGACACGTGCTTGTTCAACAGGTCGTTGGCATTGGGCGATGAAAACGGCGGCTTGCCGGCGAGCAGTTCGAAGAGCACACAGCCGAGCGCGTAGATGTCGGCCCGGGCGTCGAGCGGCTCGCCGCGGATCTGCTCGGGGCTCATGTAGCTCGGCGAGCCCTGCACCGGCCCCTTGTCGCCCATCAGGCGGCCGAGCAGGCCCGGCTTGCGTTTGGCGATCGCGAGATCGATGAGCTTCACCTGCCCGTCGGGGGCGGCGAGGATGTTGTCGGGCTTCACGTCGCGATGCACCCAGCCGCGGCCATGGAGATGATCGAGCGCGAGCGCGGTTTCCGTGACGATCCGCTGCAGCCGCGGCGCGAGCGCGTCGACGCCGCCGGCGATCTGCTTCTTGAGATTGGGATGCGGAAACAGCTCCATCACGAGGTGCGGCAGGCCGCCCTCGTCGGAGAGCCGGTCGATGCGGATGATCGTCGGGTGCGAGACAGACTTCGCCACCTTGAGCTCGTGCTCGAGCAGCTGCCGCTGCGCCGCGTCGCGGGCCTTCTCCGGCACGATCACCTTGACGGCCACACGGGTGCGCGAGCCGGTGTCGACCGCCTCCCAGATCTGGCAGTGGCGGCCGAGGCCGAGCTGGGTCTCGAGCTTCAGCGGTCCGAGGCGGTCGGGGAACTTTGCCATGCGATGTCGGGGCTGAGGGTCGTCTGGAGGAGCATGAGGCCTTCGGGGGGCGCCGTCGGCCCGGCCGCCGGCCGGCTTTGCGCGGCGAGCACGCCCGCCAGCCAATCCTTCGTCCGTCGGCCGCTGCCGACCATCACGAGCGACCCCGCGATGATCCTCACCATGTTGTACAGGAACCCATTTCCTTCGACCTCGATCCAGACTTCGGCCCCGGGGGCGTCGTCGTGGAGCAGTGGCCGGAAGACATTGAGTGCATGAATTGTGCGCACTTTCGAGAGGCGTTGGGAGGGGGTGGTCTCGAAGCTCGTGAAGTCGTGCTCTCCCACGAGCACATCCGCGGCGGCCTGCATGGCGGCCGCGTCGAGCCGTGATTTCCAACGCCACACGAGGTGCCGCGAGAGCACGGGCCGCCACGGGGCGTCGTGGATCCGGTAGCGGTAGCGCTTCTTCACCGCCGCCCGCGTGGGGTCGCAGTCGGGCGCCGCCTCGCGGCCTTCGAGCACGGTGATGTCGGGGGGCAGCTTCGCGTTGAGCGCCCGCATCCAGACGCCGGCCGTGAGATCTTTCTCACTTGAAAAACACACCACCTGGTCGAGCGCATGCACGCCCGCGTCGGTGCGGCTCGATCCGCGCGGCATGATCTCCTCGCCGCTGATCGCTTTGATCGCCGCAGCGAGCATCCCCTGCACCGTCGTCCGCCCCGGCTGCACCTGCCACCCCGAGTAGCGTGTGCCCTCGTACGCGAGCCGCAGGCAGATCGTTCGCGTCATGACCGCTTCGCGAGGTGCTCGGCAATCTGCACCGCGTTCGTCGCCGCCCCCTTGCGGAGGTTGTCCGATACGCACCACAGCGCGATGCCATTCGGGCAGGAGATGTCTTCGCGGATCCGCCCGACGAACACTTCGTCGCGGCCGCTGGCATCGCGCGGCATGGGATAACGCTTCGCTCCGAGGTCGTCGACGACCACGATCCCGGGGAAACCGGCCAGCAGTTTGCGGGCCTCTTCGGCGGTGACCTTCTTCTCGGTTTCGATCAGAATCGACTCGCTGTGGCCGTTGGCCACCGGCACGCGCACGCAGGTGGCGCTCACCGCGATCGATTCGTCGCCGAGGATCTTCCGCGTCTCGAGCACCATCTTCATCTCCTCACTCGTGAAGCCGTTGGGCTTCGGCGAGCCGATCTGCGGGATCAGATTGGCGGCGATCGGGTGCGGAAAGATGGCCGGCTTCGGCGTGTCGCCGGCGAGCCACGCCGCACTCCCCTGCTCCAGTTCCTGCGTGGCCGGCAGCCCTGCGCCGCTCACGGCCTGATAGGTGCTCACGATCACCCGCTTCACGCGGGCCGCGTCGTGGAGCGGCTTCATCACCATCACCATCTGCGTGGTCGAGCAGTTGGGGCTGGCGATGATCCCCTTGTGGGCGGCGATCGCCTCCGGGTTCACCTCCGGAATCACGAGCGGCACGTCGGGGTTCATGCGGTAGTAGGCGCTCTCGTCCACCACCACCGTGCCCCGCTCCACCGCCCAGGGCACGAACTCCGCGGCCACCTCGTCTGGCGTGCTGCCGATCGCGATGTCGACGTCGTTGAACGACTCCGGCTTCAGTTCCTCGACGGGCAGCGACGTGCCCGCGATCTCGAGCGGCTTGCCGGCCGAGCGGGCCGAGGCCAGCAGCTTGACGCGCTTCGCAGGAAACTGCCGTTCGAGGAGCATCGTGACGATGATTCGGCCCACGGCGCCGGTGGCGCCGACGACTGCCAGCGTGTCGATCATGCAAGTCTTTCGGAGGTGGAGGAGGAACGGAGGAACACAGCCCGATACGCGTCGGCCGGGATGAAGGCGAGGTTCGCCACGAGCATCGCCAGGCCGAACTCCATCATGCCCATCGCCAGGCCGATTCCCAAGTGGACCGGCGCCGCCATCGCGAGAACCAGCGGCCGCGTGAGCCGCGGCCACACGAGGGCCGCGTAGCCCACTTCCCACCAGAGGGTGGCGAGCGTGAGGGCGTTGACCACGAGCGGATGCCGGGCGAGGCCCGTGAGGTCGAGGGTGCGGTATTGCACGTTTGCGATCGCCCCCCACAGGGCCGTACCCTCCCACCAGCTCGCGCCGAGCAATTTTCCGCAGCCCGAGAAAAAATAGACCACGCACAGATGCACCTGGAGGAGCCGGAGGGCGATGTTCGCGCGCACGCTCGGCTGGGGGGCGCGGCGGCCGAGGAGGGCATCGAGGGAGAGCACCGCACCGGCCGGGCCGACCACGAGCGGCACGAGCAGCATCCCAAGCGTGTCGTCGAGGCCAAACGTGGTGAGCGGCGTGCGGTTCGCGGCGCTCACGAGCCCTGCGAGCGACACGAGCGCCGCGAGCGGTGTGGCGAGGCCGAGCGTCAGGCACACCGCGGCGACGAGCAGGCCGGCCGTGAGCAGCCGCGCAGCGGCCGCCGTGGAAATGCAAAAATACCAGCTCCATTGCCAGGGCTGATCATTCATCCGCCACACGTCGGCGGGCCGCAGCCAGCCGTCGCCGCCGAAGAATGCCGGCGCATCGAGCAGCCACACGAACGCCGACCACGCAAGCAGCGCCCCCGTGCAGATGCGGATCACGGCCAGCGGCAGCGGATCGGCCGGCGTGAACCAGAAAGCGTTCCAGCCGGCGAGCCACTCGGCACACCAGCCGCGCGGGCCGCGGGCGGTCGATGGCGATGGCGATGAAGCGGTCATGGCCCCCTGCCCTCGCCTGCCCGCGCGTAGGCTCCGAGTGGCGTCACGATGTCATCCATCGGGCCCTTCTCCACCGCGGTCAATTCCTCGGGCGCCGGCAGATAGTGCTCCACGAGCGCGAGCTCCACCCGCTCGCCCGCATGTCGCTCGAGCAGCTGGCCGGCCACGCCCTTCGCGAGCGGCAGCCAGTCGGCCCGGGCTCCGCGGCGCACCTCGGCCGGCGCATCGGCGGGCGGCACGAGCGGGGCGATCTTCTCGGCGATCATGAATCGGCGGTGATAGAGGAGCCGCGGCCAGTCGGCGCTGCGGTCGGGAAGGCTGCCCGAGAGCCGCATGCCATCGGCCCGCTCCACCGTCCAGCGAATCGAGTGGCCCGGCCCCGGGTCGGGCGCGAAGAACCGGTAACCATGGCCGAGATAGACGGCGCCGACGAGCGGCCGCAACGGCTGCAAGAGGCGGCTGGCCAGCTCACTCGCCGGCGGCGGGCCGGCGAGCGGGGGCAGAACGACCGCCGCGAGGTAGCACGCGATCAACAGGGATGCGGCGACGCGTGCGGCGGGGCTCCAGTATGTCGGGGCGGCGGGCGGCATGGTTGCTCGCCCCCAACTCTACCATCGCGCAAAAAAACCCCCGCGCGACCGGCTGTCGCGCGGGGGTTCATGGCCACGGTCTTGGGCGTCCGCGGCCTGTTCGATCAGCGGATCGACGCGGTGGCGTCGACGCCGGCCGTCCGGGTGGTCGGGTCGAGCGACAGCTCGACGGTCGAGCCGGCGACCAGATCGATCGTCTTCACGATCGACTGCTCGTGGCCGTCGACGACATGCGTCACCCGCACTTCGTAATTCTTCCACGTCTGCCCGTCGCGCAGGGTCGTCGTCTCGAAGAGACGGGTCTCGCCCTGCGACGAGGTTTCGTTGCCCGCGAGAAACACCTTGGCGCCGGCCGGCACGCGGAGCGTGAGGCTCGTCTTCGGGGCGGGCTTGGAGGCCTTCTCGGCCGCCACCGCACCACCGAAGTCGACCGTCTTTCGCTCACCCGCGGCCAGCGAGACGACCTTCGTCTCTTCCTGCTCGGTGCCGTCACGATCGACGACCATCCGCACCACATACTCGTAGTGCTTGCCGGTCTCGAGGCCACGCGACACATACCGCCGCAGGCCGCCGGTCGCGGCGGTCTTGGAGCCGTTCACGAAGATCTTCGCGTCGGCGGGCAGCTTCACCACGAGCAGCGCCGCATCGGCCGGGATCGCCGTCGAATCGGTGGCGGCCGGCGTGGGCGTCGAGATGACCTCGCCGCTCGTGCTCGGAGCCGCGTCGATCACGCGATACGACTCGACGGGCATGCTGCTCGACATGCCGGAGATCGATGAATAGCCAGCGGAGTACGCTGCCGAGGAGTAGCCACCGTACGACCCGTAGGAGCCGCCACCGGACGAACCGCCGCCCGAGGAGCCACCATACGACCCGCCCGACGAACCGCCGTAGGAGTAGGAACCGCCGGACGAACCGCCCGAGCTGCCACCGGACGAGCCGTGGCTCGAGTGCCGATAGGCACGCATCGCGCGCTTGTAGGCGTGGTGCGAGCCATGGCTGCCGTAGGAACCGTAGGAGCCGTACGAGCCATAGCTGCCACCCGAGGAGCCCGACGAAGCGTAGCCGCCGGAACTGCCGCCCGACGAACCACCGGAGGAGCCGCCCGAGGAGCCACCGGACGAACCGCCCGAGCTGCCATGGGCGGCGCGGTAGCGGTGGTTCCAGCCCGCGTGCACATCACAGGCCGTCGCGACGACCGCCAACACAGTGAGAGTTCCCACGATCCCTGACCAGCGACGCTTCGCGACCATCTCAGTCGTTCTCCGGAGAAATTTGTCTGCCACCATGAAGCCAAAGAATAGTTGGATAAATGGGCAAATCAAGCAGGGGAAGTGGCCTGCGAAGACTTTGCGGCCTCCGTGCCGCCCACCCCCGAAAACGGCTCTGGACGGCGAAAATCCCGCGGATTTAGCGCGAAACGCCGGTCACCGAGACTGCATCGACTTCAACTTGCCCCGTGCCTCCGAGCATCCCCACCTGGAGGATCGCTTCCCGGGCCCACGTGGGGACGGGCACCGTTCCCGACACCTCCCGCCACGGGAACGTGCCCAACCACGGGCCCACGATCGAGCGGGCCGAGCGGCTGCGGTCGGCATCGAAAAACTTCACCGCGATCGCAGGCGCCTCGTCGGCGGCGAGCCCCGGCCGCACTCCCTCGGCCCGCACCTGCGCCTGCACGGTGAGCCGCGCCACCGCCCGCCCATCCACAGGAAAGCCTTGGAACACCTGCGCGGGTCGGCCGGGATCGGTGTTCGTGAGCTTCAGATACCGCCGGCCTTCGGGAGCGTCGTCGGCCTCCACGGCCTCCATCTGCCGTCCGTAGTACCAGGCGGTGGGCACGCTCGACTCGGCGAGCAACGCCTCGAAGCCGCCGTTGTCGATCGCGGGCCGCGTGCCGTCGGGCTGCACTCGCCTCCCCTGCTCCGCCGTGCCCGTCATCGGCACGAACAGGCTCGGCACGAGCGCCTCCCGCTGCATGCGGCCCTCGCGCTTCGTGAGCAAGACGAGCGTCTGGTCGTAGCGTTCGCCCACCGGGATCACCATCCGCCCCCCTTCGGCGAGCTGCTCGACGAGCGGCCGCGGCACGTCTTCCGGAGAACACGTGACGATGATCTTGTCGAAGGGCGCGTGCTCCGGCCAGCCACGAAATCCATCGCCGATCTTCGTGACCACGTTTTTGTAGCCGAGCCGAGCGAGTGTCTTGGCGGCCTTCTCGCCGAGCTTTTCATTGATCTCGATCGAGTAGACGGTGCGCACGAGCGGCGCGAGCACCGCCGCCTGGTAGCCGCTGCCGGTGCCGATCTCGAGCACCTTGTCGGTGGCCTTGGGTTCGAGCTTCTCCGTCATGTAGGCCACGACGAACGGCCCTGAGATCGTCTGCGCCTCGCCGATCGGCAGCGACATGTCGAAATAGGCCATGCTGCGTTGCGGCCCGGGCACGAACTCGTGGCGCGGCGTCGCCCGCATGGCGGCCAGCACGCGCTCATCGGTGACGCCGCCGGCCGCGATGTCGTCGCGCACCATGCGCTCGCGGGCTGCCTCGGAGGCATCGGGCTTCTGCCGTGCCGGCGGCTGTGCCGGGGCCATGGGGGCCACGAAGACCGCCGTCAGGCACAGCCAGCACGCGACCGTCCGGTTCATCGCCGTCACTTCTCCGCCGGCAGGATCTTCACGAGCTCGATCTCAAAGATCAGTACCTCGTTGGGCTCGATCACCGGCGGCGAGCCTTCCTCACCGTAGCCGAGTTCCGGGGGCACGTAGAGCCGCCACTTCGACCCGACTCCCATCAAGGGCAGCGCCTCCTGCCAGCCCGGCACGACACCGCGCAGCGGAAACGTGGCCGGGTCGCCCGCGGGATCGGTGGCGTCGAACTCGCTGCCGTCGAGGTGCGTGCCGCGGTAGTGCGTGGAGACGGTGTCGTCCGGCGTGGGCCGCGGTCCCTCCCCTGCCCTGAGCACCTCAACCTGCAGCCCGCTCGGCAGCGTCTTCACACCCTGCTTCGCGGCGTTGGTCTTCATGAATTCCGCCGCCTTCGCCTTGTTGGCCTTGGCCACCTCGGCCATCCGGGCGGCGAACTCGCGCTCCCGCTCGCGCATGCGCGCCTCGAAGCGCTCGAGCGCGGCGGCGATCGTCTTCTCATCGAGCCGCGGCTTCGCGCCGATCGCCGCATCGGCCAGGCCGCGTGCGAGCGCCGCGGGATCGAGCGGCGCCTGCTGGGCCCGAAAGTCGGCCGCGATTCGCGAGCCGATCCTGAGGCCAAGGGCATAGCCGAGCTGCCCCTCGGGCGTATCGAGCTTGGGAGCCTCATCGGCCCGCATGGCCGCCGGCGGCGCGATCACCTCGGCCGGCTGGGCAAGAGCGATTCCTGCCCAGGCCCATATCGCAGTACCCGCAAGACAGCGGATGTTCATCGTGGGGACTCCATGAAGGTGCATCAGTCTATCCGCAGGGCCTCGCGGACGGGCATTGTGATCTCCCCGGCTTCACCCGGCCCAACGACCGTCGTCGCTGATCACGCCTTGATCGAAGCGGCGTATCGCAGGATTCGCTGCACGGCATCGAGCAACTCCGGGGCGGCAGCGAGAGCATCATGCAGCACACGGTCGGCACTTTCGATGAGGTAGTCATGGGCAATGGCGTTGCGGAGCATCCGAAGCTCACGCCAGCGCTCCGCCGAATCGATGAGCCGACGCTTTTCCGCACGTGCGAGACGATCGAGCGGAGAGCCCTCATCGATGAGTTCGATCTGGTCAAGCGTGCGAAAGACCCGCTGCACCAGAAAATCGTTCAGCCGGGCGAAACGCGACGTCAGCGACTCGCAAGATTCCCGCTCAGCCACCGTCAACTCGCCGCCGAGCCGATCCTGAAAAGCCGCTACGCGGCCGCGGGATTCTTCGAGCACCTGGGCTGCTGCTTGCATGAGGGCAAGCTGCTCTCGGAGCATCTGCTTCAGGTGTTCGACCACAGTTCCACGCCCGTTGCCCGTGCTCGCTGCAAAAATGCCTCCTCGCCATGGCCATCGTCCACGACGACATCGACTCGCTGCTCACCAAGTTCATCCTCGAGAGCCAGGCGCAGCTTTTGCGTCAAGGCGAAGCGGTCCGTCTGGCATGCAGGGTCGAGTTCGATGAGCAGATCAATATCACCGCCACGGCGGAGCGGATCCGCCCGCGAGCCAAACAGGATGATCCTGCGCCAAGCGGCTCGCATCTCGTCACATGCCCGCACCACCGCGCGGCGAATGCCGCCACGTTCATGCTCGGCGAGCCGTACCTCGGTGACTCCCGTCGCCATGATGCGCCCCGATGTTCTCGCCAGATAGAACGCGTTGGCGACGCATGCCACCAAGCCTTTACCCAAGGATATACGGGCGTACACAATCCGTCAAACACGGACGACGACCAGCCAGCCAACGGGGCACACGCAGCGTTTGCTACCGCCACTCCACGCGGTGGAACTCGGGGAGCGGGCCGGCCCAGGTGGGCTGGCGCGCGGGCTTCTCGTCGGCATGAAACCCGCACAGGCCGAGGACATCGAGTTGGGCCCACGAGGTGAGGGGCCCGAGCTTCTCGTCGGTGGGCACGAAGTCGGTGGGCGTGAGGAGGAGCGTCTGGGGCTCGGCATTGCCCTGAACCTCGCGCGTGCAGGTGAACGTGCGGCGGCGGCCGCGCTCACCGCGCCACTCGTTTTCCACGACGACGACCGTGAGCGTGTTCGTCTTCGGCATCGTGAGCGTGATCGCCAGCGCCGCGCCATCCGGCCCCCGCCACGCCGGATCGGTGATCTTTCGGGTCCAGTGCTGCCAGCGCACGGGGTTGCCAGCGTTCAGCAGATACCAGTCGCGCCAGCCGTTCGAAAAATCGTCGATCAGCAGGCTGCCGGACGGATTCCCCGCACGCATGGCTACGCCCCGCTCGCGCACGCCCGCAGCTGCAAGCTCTGCCGGCGTGGCCGAGCGAATCTCGCTGCTCAGGCACACCTCACGCACGAGATCGCCATTGCCGGGCAACGCCTTCATCGACACGGGCTCCGGCAGCGTGTGATACACGTTCGCAAAGGCGAAGAGCGGCCGCGCGGTCGAGTCGAGCGGCAGGGACGCCGTAAACGACTCGCCGTTGCGGGCGACGTTGGTGCTCCGCCAGAACCGGGCCCGCGGATCGGGGTCGACAGAATAAAAGATCTCGCAGCGAGCAGCCGGCCAGCGGCCATCAGGCCGCACCGTGAGCCGGGGGACGCCGTCGCCGGCTTTCAGATCGAGGGTCGCCTTGGGCGTCTTCGGCAACGCCGGGCCGCCCTTGAGGAATTGATCGAGCCAGAGCGGCATCGTCACGGCCACCTCGGGCGTGAGCCGATGGTTGAAGTGCGGCGTCCAGGAATAGCGCAGCGGCTGCCCCGAGATCAGGGCGTTCGTGCGGTAGACATCGTCCATCCAGCCGTGAAAGTCGTTCGTCGCGCTGCGGTGCAGGACGGGGCAGCGGATTCGGGGCGCATAGCTCTCGAACGACATCGTGCGGCGAAAGAGATCAAGATCGCCTTTGACGCGGTCTTGGGGCGGCACGGCGCCACTCGAAAACACATGCGGCTCCCACCGCCAGCCTTGGCCCCCCACTGCAGGCACGGCCGCTTTCACACGGTCGTCGGTTCCTGCCACATACATCGTGAGGTTGCCCCCCATCGAGTAGCCGTGCACGCCGAGCCGCACAGGATCGACCTCCGGCTGCTGCTCGAGAAACGTGAGCCCGCGGCGGCAGCCGAGCGCGAGGAGATACCAATTGTTGTTTTTGGGGTGCTCGCGATCCTCGAAAAACTGCAGCGGCCCGGGCAGCAGCGTAGAGTATCCCGCCACGTTGCACTGCGAGGGGTCAACGGCGCCCCAGTCGGTGTTCGGGTCGCCGGGCTGCGCTCCCTCGACGGCATTGAACGGTCCATCGCGCCCGCCCCGGCCGCCCCAGTTCACAGAGAGCGCGGCATACCCGCGATCGACCAGAAACTTCACCTCCGCGAGCGAGCCTCGCTGGCCGCCGCCGTGGATGTGCATCACGGCCGGCACGTTCCCGTCGGCCTTCGCTGGAAATCCATAGATCGCCGCCATCCGTGCAGGCTTGCCCTTGAACGTGCCCACGAGGAACCGCACGTGGCGAAACACGCCGCCATCCTCGCGCCACTCACGGATCACTTCCGTTTCGAGCGGGTCGCGACGCGGGTCGAAGTCGGCCCACAGTTCCTCGACTGACTGCGGCACCTCCGCCGGATACGCCCGGACTTGCGAAACAAGAAGCAGCGCGATCAGGCATGGCCGGACGACGCTCGAACCTGATGTCTGACGCAGCATGCGATGGCTGAACGGCGGTGGCGATGTACAATCCACAAACATGCGTTAATCATAACCCTCGCAATTGAACCTACAACC
>Ga0075471_10000207_pt1 | contig 32532 bp, 33 predicted proteins | sample DEB19_08_DNA_2_FD_74787 | JGI IMG/M metagenome (GOLD analysis project Ga0075471, IMG submission 74787) | Aqueous microbial communities from the Delaware River and Bay under freshwater to marine salinity gradient to study organic matter... | ecosystem: Environmental > Aquatic > Marine > Coastal ...
ACTACCTTCCCGAGGTTGGACGTCAAGTGATGGCGGACGGTGGTTCGCCTCGCTTTGCAGCGATGGACCCGTCCGCGCTGGTCGGTACGTCTCCCCAGCCGTTCCGAGGCGGCGAAGCGTACACGGACGCCGGCGGCCTCGAGGTCTCCTCACCGTACGTCTCGGGGATGAGCGGAGGTTACCCTGTCTTTGACCTCGGAGACAAGCCGACGCCCAAGACGCCCGACCTTCCCGGCGGCAAGAACCCGTTCGAGGACTGGCTTCAGTTCAACTGGCTGTCGAAGCTCATGGGTCGAGCTGAAGGCGGCGAGGTAGAAGGCGACGTGCAGTTTGCGCCAGAGGATGTAGAGAAGGCGCTGATGACTGCGAGGGAGGTCGCTCAGAAGCCCCACCCTTTTGAAGAAGAAAAGAAGTACGGTGAGTTTGGTATCCTCCCCCTCCGGACAGAGGGTGAGAAAGTCATATATGACCCCGCAGCAAGTTCTATGACGGAATTTGTAAAACACGCCTTTACGCCAAAGATCAGCCCCACTGAAATCGCCAAAGGCGCTTATGATCTGGGGAAAGGCGCGCTGGAGTCAGCATACAGCGGATTGACGGCAACTGGTGACGTCCTCTCTGGCAAGCTAGACCCAATGTCTAATGAGGGTGTTAAACGGGCGCTTGATCTTGCGGGACTCGTGACGGGCGGTTCATTTGGTACCACAAAGCCAGTGGGTGCGCTTTCTATGGGCGCAGCTCGAGAAGGTCGAATCACTAATCCTCTCGGCATGCACAGCGCAGGCGCAGAAGCGGCGCGCGCACTACCTCAAGAGAAGGGAACGCCCGAGCAGGTCCTTGCGATGTTGCGCAAGATTGTTCCTGAGCACGAGATCGAGCACAGCGGGATCGCAAAGGAGATCGCAGGTCTTTCCTCTATCAGCCGGGAAGATGTCGCCAAGCACTTTGAGGGTAAACTTCCGCAGATACAGGAGACTGTGTTTGGGGGCGAAGGCGCTTCTTCAAATTTCTATTCCCCCGGGCGACCGTTCTCTCCTGAGTTTGAGGAACACCATGACGCATTCATGCATAACCACGCTGATGATTTTGCAGAGGAGATGTTTGGCGAGCGCTACCAAGATTTAGATGCAGAACAGGCTCGCGATATTTATCAGGCAATTCTTGAACATTCTATTGAAACGGCTCTGGAAGAAAATGTTCCGATCCACCAAGCGGAAGAGGGTGTTCGACCCATGTCGAAGTTCGAGCAGTACTCACTCCCCGGCGGATCGAACTACCGCGAAGTTGTTCTCCATCAATCAGAATTTCCAAAACCGGAAGTAAGCGTTCGACGGACGCCTAAGGGCTCGTGGGAATACCTCGTCGATGGGGAAAGGGCGGGAGCGATCGGAGATCCCGAAGGGACGCTTACTGAAGAAAGAGCACTTGACATTGCTCGACTCGGGATCGAGAAGAGTGCTGCCTGGAAGCGAGCGCTGGATAATAAAAACAAACTTGCTTATTCGTCCTCTCACTTCCCAGAAGTCCAAGACTACCTCGCCCACATGCGCATGAAGGACTACGACCTGCCAGAAGGCGGCAAGGGCTTGCTCGTTGATGAGCTGCAGAGCGACCGCGCACAGCAGGGACGCAAGAAAGGTTTCAGGACAGCAGAATCTGATGCGCAGGCGGATCGTATTGCAGCTCAGATCAATGACGTCTCGCAACAGAAGAGAGACCTAGCGGGAAAGGTTCATCGCGCATACAAAGAATGGGAAGCTAACGAGCTAGACGCTGGCCGTCGTCCTCTTCCTGCTGGCGATCTTCGAGAGCAAGCAGTTAGAGCAGGCGTCAAGGATACGTACGACCAGCTAGACACGCTTGATAACCTCGAGAAGAGCCTTCACCAAGAGCGAAACAAGATCCAACAGGGCATTGCACTCGGTCCCTACATGGCCGACACTCATCACTGGACAGACCTGACGCTGAAGCGTGCGCTGAAGGAAGCGATCGAGGGCGGATACGATCGGCTGATGATCACTCCTGGCAAAGAGCATGCCGATCGCTACAACATGCGTAAGTCTGTTGACTCGATCACGTACTCGCCTGACACAGAGCACCTCATCGTTACTGGAAAGAACGGACAGCGCATCTACGACCAATCAGCGGATGCTGATAAGCTTGAGGATCTGATTGGCAAGGAGCTGGCGAAGCGTCTCATTGAGAGCGAACCAGTGACGCTTGGCAACATGCGGATGCACAGCCTCCACGGGGAAGGACTCGAAGTCGGCGGTCACGGCATGAAAGGCTTCTACGACAAGACAGTCCCGCGCCGTCTTGACAAGCTGATCAAGAAGTATGACAAGAAAGCAAAGATTGAACCGTTTGACCTGGACACGGGGAAGGGAACCAAGACTGTCCACTCGATCCCGATCACTCCTGAGATGAAGGCTGCATTCGAAGAAAAGGGCATCTCAGCCTTCAGAAAAGGTGGTACAGTAAAGCAGGCGCTCGACGTTGTGCGCCGCGGGGACGCCCGCTAACCTCCTGGGATGGTTCACTATGTACGAACTTGCTAAGAAGTCACGAGAGGCCATGAAGTCGAAAGCCCGACGCCTCGCCAGTGAGAGGGACATGAAGGTCGACAGCTCCAACTGGACGCCTGCTCCTCTCCTCCGCGCTGAAGTGAAGACCGGCGCACGCCCGATCATGAAGCCGTCGGCTAAGGGCATCGGTGAGTCGAACGCAGCCGCTGACACGAAGGCCGCGATCGGCGACGTGAAGCGTGGCGCTTACAAGTCCGGCGGCTCGGTTAAGAGCGACGCCGGCATATACGACAAGAAGGCTCTTGGCGACATTGACCCGCGACCGAAGCGCGGCGCGACGCCGACATCTTACAAGAAGGGTGGACGGATCAAGCGCGAGGATGGCGGAAAGCTCCCTGATCCCTACGAGGCAATGCGCTCTGAGGAGCGCCAGAAGAATATTCGCGTTGAGGACAAGCGCAAGATGCCTTCTCCGAAGGAAGCCGCCGAGAGCGCAGCTCGCACAGGCGACGTTCCAGAAGGACGCAAGTCCGGCGGCAAGAACTGGATCGCTGGCGCGATCAAGAAGCCCGGCGCTCTCCGCAAGTCCCTCGGCGTGAAGGAAGGAGAGAACATCCCAGCAAAGAAGCTTGCTAAGGCCGCAGAGTCTCCTGGCAAGCTAGGCCAGCGCGCTCGCCTCGCTCAGACCCTCAAGAAGCTCGGCAAGAAGCGCGGAGGCAGTGTCGGCCTGACCGTCGTCATTGCAGACAAGGGCGGCCGTGGTATGCCGCAAGCTCCCGTTGCACCGATCGCGCCGAGGGCAGTTCCTGTTCCTCCCGCCATGGGCGCGATGGGTTCTCCTGCTCCCATGCCTCCTCCGCCTCCGGGCGCGCCTCCTGCGATGATGCCTCCTGGCCGCAAGTCGGGTGGCCGCATCACGAAGGTCGCATCGAGCTACAAGGACATGGAGGCTGGCGCAGCGACTGGTGAGGGACGTCTTCAGAAGACAGACATTGCAAAGAAGCACGGTAATGCTCCCGCCAGGAAGGCCGGCGGCCGCGTAGCTAAGTCCTACAAGGACATGACGGCAGGCGCCGAGAGCGGCGAGGGTCGCCTCCAGAAGACAAGCATCGCTAAGTTCAAGAAATTCGCTCCTTAGGGAGCGTAGGACCCGGCGGCAGTCCCCCTTCTTCGCTGCCGTCGGGTCTGTAATCTGTAGGAGAAGGGAAGGAGAAGGGGAATTGTCTATACTTACGTCAGCGGACAGGTTCCGCTATGAGCTAGAGAAGCTTGTCGAGGCCGACATCGATCGCCTGAAGGACACGCTCTCCCTGGGCTTCCTTGACGACTATGCCCAGTACAAGGCGATCGCAGGAAGGATCGCTGGACTTCGCGCAGCAATTGACTTCTGCCACGAAGCCGAGAAGCGCTGCAACTTGAGTGGAGAAGGGGAATGAAGCAGCTTGATATGTTCCACCCAGAAGATCCTAAAGAGAAACTCCTAGGTGAAATAGGGGATCATTACGGATTTTCTCTTATGTCAAACCAGGTCCTGGTCGCTGTCTACCTCCGTCCGGAGAAGACGAAGGGGGGCGTCATCCTGTCCGACCGATACAGGGACGAGGACCGCTTCCAGTCCAAGGTTGGTTTGCTCCTTGACCACGGCACGTCTGCCTTCGTCGAGGACGGGGAGGCGAAGTGGTTTGGCAACCACCAGTTCAAGAAGGGTGACTGGCTCGTATTTCGCCCATCGGACGGGTGGAGCATCACCGTGAATGGCGTCCTGTGCCGCATCCTGAGCGATACGCAGGTCAAGGGCGTCATTGATAACCCCGACAGAGTGTGGTGATACCAATGCAGAATGACGAAGAACACGTCGAAGTGCCTCTAGAGGAGGTAAAATCCTCCCCTGACGAGCCCAGTATTGAGGTTGTAGAGGACAAGAAGCCCGAGATTTCCCCTGAAGAGGGCATCCAGGCCATGAAACTGCGCCTCGAGGCGGCTGAGAAGGCCCGCCTGGAGGCCGAGAGGCGCGCAAAAGAAGCCGCTGAGAGGGCTAATCGGGCCAGCTCAGAGACCAAAGACGCCAACTACCAACTCGTTGTCAACGCAATCGAGACTGTGAAGGGTCGTGCAGAGGCCATCAAGCAGGCATACTCCAATGCTATGTCTGCTGGAGACTTCGATAAGGCTGCCCAACTCCAGGAAGCACTGGCTATAAACGCTCAGCAGCTCTCAGAGCTGAAACGCGGAAAGAAAGCTATGAAGGAGGAGAAGGAAAGTCCTCCTTCCAAGCCTCCAGAGTCCAGCGAACCGCTGATTGACCAGGTTGCTCGGCAAGTTTCTCCTAAATCTGCCTCCTGGTTGAGGGAGAACCGGGATACGCTCGACAACGAGCGGATGATCCGGAGGATGTTCAGGGCCCACGAGGACGCCGTCGACGACGGCATTGCGCCTGACTCTGACGAGTACTTTGCCTACATCGAGAACCGCCTGGGTATGAAGCGCGTAGAGGAAGAAGCACCTCCCCCAAGGAAGTCTTCTCCTCCCCCAGCTGCTCCCGTCTCCCGCGGTGGCCAGCGCCCCAATGTGGTTCGCCTGACCCGCGAGCAGGTCGAGATGGCTAAGATGATGGGCATGTCTGAGTCAGACTACGCCAAGAACATGGTTGCGCTGCAGCGCGAAGGAAAGATCGGACACTGACATGAGCACTTTTAACAGGAAAGCACCCACTGTCGAAGAAGCGGACGAGGTCATTGACTCCCTAGCTACCAAGGTATCTGCGCCTCCTGCACCTCGTCGTCCTCCTCTCCGCGACGATGATCCGAAGGAGAGAGCAAAGAAGCGCGCTGCGGAGCTGAGAGCGCATCTGGGCGATCTTGACGAGGGAACGGACGACTTTTACGTTGACCCTGAGTCAATCCCGGACGGCTGGACGTACGAGTGGAAGCGCCACACGGTCTACGGGCAGGAAGATCCTGCATACCAGGTACAGCTGGCGCGTGAGGGATGGGCTCCCGTTCCCTCCAGCCGGCACCCTGCGATGATGCCAGCGGGATCGACTGACGAGGTTATCTCCAGGAAGGGGTGCATCCTGATGGAGTGCCCGACAGAGATCGTCATGGAGCGGAGGTCACTGGAGCTCCGGAAGGCGCGCGACCAGGTCAGGCACAAGGAAGCGCAGCTTGCTGGCACTCCCGAAGGCACGATGACGCGAGACCACGCTCGGGTCAAGCCGAACATCAAGAAGGGTTACGAGCCCATACCGGTTCCGGAGTAAGGTTACTGAGGGGCGAGAGTTTACGGTCAGCATCTTCTGTTGTAATATCCCCTCGCCCTTCCCTCGGTGTGGAAGGTTAACTTAATCTGGTTCTACATTCGCCCCGGTGAGCGATGATGAGCCTCCTGCAGAAGGAGAACCCGTCATGGCGAACACGGCTCCCGGTTCGTATAACGGCTTCCAGCAGTACCGCGGTAACGGTTCCGCGCCGACCTATGAGCAGGTCGTCGGCACGGCCGCCTATAATGCTTCCGCCATCTACTTCGGCGATCCTATCGTAATCGACGGTTCCACGGGCTACGTCACTGTAGCTACGACGACCGCCGGCACGACAGGCATTGCTCCCCTCGCTGGTGTGTTCGTTGGCTGCAAATACCTCTCGGTCTCGCAGAAGCGCACCGTGTGGTCGAACTTCTGGGGCGGTAGCGACGTTGCTTCCAACCAGACAGTTGAAGTCTACTACGTGAACGACCCGAACGCGCGCTTCGCGGTTTGGTCGGATGCAACCGGCATCGCTCAGGCTGATGTCGGTTCGACGTGCGGCTTCAACATTGGCTCCGGCAATTCATCCAACGGCATTTCTGGCGCTTACCTGAACTACGGCACGTCTGGTCCGAATACGGACAGCACTGGTCCGTTCCGCATCATTGGCCTCGTCGGCGATCCGCCGGGCACCAATGGCACGGAGTTCGGCGCCTATGCCCACGTCATCGTGGCGTTCAACAACGTCGCCACCAAGACACTGGCCACGATCTAAGGAGTAAGGACCAATGGCTGTTAATCTTTCTGCCATCAAAGACCTTCTCCTTCCCGGTCTCCGGGGGATCGAAGGCAAGTACGAGATGATCCCGTCTCAGTATGACAAGATCTTTACGAAGCACGATTCCAAGATGCCGCTCGAGCGCACTGCGGAAATGCGCTTCCTGGGTCTTGCTCAGCTGAAGACCGAAGGCGGCCAGACCTCCTTCGACAACGGATCGGGTGAGCGTTACGTCTACAACCAGGAGCACGTTGAGATCGCTCTTGGCTACGCGATTACTCGCAAGGCGGTGGACGACAACCTCTACAAGACCCAGTTCATGCCGTCGAACCTCGGCCTGATGGAGAGCTTCCAGCAGACGAAGGAAATCTACGGCGCGAACGTGCTCAACACGGCGACGACCTACAATGCCTCCATCGGTGGTGACGGCGTGGCGCTCTGCTCCACCTCGCATCCGATCGACAGCGGCACGGTCGCCAACCGCCCGGCGGTTGACGTTGATCTGAACGAAGCCTCGCTTCTGAATGGCATGATCGCCATCAGGACGAACTTCAAAGATCAGGCGGGCCTGAAGGTCTTCGCTCGTGGTCGTCGCCTGGTTGTTCCGCCGGCTCTGGAGCCGACGGCGATCCGTCTGACGAAGACGGAACTGCGCCCCGGCACGGCGAACAACGACGTCAACGCGATCATGATGACTGCTGGCGGTCTGCCGGAAGGCTACATGGTCAACGACTTCTTGACGTCGGCGCGTGCGTGGTTCCTGCTCACGAACATTGACGGTCTCTCCTACATGGAGCGCGTCAAGTTCGAGACCGACATGCAGGTCGACTTCGTCACGGACAACCTGCTGGTCAAGGGCTACGAGCGTTACAGCTTCGGCTACTACAACTGGCGCTCGATCTACGGATCGTTCCCGACCTAATAAACTTACCCGGAGGCCTACATGGTCTCCGGGTTTCTCTTATAAGGAGCAGCCAACATGGCTCTTACAAACTTCCCGAACGGCATCACGTCCTTCGGCGTCCCCGTTCTTGGCACGATCGGCGGTCTCCCGCTGACGGGCACCTACTTCTTCGTGGATCCGGCTGGCGGCTCTGACGCCTATGACGGACTTTCGCCGGAGACGCCTTTCCAGACAATCTACGCGGCTTATGCTGCGGCGACGGCTGGCAACAACGACGTTATTGTCCTGATCGGCAATGGCTCGACGAGCGGCACCGCTCGCATGTCGACGGCGCTGGCGCAGTCGGTCACGTCTTCGGCGACGACTGGCACGATCACCTGGGCGAAGAACGCGACGCACCTGATTGGCGTCACGGCTCCGACCGGTGTTTCAAACCGCGCTCGCTTCGCACCCCCGACCGGCACCTATACCGCTGCCACCTTCGGCAACAGCGGCAATATGTTCAACGTTACCGCTTCCGGGTGCATCTTCGCTAACTTCTCGGTCTTCAACGGCTTCTCGACTGGCTCCGCCAGCCAGATCGCCTGGATCGAGAACGGTGGTCGCAACTATTACGACAGCGTTCAGTTCGGTGGTTTCGGCGACACGCAGTCTGCTCAGGGCACTGGCGCTCGCGCGCTTAAGGTCATGGGCACGGGCGAGAATACGTTCGTTGGCTGCACCATCGGCCTCGACACGGTCACTCGCACGGTCGCGAACGCCAATCTTGAATTTGCTGGCGCTACCCCGCGCAACAAATTCATCAACTGCGACTTCCCGCTGCTTACGTCGTCGGCCTCTGCGCTGGCGATCCTTGGCTCCGGGGCTGGCGCAATTGATCGTTGGAATAAGTTCCAGCAGTGCCTGTTCTACAACGCTGTAGACAGCACCGCGACGACGATCACGGCGGTTGCATCGCTTAATGCTGCGGCTGGCGGCTCGCTTGTGTTCAACAACTGCACGGCGGCTGGAGCCACAAAATGGGGCGATGCGGGTGCTCTCGCCAACTCCTATGTTGACAATGCTCCCCCGACTGCGGCCACTTCTGGCCTCGCCGTCAATCCTGCCTAATAGGAGGTTCTTATGGGTTTCTACGAAGGTCAGGACGGCCCGGCGGTCGTCAAGTCTGCGAAGTCTGGTACTAATGGCTTCAAGAAGGGTGGCAAGGCCGAGAAGGCCGAGGGCGGCTGCATGAAGAAGGGCGGCAAGGTCATGTCGTCTGCGGCGAAGGGCAAGAAGCCCGCTCGCGCGACAGGCGGCGGCGTCTTCTCGTCGGCGCACAGCGGTTCGCCGCGTGGCGCGACGCCGAAGCCTTACTGATGTAGTTGGGGGCTTCGGCCCCCTTCTCCACTTTCGGGGGTATCCTTATGGCAAAGACACCCGTCTGGCAGCGGAAAGAGGGACAAAATCCCGAGGGGGGACTCAATGCCAAGGGCAGGGCCTCCGCCAATCGCCAGGGTATGAACCTCAAGCCTCCCGTATCCAAAGAGCAAGCTGAGAAGAGTCCGAAGGCTGCGTCCCGTCGCTCTTCCTTCTGTGCGAGAATGACAGGGATGAAGAAGAAACTTACGGGGTCAGCAAAGGCTGCTGATCCGAACAGCCGCATCAACAAGGCCCTCCGGAAGTGGGACTGCTGACATGACAAAACCTTTCTGGGAAAAATCTGCGCCCAAGGACACAAAAAAGAAGGCGCTGAGCGCAAAAGGCGTTAAGATAGCAAAAGCTAAAGCCCGTGCCGCTGGTAGACCTTATCCTAACTTGGTCGACAATGCTGCAGCAGCTCGCGCTGGCCTTACGAAGGGAAAAAGATAATGCAGCCGATTACGATCTCAGTCGGCCCTCTCACGTCGGCAAGCGCGAACAATATCGCCACTTCGCAGGTTGTCTCCGGAGCTGCTAATGTAAACCTGAACGGCTCGCTTGTCTCTGGCGGCGTCGCCACGCTTGATAAGCCCCGGCGGGTTTTGATCACCAATGTTGGCAACGACAGCGCCGTTACGTTCACGGTCTACGGAACGTGGATTGGTGGTCAGTCAATCTCTGAGACGCTTCAAGGGACGAGCGGAAGCACCGTCGCCACGACGCTTGACTTCGCGACGGTAACGCAAATCGCTACAAGTGGTTCAACGAGCGCCTCCGGTATCACGGTTGGAACAAATACGGTAGCTGGATCTCGCTGGCTCCGCCTTGATAGCTGGGCCAATAACAACACGGCGATCCAGTGCAATGCTTCCGGCACTGTGAACTATACGGTTCAGGTGACGATGGACGACCCGAACAGCCCGACAAATCCTGTAACGCCAGTCAATGTGACTTGGCTCAATACGAATGATGCTGACGCTGTTTCGGCCACTGCTGACATCTTCACGAACTTCCAGTTTACGCCGACCTTCGCCCGCGTCCTGCTCAATAGCGGCTCTGGCACTGTGACGGCCACCTTCGCTCAGTTTAACGTGGTGAACCTATGACAGGGCCTGCCTGGACTCCCGGCACTGGTGGCGGATCGTCTTCTACGATTGCGTTCACTTCAAAGACCAGTGCATACACAATCGACAATACGGATTGTATGGTTGATTGCACCACTGGCACTTTTACTGTGACATTGCCGACTGCGGTTGGTCTTGAAGGGAAATATTTTATTGTCAAGAACAGCGGGTCTGGCATTATAACTATTGATGCATATGGGTCTGAAACCATTGATGGCGTTCTAAACAAAATCCTTGCTGTTAGGTATGAAAGCCTCACAATGATTTCTGACGGAACGAATTGGAAGGTAATCTGATGTCGTATCATGTTTCTCCCGCTCCTAGTGCAACATTTTCAAGTTCTGTAACTCAGAGTGTTGCTAATGCTGCTAATTCTCAGGCCATAACTTACAACACGACACTTAATGCTCAGGGCATTAGCCTGTCATCAAATAGCCGTATCGTTCTTCCTCAAGTTGGAAATTACTGTTTTACGTTTTCTGCGATTGGTCACAATTCTGGTTCAGCAAGCGCAAAAGACATGAATATTTGGATAAGAAAGAACGGTGTAGATGAAGCTAATACAAGCACTATCATCGGCACATCAAAAGATGCTCCTACAACGATAGTTGCGACGTTTATTGTTAGTTGCACAACTTCTGGCGATTACTTTGAGTTGTGGATGGCTGGTGAAGATACGGGCGCGCAAATCTTAGCAACTGCTGCTCAGGCGGCTGTTCCCGGTGTTTCTCCTGCACAACCTGCATGCCCTTCGATTGTTACCGCTGTTTGGCAGATTAGCTAAGGATGGTTAGATGTCCACGAGCGGAACATATAACTTCAATCCGTCTCTGGGCGAACTGACGCTATATGCCTATCAGTTGATAGGCTTACGCCCTACGTCGCTCCTCCAGGAGCACTTTGACGCTGCCCGCACGGCGACGAACCTGATCCTGATGCGGTGGTCTAACCAGGGCGTTAATCTCTGGTCAGTAGACCTCCAGACGGTCACGCTTACCGCGGGACAGAACACGTACACTGTTCCCTCAAATACTGTCGTCATCCTCGACGCATATGTGACTGTCGATGGGATTGATCGCATCATACTTCCTGTGAGCCGCACGGAGTACGCGTCTTATCCAAACAAGGCGCAGCAAGGTTTCCCCACGACGTTCTGGTTCAATCGCCAGCTGTCGCCGTACGTCATCCTATGGCCCGTTCCGAGCAGCTCCTCATATACGCTGAACTACTTCCGTCTGATACAGCTCCAGGACGCGAACTTGAATGGCACTGAGCAGGTAGATATTCCGCCTATCTGGCTGGAGGCTCTGGCCTACAATCTTGCTCTTCGCCTTGCTCAGATCTGGGCTCCTGACAAGATTGCGATGGTAAAGACATTTGCCGACGAGGCCTACAACATCGCGGCAGCTCAGAATATTGAGACAGCCCAGCAGTACATCTCGCCGCAAATTTCGGGATACTTCCGATGAGGCCTCATGGCCGCGCCAGAGTAAGCTCCAGAAACCCGCGCGCGTTTGCGATATGCGACAGGTGCGGATTTTTGTATAATCACGTCAATTTGCAGTGGCAGTATGACTGGGCGGGCGCTTCTTTAATCAACAAGCGCATTCTTGTCTGCGACACATGCAATGACGTTCCGCAGCAGCAGCTTCGAGCCATCGTGGTCCCAGCCGATCCGGTTCCTATCCAGAACCCGCGCATTCAGGATTATCAGACAGCAGAAACGGATTATCGCATTACGCAAGGCAATACGACGAACGCGCAGACCGGGATACCCGTTCCCGGTGGTGAAACTCGCATTACGCAGAGCAACGATACGCGCGTCACACAGCAGATTGGCGGCACGAGATCAGATCGCAGCCAGCAACCGGGTCTTGACCAAAATGCTATCATGCCGTTGCAGGGGGCAACGGCCTATGGTGTCAATATTCCTGTTTTGTCGGCTATATCAAATGGGTCTGGGTTGGTAACTATTACATGTTCTGCGGCGCATAATCTTTCAACAAATGATCAAATATCCGTTGAGGGGTTTTCTGCGGCTACGGCAAACGGCTTCTACACAATTACAGTAACGTCTGGGACGGCGTTTACCTATCAGGTAAATCCTGTCCTTGCCGCAGGATCTTTGCTGACATCGACGACAAAAATGGTTACGGCAAACGCCGGATTACCATATAATAATTCTCAGATACCGCAGACAGGACCGCTATCGTGAGCAACATCCAAATCCCGAACCTACCTGCTGCTACATCGCTTACAGGCGGCGAGCAGCTTGAGGCTGTTCAGTCCGGGACATCTGTTCGCGTAACGTCTTCTCAAATTGCGGGGTTAAATCCTGGCCCGACCGGGCCGGCCGGTCCTGTAGGTCCAACTGGTCCGTCTGGAAATACAGGCCCCACGGGTCCTACGGGTCCCGCAGGCTCCACGGGCGTTGCTGGCCCCACGGGCTCTATCGGTCCGACAGGCCCTTCTGTGACAGGGCCTACTGGCGTTGCCGGCCCCACTGGCTCTACCGGCCCGACCGGCCCGTCAGTAACAGGGCCTAACGGGCCAACCGGCCCGACCGGGCCAAGCGGTCCCACCGGGTCAACCGGAATTTCCGGCCCGACGGGCCCGACAGGCGTAGCAGGGCCGGGCGGTGGGCTTGGTCCCACGGGGCCAACGGGGCCTGTCGGAGCGGGCTTCAATTACAAGGGCACCGTAGCCAATGCGGCCGCGCTTCCGGGCTACCCCAGCTCATATACGGGAAGCGTCGGCGACGCCTATATTACGACGAACGACAGCCATCTTTGGATATGGAGCGGGTCGACATGGGTTGACAACGGTCCCGTTACTACGGGGGTTACAGGTCCAACAGGCCCAACAGGCCCAACAGGCCCAACTGGACCTACGGGCTCGGCAGGCCCTACCGGTTCTGCTGGTAACGCTGGCCCGACCGGCCCTACTGGCAGCACAGGAAGTGCTGGGCCGACGGGACCGACCGGAGCTGCCTCCAACGTTGCCGGCCCGACTGGTTCAACTGGCCCGACCGGCCCGACTGGCCCTACAGGCGCGGCGTCCAATGTTGCGGGGCCAACTGGCCCTACAGGCGCTACTGGCCCGGCTGGCGGGGGAATTAACTACAAGGGCACTGTTGCAAATTCTGCGGCTCTTCCGGGCTACCCAAGCTCCTACACAGGCAACGTTGGCGACGCTTATGTAACCCTTGACAATACACATCTTTGGGTGTGGGACGGGTCGACTTGGGTTGACAATGGCGCAATCACGTCAGTTGCTGGCCCGACGGGTCCGACAGGACCGACAGGCTCTACCGGCTCAACAGGACCTACGGGCCCTACAGGCCCGACGGGCTCTACTGGTTTGACGGGACCTACGGGTCCGACAGGGCCTACAGGGTCTACTGGTTCCACAGGACCTACAGGACCTACAGGACCTACGGGCTCTACTGGTTCCACAGGACCTACGGGGCCTACAGGACCTACAGGGTCTACTGGTTCCACAGGTCCTACAGGCCCTACAGGGCCGACGGGCTCTACTGGCTCCACAGGACCTACAGGCCCTACAGGGCCGACCGGATCGACAGGAGCGGCCGGGTCAACAGGGCCGACAGGGCCGACAGGGCCTACTGGATCAACTGGAGCCTCCGGTTCGACGGGTCCAACCGGCCCAACTGGTCCCACAGGATCAACTGGAGCCGCTGGCTCAACAGGGCCGACAGGCCCAACCGGTCCGACAGGCTCAACCGGCGCCGCCGGGTCAACGGGACCGACGGGGCCGACTGGTCCAACAGGCTCCACTGGCGCTGCCGGCTCAACCGGCCCAACTGGTCCGACTGGCCCTACTGGCTCTACCGGCACTGGTGGCCCGACTGGCCCTACAGGGGCAAATTCGCCAGCGAATAAAATCGTCGGACTTATCCTGACGTTTGGAGGTTAAAAATGGCCGCGCCTAATATTGCCAATCCGACGACCATTACTGGCATTACATCGTATTACACTATCACCGGAAACACGTCTGTTTCGGTGCTAACAAATACGGCTTCGTCAGGAAAGGTTCTTAAAATAGAGAGCTTGAATGTCGCGAACACGACAAGTGTAGCTGTTAACTGCACGGTGAACTATTACACAAAGTCAGTTACTCAAGGCTCTGCCCCTTCCGGGGGAACTGCTTTTGCTATCTGCTCGACTGTCAGCATTCCTGCGAATGCGACACTTGTTGTAATTGAAAAAACGAACAGCATTTATCTGGAAGAAGATAGATGTTTGGCTATAACTTCCGGCAATGCCAGTGGTTTTTTGACAGCCACGATTGGCTATGAGGATATTAGCTAATGACGACTCGATGGAACGGCGGAATTATTGGGCCAAACAATACGCCGACAATATCGGCAGCTTCTGGAGTATGGAATTTAGCCAGACAGGAGCTTGCGCGCTTAGCTGGAATATGGCCTTTTGATTTGCCAGTCGATTATTTGGTTGTTGCCGGTGGTGGTTCTGGCGGTGGGAACTCTACTGGTAACTACGCTACCGGTGGCGGTGGCGGTGGCGGTGGTTTCCTCACCGGAACTTCTTACATCCTCAAAAGCGGCGTAACTTACACGGTAACTGTTGGCGCTGGCGGCGTCGGCACATTAGGCTCGGGGAACAGCGGCAACAATTCTGTTTTTGATGCTATTACCGCGACGGGCGGTGGTAGAGGTGGTGGGTATGACACCAATCTTGGTGCATCTGGCGGCTCCGGTGGCGGCGGTGCAGGACGAAATGTCAATGAAACAAATACTGGCGGTGATGGCACCAGCGGGCAAGGCAGTAAGGGCGGCACAGGCTATTCAGCCGCTGGCGCACGTATTGCTGGCGGCGGCGGTGGTGGCGCCAGCAATACAAGTGGAACAACGGTAACTGGAGGCACAGCATCCGTAGGCCAAGGCGGCAACGGTGGCGCGGGCGCTGCTAACTCGTATAGCGGATCATCGGTTAATTATGCTGGCGGCGGTGGTGGCGGCGCAGGATTTAGTGTTTCGGGAGGAACTGCTGGAACAGGCACCGACGGCGGCGGTAATGGCAATGCGGCGGCCAGTAATACTACAGTAAACGGGTTTGCTGGAACTGCAAATCGCGGCGGTGGCGGTGGCGGTGGTGCAAATAGTTCAACTGGTCCTTCTGGCTTTAGCGGCGGCAATGGTGGCTCTGGTGTCGTGATTATTCGTTACCCGGATACATATCCGGCGGCTACGTCCACGACTGGAACACTAACAATCACTACGTCAGGCGGATACAGAATTTATAATTTCACCGGCTCTGGCACTATAACTATTTAAGGATTGAGTGATGGCGCACTTTGCAAAAATGAACGGGGATGTTGTTGAAATAGTAATAGTCGTGGGAAACGCAGATATTCGCGATTTGCCGTTCCCGCAGTCTGAAGCGATTGGAGTTGAATTTTGCAAGTCCATATTTGGTCAGGACACTGAGTGGTTGCAGACAAGTTATAATAATTCTTTCCGAAAATGGTTTGCGGGGCCAGGGTTTACTTACGATAGTGTGAAAGATGCTTTTGTCCCACCAAAGCCGTATCCGTCATGGCTGTTTGACGAAGAAATCTGGTATTGGAAAGCTCCTGTTCCCTGCCCGACAGATGGAAAAATGTATGTTTGGAATGAAGAAACATTGTCCTGGACTGAAATGACTTAATCTCAGGCGCAGAAGAGGGGACTATGCCTACCAGCTTTGGCTAAATTTTAGGTTGAATTTTAATGCCTAGGGGGGCATTAATGAGCATCGTCGATGCATTTCTTTTTCACAATGAAATCGACGTATTGAAAATGAGGCTTGAGCTTCATTATGATTACGTCGATAGGTTTTGTATTTGCGAGGCAGACCTTACTTTCAGCGGAAAACCAAAAGAGCGCACTTTCGACGCGAGAAGAAGCGAATTTGGTAGATGGCAGAACAAGATAGAATATGTTCGCCATTTTGCAAAAGCAGATGGTTTGGACCTGTATCGCAAAGACACCGAATTTAACTTTTCATCGCCAGCGTGGACGCTGGAAAACAGCCAAAGGAACAATCTGGCCGCTGCATGTCTGAAAAACGCAAACGACGACGACATTGTAATCATATCTGACGTTGACGAGCTGATTAATCCAGAGGCCTTTGAGCGCATCAAAAGCCGGAAAGATTTTGACATTGCGCGATTGCAACTGCTCAATCACTACTACTTCATGAACTGCCGGGCGGTCGGCCTAAACAAGTGGTGGTGCGCCCCGATAGCGGTCAGGGCGTCGAGGCTGAAGACTATAAACGACATATCTTCAATGCGGCCATACGGGGAAATTGACGACGTCATATTGCAGGCGGGGTGGCATTTTTCGTATCTGGGCGGCGTTGAAAGAATTATGGACAAGATTTCATCTTTCTCCCATACCGAGCTGGACAATCCGGACATAAACAACGCCGAAAACATATCAAAAAGCATTGAGAAGGCGACGGATTACATAGGCAGGGAGGGGCATGAATATGCCTTTTACCCGACAGGAAGTTACCCGGACTGCATACAAAAACTGATGACGAAGAACAGACATCTGGTGAAATGGTATCTTTAGAGAGGGGCTATGCCGAAAATTATCACCTGCACCGTGAACAGCAGATGCACGAGTGTCCTCGCGGCGAGTGTTGACAGCTACTGCCCCGAGGCGGGGCTCGTTATTCACAAGGTTCAGCAAACGACCTTTGGTGAAAGCTTCAATGCCGCAATGACAGAGGCTTTTGAGGCGGACGACGAGATCATCATCGCCAATGACGACGTCGTTCTGACGCCGTCTTCCTATCGACTGCTGATGGAGGATGTCGAAATCCTGAAGGCGCAATATGGCGACAGGATTGGATTTGTCGCTGCGCATACTGACTCGGCTTTCCCGGCGCAAAATATTCGCTTCCAGCACGGCTCTAATATGGACAGATACAGATGCCAGTGGGAGTGGGAGAAGGCGGCCAGGGCTGCGGAAGTCGTCGCGCCGATATTCGCGTGGATATCAAAGAAGGCCTTCGAGGCAGCGCAATTTCCGCCGCTGAACTGGTATTCTGACGACGTGATCTGCCGAGATCTTGGCAAGCAGGGCTTTGTGCACTTTATCTCGCGCGCATACGTCCACCATGTCGGCTCGCAAACGGTGGGCCACGACGACGGTAACAATTCCGCACTTTCGTTACCTTGGCTGCGCGCGAACAGGCCAGACTACGCAGATATGTGGTTTGGGCCTGAGCGAGCAGAAGACCCGCCGAAGAAGCCCAAAATATGTGTTTACGCTATCTCAAAGAATGAGGAGCAATTTGTTGAACGATTTGTTCGGTCAGCGCGGGATGCTGACCTCATTCTTGTGGCGGACACCGGGAGCGAAGACGGGACGGTTGAGGCATGCGAGCGTTTGGGCGTGCATGTCGTTCGCATTCACATATCCCCTTGGCGCTTTGATAGCGCCAGAAATGCTGCTCTCGCGCTGATCCCGGCGGATTTTGATATTTGCGTCAGCCTTGATCTTGACGAGGTTCTGGAGCCGGGATGGCGGGAGGAGATTGAACGCGTCTGGACGCCTTCAACAACTCGGCTGATATATTTTTATGACTGGGGCAACGGCCTTCGGTTTAAATACGAAAAAATCCACGCCCGCAAGGGGTATCATTGGCATCACCCATGCCATGAATATCCGCGCCCTGATCTTCGCGTTTCAGAGGTTTGGGCAGAAACAGACATGCTGCTTGTGCGCCACCTGCCCGATCCGACGAAAAGCCGGGGGCAGTATCTCGACCTTCTTGAGCTATCGGTGAAGGAAGACCCGCACTGCCCACGAAACGCTTTCTACTATGCTCGCGAGATGTCATTTTACGGCAAATGGAACGAGGCGATTGACGCCTGCCAGAAGTATCTCGCCATGCCGGAGGCAATATGGGCTGATGAGCGCGCCTACGCGCACCGGGTGATTGGCCTGTGCCGGGAAAACTTGCGCGACGTTGCTGGCGCCGAAGCCGCTTACTGGGCGGCGGTTGCTGAAGCTCCATGGGCGCGAGAGCCGCACGTGGCATTGGCGCAGCTTTATCACAATCAAGGCAACTGGGCGGCGTGCTATGCATCGGCGCATAGGGCACTCGTTTTCAAAGAGCCGAAAAAAGTATATACTACCGACCCAAAGGCATGGGGCTCCTGGCCGCATGACCTTTTGGCGATTGCGGCGTGGAAAATGGGGTTTCGCGAAGAGGCATTGGCCAACGGAGAAATTGCCGCGTCGCTTGAGCCGGGCAATAAACGTTTACAAGAGAACCTTTTGTGGTTCCGAGGCGAAAAGGAATAGGCCAGTGCCAGACTACCAGGTTCTCTTCAACATCGTCATCGGCATCCTCGGAGCCATGGGCGGGTGGATGCTGAACACGATGTGGGTTTCGCTCAAAGACCTTCAGGCGGCGGATACGAAATTAGCCGAAAAGGTCAGCGCAATCGAGGTTCTGGTAGCTGGGCAATATGTGACGCGTGACGAATTCACGGTGACGATGCAAGCGGTATTTGCGAAGCTGGACAAGATACAGGACACGCTGAACAACAAGGTTGACCGCTGATGGTTGATGACATTGCCACAGTTTGGGGAGGGCAGGTGCGGCTCGGCCGCAACCCGGCTAACGACGAAGTACTACTTGGTAATTCAGGCGGTAATTTTACGCTTACCAATATTTCAGCTATCATACCCATTTCTGAAGAAGTAGTTTATGCGACTGTCGCTGCTGCAACAGCCGCAACAATTAATGCCGGCGTTGATGCGGTAAAAACGCTTGGTTATTCCACGGTTGGCGATCCCGGGGCAGCTACATATAAAAGATCTGCTTCTGAGCCAACACACGCCGGCAAGTTCCAAAGCGCAGATGGAGCGTGGTGGGAACTGACAACGCTTCAGCCTAATCCGTATATGTTTGGTGCTGCGGGTAATGGCTCAACAAATGACACTACTGCACTTCAAAATCTCTTTGATTATGCTGATGCTAAAAACACAATAGCATATCTTGCCTCTGGCAACTATGCCGTTCCATCAACAAGTCTTACCGTAAATACCAATGTTCAGGTTGTTGGTTGCGGACGCGACGCGCAGATTTGGCGCACTAATGATGTGGCTTTGCCGGTTTTTAACTTAACATCTAAAACTGCGGTAGTTTTGCGAAATTTTGCTATTATTAAAACTGTTCAATTAACTTCTACAACATCTCAAGCAATAGCAACATCAGGTTCAAAAACATTCACCGTTTCTGCTAATGCTTCTACAGGGCTATTCCCTTATACGGCTGGCCAATTTATTACAATTAAAGCCGCCGCTTCTGCTGCAAATTATATGGTTGGAACAGTTACAAGTTACACCGGAACAAGTTTGGTTCTTTCAATCGTCGGTGGATCTGGAAGCGGGACTTTTACATCATGGTATTTTACGTGCTATGACAATAGTAATGCCGCAGTTATTATGTCTTCATGCACGCAGTGTGTTTGTGACGCATTATATGTTTCAGGCACATCTTTTTATGTTGGGTTGGAGACCCTGAATGGTACTAATGACACATTAATAAATAACGTCGTAAACTCTGTTTGGAACAGAGGACTTTATATTTATGCAACATCAGGAACGTCGCGTGCCTGCAAGCTTTTGGGGAACTCAATTCTTGGAGGAAGCTTGACTGACTATGCGATTAATTGCAACGGTTCTACTGCTGGGTACATATACAACGCCATTATCGATGGCAACTCTACCTATGCGTCGGTATTTGACGGTATAGTTGTTGGCGGCAGAATGGAACAGTCAGTCGTAAGTAACAATCAAATTGACAATGTAGTGGGCGTTCAGGGAGGAGTGTATGTTGGTATTGGCATCTTGATTGAAGAAGCAAATACATATCAAGCTAGCTACAACACCATAGTTGGCAACAATATATATTCTGCATATAGTGCGGGAATTATTACCTTAAACTCATATGCAAACAATGTTAGCGCAAATTCTATAAAGTTCTGCGGAACAGGCATTTATTGTCTTCAATCCGGCTCAACATATACGAATTCTTATCACACATTTACGGGAAATAACATAAATGGGTGCACTGCGGCTGGAATTAGTGTTGCTACAGGAACTGCTGGGTATAGCTACGGTAATGTTTTTACTGGAAATACGTCTACAGCAAACTCAACATATGGGTTCATAGCCGATGCGAACAGCGACAGGCTTTCAGTTACGGGCAACGTGTTTTATTCGAACACGACCTCTAATTACAGCAACTCCGCCACCAATTCACAGGCGGCGGGCAATGTTACGGCTTAATTCTGAGCAGGATGGAAAAGTATGACCAAACTGAACGCGACATCCATCACCCGCCTTCGTGGCGTAGATCCAAACCTGGTCGCTCTGGCGAAGACAGCCCGCGAGATCAGCCCCATTCCCTTTGAGATCACCGAAGGCCTGCGCACGATGGAGCGCCAGCGGTATCTTGTCAAAACCGGCAAGAGCCGCACGATGAAGTCCTACCATCTGCGCGGCAAGGCGATAGACTTCGTCGCCATGCCCGGCGGAAAGGTGTCGTGGAACCTGCCCGATTACAAAACCATCGTCGAGAAAGCGTTCAAGCCAGCGGCGAAAGCGTTGGGTCTGTCCGACAAGATTACGTATGGTATCTACTGGAAGTCAATCGTAGATGGTCCGCATGTTCAGATCGAAACTTAGCAGGAGGGTAAAATGTTGAGCAACTGGATGACAACTATTCCCGGCGCGATCCAGCTACTGATCGTTCTGTGGAACATCTGGAACACCAAGACCGTCAATGTTGAAGACCTTCGCCAGGCGTTGGTGGGAGTTGGCTTCATCATGGCGAAAGACTTCAACTTCACCGGCGGAACGAGGTCATAATGCAAGACGCTCTACGCTTCCTCGTCATTGCGTCTCTCTACAGCCTGGCCTTGTTCGGTCTGGCTGCGGCCCTGACATCGTGCTCTGACATGAAGTACGCAGAGTGCGTTGTTCGAGATAGGACTAGCAACCCTTGCAACTGATCATTGCTGTCCTTCTCGCCCTACTGGTGCTATTCTTCCTCCTGGGAAGAGTAGCACTACTCATGCTCAAGGACGCGGGGCGAGACGAAGCCCTGCGAGAAATCTCCGACAGGAACGCCGACGTCCTTCGGAAGCAGTCGGAGGTAATTCTAGAGGAGAAGTCCGTTGAGGAAGTTGCTCGCGACCTTGACCGCGGTGGGTTTTAGCCTATCCGCTTGCAACTCTGTTTCTTCCAGTGGCTGTCCTCCGCTTATAAGGTATAGTGCAGAGACTCAGAAGAAGGCGGCTGAGGAGTTACGGCGGCTCCCCCCGGGTTCACCTCTGGCTAAGTTAGTTGTAGACTACAAGAAGATGAGAGACGCCTGCCGGATTGGAGCTCTGTAGATGACGACTGGTTTGAGCTACGACGGCTCTGTCTCTGGGACTACGAGCTACGTCACCCAGATCTCGACCATGGCGGTGGTCGACCCGGCGAACACGGCTTTCCTGGCGATCCTCCCTCAGGCGATCACCTACGCCGAGAACAGGATCTGCAGGGACCTGGACTTCCTGTTTACGTCGGTCTCAAATAGCAGCTACTCGGTATCATCGGGAAGCAGGACGATCACTGTTCCCTCAGCTAACTTCTACCCGTTCGAGAACGGTACGCTGGTCGTATGCGAGCAGATTAACCTCCTCACCCCCTCGGGAGCAACAGATCCAGACTCTGCGATCCGCGTCCCGCTCCTCCCTGTGACGAAGGAGTTCCTGGACGCAGTCTATGGGTCTTCGTCTTCTACAGGACAGCCAAAGTACTTCTGCCCATTTGGCGACGGGGAGAGCAACTACACGTTCCTGGTTGGGCCCTACGCGGACCAGTCCTACTACGTAGAGATTGTAGGAACTTACCGTCCCGCCTCCCTGTCTGTGTCTAATCCGACTACGTTCATCAGTCTCTATCTTCCTGACCTCATGATCATGGCTTCCATGATCTATATCTCTGCGTATCAGAGGAACTTCTCGTCTGCGTCAGGTAACGACCCCCAGATGCCCGTTACCTACGAGACGCAGTACCAGACGCTGCTCAGGAGCGCGGTTGCTGAAGAGAACCGGAAGAAGCAAGAAGCTGCCGCCTGGAGCTCTCAGTCGGTGTCGACTTCTGCAACACCCACTCGGGGATAACGAATGCCCCACTCTGCACTGAAGTTTGTTCCTGGAGTAGACGAGAACAGGACTCTCGCCCTGAACGAGGCGTCCTTGTCCTACACGCAGCTCGTCCGGTTCGTCCCCGACAAGCAAGGATTGGGACTAGTCCAGAAGTTAGGTGGATGGACGAGGTTCTTTCCGTCCAGCGTCGGTTCAACGGTCCGCGCATTGTGGGGATGGCAGGACATCAACGCTTCTTCTCACTTGTCTCTTGGCAGCCAGAACCGGACGACAGTCACTACTGCGACCAGCGGGACTGGCTCAACCGTAACCCTGACGCACGACGGATCCGTGACCTTCTCGGTGGGAGACACTGTATACGTGAGCGGCGTCACGCCGACTGGATACAACGGCACGTACTCGCTGACGGGCGTCACGTCGACGACAGTCTCATATACCGGGACCACAACGGGTTCCATGCAGATTGCTGGCACTATCGTCTCGGGCGACGCCCTGTCCGTAATCTCAGACGGCCAGCGTACGATCCTCACTCCGAGGACGAACGTCTTCAGTGTCACTCCTAACTTCACTACGACTATCGGGAGTTCTCAGGTCCTGGTTACTATTGCGAACTCATATGCAGATGACTATGACTCCGTATACTTCAAGACACCGATAGCTGTTGACGGATTAGTCTTGTCGGGGCTGTACAGGACGACATACGTAGACGGGCTCAACCAGTTCTACGTCACAGCGGTGGATGCGACTGGAACTCCCCAGCTAGCTACGTCCACTGTATCCTCAGGGGGATCTGTTCCGTCATTTGCATTCACGAGCGGAGAGGCCTATGCCGACGTTACTCTGGCAAACCACGGGTATGCCGTCGGCGACACATTTACTGTACTAGAGCCGCTCCATGCGGGCGCGGTCACAATTTACGGTAACTACTCAGTTACAAGAGTCACGTCATCGAGCGTGTTCCGGATAAACTTGGGCTCCGCGGCGTCGACAACTACTGTCATCTCTGCTAGCTACTCGGGCGGAACGGCGAGCGTCATATACTCGGGGGACTATAACTTCTCCGTAGGTAACACGGTCATAGTGGCGTCGATCACCTCAACAGGTCCCGGATCGTACAATGGCACGTTCACCGTAACTTCAGCCGGAAACGAGTGCATTGTTACGGGAGCGTCCTGGAGCGGAGGAACTGCAACAGTCTCCTATACAAACACGCCCGGGGAGGCAAGGACGTTCTCCGTCAGCGAGACGATCATCGTGGCTGGCCTATCTCCCAGCGGATACAACGGGACCTACACAGTCACCGCTCAGACTGCCTCGACGGTTTCCTACGCCGTAGCTTCCGATCCGGGAACTTACGCGTCCGGTGGGGTCATCTACGGTCGAGTTTCCTATGCTCTCGGTTCGAGCGGTGGAACTTACACCTCTGGTGGGACAGTCTTCAACTCCGTAGCTGCAGAGAATGCTGGTAAACTTTACGCTGTCCTCTACAACACCCCTGGCCCTCTCCCCGAGGGCACAGGGTACGGCGTCGGAGGCTACGGGTCCGGCGGTTACGGTACGGGCATCACGCCTCCCGCGTCAGGACTTGCTGGAAATCCCATCTCTGCTACTGACTGGACGCTGGACAACTGGGGCAGCATCCTGATCGCAGGAAAGGTCGGTGGAGAGATCTACACGTGGGACCCGCTGAGCAACACCGACCGGGCATCCATCATAACGGAAGCTCCTCCTATAAATGATGGATGCTTCGTGGCTATGCCGCAGAGGCAGATCGTTGCCTGGGGATCGACGTTCACTGGCATCCAGGACCCACTGCTGATCCGCTGGTGCGACGTAGAGAACTATAACGACTGGACGGCGTCGCTGACGAACCAGGCTGGCTCGTACCGCATCCCGAAGGGATCAAAGATCGTCTGCGGCATCCAGGGACCGCAGCAAGGACTCATCTGGACTGACCTCGGTCTCTGGGCTATGCAATACTCTGGCCCTCCGTACGTCTACCAGTTCAACGAGATCGGCAATGGGTGCGGACTGATCTCTCGGAAGGCCGCAGCGTCTCTGAACGGCATCATCTACTGGATGGGCCAGTCGCAGTTCTTCCGCCTTGGAGGTACAGGCGTCGAACCGATCCGCTGTCCTATCTGGGACGTGATCTTCCAAGACCTTGACACGGATAACTTAGACAAGATCCGAATTGCTCCGAACTCGCGGTTTGGTGAGATCACCTGGTACTACCCGACGAAGAGCAACGGCGGAGAGATAAACGCCTACGCTAAGTACAACATCGTCCTCGATGCGTGGGACTTTGGAGAGCTGATCCGCACAGCGTGGATCAACGAGTCTGTCCTCGGTCCTCCGATTGGCGCAGGATACACTTCGTCTTCTCCGAGCCAGAAACTGATCTACCAGCACGAGACTTCGACTGACGCGGACGGCGCAGCAATGACCTCGTACTTTCAGACAGGCTACATCGCGCTGTCGGAAGGAGAGTGGAAGATTTTTGTCGACCAGGTGTGGCCCGACATGAAGTGGGGATACTTCAACGGATCTCAGGACGCTGACCTGACTATCTCGTTCTATGTCACAGACTATCCGGGGAACACAGCGACAGAGTACGGTCCGCTGACATTCAACGTGTCGACAGAATTCTTGACTCCGCGCTTCCGCGGGAGGCTCGTCTCCATCAAGATGCAGAGCGACGATGCTGGATCTTTCTGGCGTATAGGCGCAACGAGGTATCGCTTCCAGCAGGATGGGAAGTTTTAAGAATGACTACTCCGAGCGACATCCTCACGACGCAGAAGAACGGCGTCATTGGTATAAACAACTTGTCGCAGGAGCTGAAATCCTTCTTCACGAGTTACCGGTTCTTCAGCGGCCAGTACAGGTCGCAGACAGTTTCTTCTCGAACGCAAGTTGCGAGTGGCTCTGGGCGCCTCGTCTCAATTAACGTCGTCACAGCAGGAAGCACCGCTGGTGGTGTGTACGACACGGTCCTCCTGAACGTCACAGGCGCCAGCGGCGACGGGACAAAGGCGACAGTAACTTACTCTCCTACGTTCTCGACGTCAGTTGGCGAGACGATCTTCGTAACTGGTATCTCGCCGTCTGGCTATAACGAGACCGCAGGCGACACGATCACGGACGTAGTCAGCACGAGCAGCCTGAAGTACGCAAACATCACCACTACGACGTACGTGTCAGGCGGCGTGATATTCGTCAGCCGGGCTTCCGAGCAAGTCTGCGCAGTAGCCAACACGATCGGGAACTACATCATCGGCGCTCCATTCTCGACTGGCCTCGTCATCAATCCTGGGACCAGCCAAGTCCTGAACGTCGTTTACTCACTGGACTGACATCATGCCGCTCAAGAAAGGTTCCTCCCGAGAGACGATTTCCCATAACATCAGGGAGATGATGGAGCACGGGCATCCGCAGGATCAGGCGGTTGCTGCAGCCCTGCACTCAGCGAAGCCACGGGCGTCCGGAGGCGACGCTAAGAAGATCCATGTTGGTCCGATACATAGCTCCGTAGCTGGCAGGACCGATCACCTCCCGATCAACGTCCCTTCCGGCTCTTACGTGATCCCTGCCGACATTGTTTCTTCCCTTGGGGAGGGTAACACGATGGCTGGTTTCCAGATACTGAACGACATGCTCGGCGTCCAGAAGCTTGGAGAGGAACCTGGAACTGAGATCGTCGCAGCTGGAGGAGAGTACGTGATCTCTCCATATACGTGCGACCGCATCGGAGGAGGGGACATCGACAGGGGACACAGGACCTTCGACGACTTCGTAAAGAAGTTTAGAGCGGAAACTGTAGAGACCTTGAAGAAGCTCCCCGGTCCGAAGAGGGACTGAAGAAGGGGACAAGAATGACGGACGACATACACGTACGAATTGGGACACCGGAAGATCTACCTGGATGCATGGAGATGTTCCTCCAAGCTAACCTAGAGAACGGCATCGACAAGTTATCGCAGGAGAAGCTCCTGAGCATCGTCTGGCCGTCGCTGCACCAGGATGCTGGCGTCGTTGGAATTGTGGGACCAGTCGGAGAGAAACCAGAGGGGGTGGTGTTACTCCGAATTGAGTCTCTGTGGTATAGTGATGCTCCAGTGATCGCTGAGAAACTTGTGTTTGTTCATCCCGATTACCGGAGTGCTCGTGGGGGACGAGCTCGGAAGTTGTGTGAGTTCAGCAAGAAGGTGTCAGACGAGCTCGGCATGCCGCTGATCATAGGCATCGTGTCTAATGATCGGACCAAGGGTAAGGTCAGGATGTACGAGCGACTGCTCGGTCCTGCTGCTGGGGCTTACTTCTTGTACAACGGGAAAACTGGACTAGTCCAGGAAGCCCACACGAAGGACAGTTAAGCATGTGCTCCTTTGGCTCTGGAAGCTCCGGTCCCTCTGCGCCAACTACGCAGTTTACTACACAGACCACGACAGCTGATCCTCGCGCTCAGGCGATGTACAGCCAAGCGTGGCAGCAAGCGCAGAAGGTGGCAAACAGGCCATTCCAGCCGTACAGCTACGATCCAAGCGCCTTTGTTGCTCCGCTCAATCCCGTCCAGCTCCAGGCGGTCGGGAACATTGCGGGATACCAAGGAACAGCAGATCCGTACTACCAGGCAGCTGGCGGAATGGCTGGCGCCGCTGGCATGACGACCACACCGGAAGTCGTCGGCCAGTACATGTCCCCGTACATGAGCCAGGTCGTTGATCCGATCAAAGCGGCGATGCAGCAGCAGTTCGGCCAGCAGCTCTCCCAGCAGCAGGCGCAGGCGATCAAGGCTGGCGCCTTCGGCGGAGAGCGCGCTGGCCTTCAGCGTGCCCAGCTCATGGGACAGCAGGCGCTGGGCCTCGGTCAGGCGCTGAGCCCACTGTACCAGACGGGATACGGACAAGCACTCCAGGGCGCTCAGACAGACCTCGCTCGCCAGTTGCAGGCATCCCAGGTCCTTGGCGGACTTGGAACTGGCGCGCAGACGGCAGGCCTTCAAGGCGCGCAGGCGCTGCTGGGTGCAGGCACGCTCGGCCAGCAGACACAGCAGGCAGGCCTCCAGGCCCTCTATAACCAGTACATGCTCCAGCAGCAGTATCCGTTCATGGCGGCTCAGTACCTGTCTCAGACAGCTGGAGCCCTTGGTCCCGGATACGGCGGAACGACCACTGGCACGCAGCAGTCGATGCAGCCTCTATCCTACTGGGGCAATCCTCTGTCGGACCCGGACCTCAAGACTGGCCCCCGAGGAGACGACAAGCCGGAGGTCATCGGCGAGACCAATGACGGCCAGAAGATCTACCGCTACCGCCTCATTGATCCCGACACTGGAGAGCTTGGACCTCCGCAGATTGGCCTCATGGCTGACGAGGTCGAGGAGCGAACGCCGGAGGCGGTTGGCGACTACAAGGGCTACCGCACCGTCGACTATGCGAAGGCGACCGACGACGCAGCCCGCATGGGAGGCGGCGTAAGGTCCTCAGGGGACTACGCCGACGGCGGAAGCGTCCTCGACGACATCCTAGAGTCACAGGGGAAGATGTATGAGCCCCTCTCGAAGTCGACAGAGAAGGGCATCGTCCCCTCTGCGACGATCACTCCCGCACGCCTTGAGTCTCCGTCGCTGTCTTATTCGAAGCCTCAGCAACAGCAGCAGTCCAGCCTCGCTGACAGCCTTGGCAGCGCGCTGAACCTGTACAAGGGCGGCAAAGAAGCTCTGAGCCTCGGTAAAGAAGCAGCTGGCGGACTTGGCCTTAGCGGCCTCCTGTCTGGCCTTGGATCTGCGGCCGGGACAGTCGGAGCTACGGGCGGCGTTCCTGTAAGCGTGCTTGGAGGCCTGGGCCCAATGGGCGTCCAGACATTCGGCGCGGCTGCTGCTCCTGCGGCGGCTGGTGGCTTGGCAGGATTGGGTTCAGCCATCATGTCAGCGCTTCCATTCCTTGCTACTTTGGTCTCAGATCCTGCACTCAAGACGGGCGTCCGTCCGAAAGCGGCTGACGGTATGGGAGTTCGTGAGGGATCGCCGGACTACTCTCCTGACGAAGCAGAGCCCGACCCTTTTGAGGAGGCCGTCAGTCGAACGTTCAAGTTTGAGGGAGGCCTGAACCCGAACGACGCGGGCAAGGGACCATCGATGTACGGCATCAACCAAGCCGCGCACCCAGGTCTTGACGTCCGAAAGATCACGCCGTCTCAGGCAAAGGACATCTACCGGAAGGAATACTGGGAGGGCATCGGCGCGGACAAGCTGCCCAGCGACGTTCGAGAGATGGCCTACGACACGGCCGTCATGGCCGGTCCTCGCCGGGCAAAGCAGCTCCTCGAGGTTGCCGGAACAGACCCAAGCAGATTCATGGCTGCCAGGGAGAAGTTCCTCTCGAACCTGGTGGCGTCCGATCCTGGGAAGTACGGGCAATACGCTAAGTCTTGGTCCAACCGGAACGAGGAGCTTAGGCGCCTCGCTGGTCTAGGTGACGCGTCCAGCGTCCTCGAGAACTTACCTCCCAGTGCTCGTAAGTGGTCCGCGTCTATGAAGGATGCTTCTCCTGATGAAGCTCCGTCTGGTCTCAGTGGCTTCCTCCGTGGCACTAGGCCCGAAGGCGTTGGCGAGAAGGCCGCAGACTTCCTGACCAGCGAGAGGTTCATCGTTCCCCTCCTGGCAGGCCTCGGAACGATGGCGTCATCGGGAAGCCGGTTTCTTGCTCCATCGATCCTCCAAGGCGTTGGTGGCGGCGCGAAGGCTTACGCCGAACTCGCCCAGCAGCAGTTTGAGCGGGAGAAGGCCGCGCAGCAGCTCGGACTTGAGGCTCGAAAGACGGCAGTTGCCGAGGCGGGCATCCCACTTACTGAGCGCGAGCTCAAGATCAAAGAGCAGGAAGCCGCCCGCAAGATGCGCGCCTTGCAGGAACTGGCTAAGACAGCTGGGAAGGTGTACGATACATCTGCTCCTTCTGCTCCTGCGTCTGGAGCTCCAATAGACGTTCAGCCCGAATTTCCTGTAACGCCCTCGGGAACTCCCACTCCCATGCCAGAGCCCAGACCAAAAGATTTGGGCCAGCAGCCAGCATCAGCATCCGCGTCTTTAGCTCCAAAAGAAGATTTTTGGGCTGATGTAGATCCGATGATGAACCCGTCGAAGCTCCTTGGCATGGCGCAAGAGGCCGAGAGGAAGGCGTCTGTTGCCGCTCAGGATTTCCCTGAGTGGTCGAAGATGCTGAATGACCAAGCGCTGAAGTTCAGGAGCGCTGCCTCAGACATCCTCAAGGGTGGTTCTGTTCTCAAGGGAGGCCAGATGGTCCCGATCCCTGGGGCGCTTGAGTCCAAGAAGAAGGAACAGCAGCAGGCGGAAGAGGTTAAGTCCGGACTAGAGCTTGTCGAAGTCCAGCCGAAGCCGGGGGGACCAGTCCTTAAGGTCGCAAGAAAGGATCTGGGCGCAATGGCCGGAGCTGCTCCAGGAGCTGGAACACCTCCTGGCGCGATCATCTCCAAGCAACCTGCGTCGGTAGAGGCTCAGATCGACGAGGTCCGCAAGGACGAGAACGCGATGGTCGACCAATATAGACAGCGCCAGATCGCTAAGGAGCGCATGGACGCCCTTATTGACAGTCTTCGAGTCCTGGAGACTGGCAAGTTTGCCGAGCGCAAAGCAGAAGCTGTTGCTGCTCTGAGGTCTCTTGGCTTCGAAGTCCCGAGCACAGCGACGGCTAACCCCGAAGAGTTCCAGAAGTTCATCAAGAACTCAACTGCAAACATCTTCGACCAAGTCAAGGCGATGGGCGGCAAGATCCTGGTCAGTGAGATCACAGGTCTGACTAAGGCTAACGCTAATCCCGAGCTTCAGCCGGGAGCAAACGCAGCTCTAATTGGGCAGGCGAAGGGGCTCCTTGACTACGAAGACCAACACTATAAGGACTACAGGGCCTGGCGAAGAGCTAACCCAGATAAGTACTCCCCTAGCGATCTGGGAGACTTTGAGACTGAGTGGGTTGAGAAGAATCCTCTTGGCAGGTACGCAAGAGAAGCAGAGATGAGAGTCGGGGCCCGAGGCGCTCCGCTCCTTCCTGCAGAGAAGCGCGAGAAGGGTTATACCTACACCAACGATCAGGGTGTGACAGGACGGTGGAACGGGACTAGCTGGGACATCATCGGAGGTCCAAAACAATGATGACCGACGAAGAGTTTCTGGGACTTGCCTCTCCTTCTGGGAAGAATACCTTAACTGAAAATGAGTTCCTCGAGGCGGGGAGGGAACCTCCTCCAAAGTCCCTCGAGGCTCTCGAAAAGTATCCCGCAGCGGTGAAATATCCGTTACTAGCAGCTCGCGGTGTTGCCCGAGCAGTTCCCGGATCGGCGGATGTTGGGGCTCTGATTACTTCTACTATCAAGGGCGTTCCTTTTGCTGAAGAGCGAGCTAGGCAGGCCGAGATTGAGCGCGGCGCTGAGAAGGAATACCCTGTCACCACGTACGGCGGTGAGCTGGCTGGTGCGCTGGCTCTACCACTGGCTAGGCCAGCTGGCGCAGTTGCTCGTGCAGCTGAGCCTTTGGTCGGTGGTGCGGCATCTCGTGCACTGGGTATGGGCTCAGTAGGCGCAGGCTACGGCGCAGCGTCAGGACTGACCAGCGAAGGCGACATTGGCGAGCGGTTTCAGAAAGCCAAAGAGGAAGCCCTGATTGGCGGCATCGGCGGAGCAGCTATTCCGGCTGTTGTAGATGTGCTCGGTATGGGGGCAAAGAAGGCTGCTGACATCGTCCAAAAAGCTCGGGGTAAGTCTACAGCCCAGGAGACTTTTGAGCGCGCTATGGAGGCGTCTAAGGGCGTTTCCGAAGGCCGCCTGACGCCAGCCCAGGTTGCTGAGGCTGAAGCTTCTGGCCAGCCTGTCTTCCCAATCGACATAGGCGGCGCTCCGCTGAAGAGAGAAGCCAAGACTGCGCTGCAGACAAGCATGGAGGCGCGGGACATCCTCCTCGGTACTCTCCAGGAGAGAGCAAAGGGTCAGCAGGGACGACTGTATGACTTTGCGGAGAAGTTGACGGGCAAGAACTTGTCCGATCCCGATGTCCTGAAGGGCATCAAGGACGCCTCCCGAGCAGTCAATACCCCTGCCTACGATGCGGCCTTCACCGCGGGAGCTGGCGGCGTCTGGACGCCCAAGCTAGAAGCTATCTCTAAGCATCCCTGGATCAAGAAGGTCCTCCCCGACGCGATCGAGGAGGTCAACGCCGACCGGATAGGGAAGGGCGTGGCGGAGATCGTTAATCCCTTCACGGTAGACAAGGCGGGGAACCTCGTCCTTAAACCTGGCGAGAAACCTTCTTTGGAACTATGGAACTCCATAAAGAAGAATATTGACGGCAAGATCAGAGCCGCTGAGCCGACTGCGACGAGCCGCGGCGATCCCAACACAGTGCGCCTCGGTACGTCGGTTACCAACAACCTTACGAAGGAGCTGGACATAGCAGTTCCAGAGTATGAAGTAGCTCGATCCGGGGCTGCTCGATACCTCGGTGAAGAGAGCTCGTTCCGGTTTGGTCAGAAGTTTGCGGGAGCCACAAAGGCTGACGTGATCAACCAGGGCGTGAAGGCAATCGGGAAGTTCACTCCCGAAGAGCTCGAGCACGCCCAGCACAGCTACATGATGGAGCGCATCCAGAAGTTCATGGCTCCTACCGAGAAGCGTGACATCTCCGGTATGGGTCGAGGCGCTGCTCAGAAAAAGAAGGACGTAGCCATCCTCGGGAAGGACAAGGCGGACCAGCTTGAGGCGTTCTTGACCCGCGAAGAGCTCATGAACAAGTCGCTGTCCGCCCTGGGCGGCTCCGACACGGCGGCAAACTTCATTGCAAAGGCCAAGAACTTTGCGGAGCACCACGGCGGCGTCTTGGTAGGAGGCGTCGGCGGAGCATGGACTGGGTACAGCGAGAAGGGGATGGACCCTTACGAGATTGCGAAGTCTGCTGCTAAGGGTATGATCGCGGGCTTCCTCGCAGAGCGCGCCTTGAAGATCGGCGAGAAGTCCGCAGTCGACCTGGCAACGAAGCTGGTCTCCGATGATCCTGCGATCCGGGACGAGGCGATCAGGCTGATCTCCCAGACGCCGAAGGCGATGGACGCCCTCCGGAAGGCTGACTCTGCGATGACAGCACTCGCGGTAAAGTCGAAGGAGCTCGTCCCCCAGCGACCGAAGGACGAGGATATTGGTCCCCGGGCGGTTGCCCGAGCTTCTGGTGGACGCATTCCCGTGACGGCCGATACGCTGATGCAGATGGTGAAGCGATCTCGGAGGAAGATCCAGGACGGAACCAAGGACATCCTTGGCACTCCTGACGAGCATGTCGTTCACGC
>Ga0075471_10000208_pt1 | contig 32527 bp, 25 predicted proteins | sample DEB19_08_DNA_2_FD_74787 | JGI IMG/M metagenome (GOLD analysis project Ga0075471, IMG submission 74787) | Aqueous microbial communities from the Delaware River and Bay under freshwater to marine salinity gradient to study organic matter... | ecosystem: Environmental > Aquatic > Marine > Coastal ...
TGTCGTTGCACAGTACATCCGGAGCCGGGACGACGGTGAGCTTCACGCTCGACCTGCCTGCGATCGCGGAGCGTGAACCGTCGCCGGCCGCCGGCCCGCCCGGAGGGACGCGGCAGCTGAGCGACCTGCGCGTGCTGGTGGCTGACGATAATTCAGTCAACCGCCTGGTTGCGCAGCGCACGTTGCAGAGCATGGGTATTCAGCCGGATCTTGTCGCTGATGGCGCTGCCGTGCTTGCGCGCGTGGCGGAAGCGAATTACGACGTGCTGCTGCTCGACGTGCAGATGCCGGAACTTGATGGATTGGAAGTAGCACGCCGACTTGTCGCATCACAGCCGCAGCGCGATCGGCGGCCGTGGATGATCGCCTTGACCGCCAATGCCGTCGAGGGTGATCGCGCGGCCTGCCTGGACGCGGGGATGGATGACTATCTGGCCAAACCTGTCAAACGCGCTGACCTTGAGTCGGCCTTAGGGCGGATTCCCGGACGGATGTAATTGTGCGTTGGTGCGCCGACGCGTCGCGTGGTGGTGACGCCTGGTGCCACCGTCGTATCGTTCAGGACGCTTTGGTCCCAGAGCCTCCCCATTTTTCCAGCAAGCTGCGCAACTCGGCCGGACTGATCGGCTTCGACAGGTAATCGTCCATTCCTGCCTCCTTCGCCGACTGGACGTCCTCCGCCATCGCGTTGGCACTCAGCCCGACGATCGTCGGCCGTGCTCGGCCTGGGTCGAGCGCGATGATGGCGCGTGTGGCGTCGAGGCCGTCCATCTCGGGCATCTGGATGTCCATCAATACCAGGTCGTATGGTTGTCGCTTCACCGCGTCCACCGATTCGATGCCGTTGCCCGCCACGTCAGCTTCGTAACCAAACCGCCGCAGCATCGCGAGTGCAACCTTTTGGTTCACGGCAAGGTCTTCAGCCAGGAGGATGCGCAGCGGGAAACGCTTGGCGAGCGACTCATCGAACGCGGATCCGGTGTCGGCAGGCCCTGACACCTGCGCCGACGCCTCGGTCGGCATGGTGAACGAGAATCGCGAGCCGACGCCGGCTTCGCTCTGCACCCAGATCCGTCCGCCCATCGCGTCGACCAGGCCCTTGCAGATCGCCAGTCCCAGCCCCGTGCCGCCGTGGCGGCGCGCGATGCTGTTGTCGACCTGCGAGAACGGCCGAAACAGGCGATCCTGCAGCGCTGGTGGCACGCCGATGCCGCTGTCCTGCACGCAGAACTCAAGCGTCATCGGGGCCTTCCGCGAGGTATCCGCGCCGTCGAGCAGGTGAATCGACACATCCACGCCGCCGCGCTCGGTGAACTTGATCGCGTTGGCGACGAGGTTCATCACCACCTGGCGCAGACGCTCGGGATCGCCGAGCACTCGAGCCGGCACATCCGGATCGATCACGCAATTAAGCGTGAGTGACTTCGCGCGCGCTTGCGGCGCAAGCAGCTCGATGCCGCGCGTCACGGCTTCGCGGACGTCGAACGGGCGTTTGTCGAGCACCACCGTGCCGGACTCGACTTTGGAGAAGTCGAGGATGTCGTTGATGATCACCAGCAGGCTCTGTCCGCTCTGGCGAATGGTCTCTGTATATTCGCGCTGCGACTCGTCGAGCGGGGAGTCCTGGAGCAGACTCGTCATGCCGATGATGCCGTTCATTGGCGTCCGGATCTCATGGCTCATCGTCGCCAGGAACGCGGACTTGGCCTGGCTGGCGCCTTCGGCCTGGATCTTCGCCTGTTCGAGCTCGACGGCCTGGGCCCGCAGTTCGGCGGTGCGCGCCTCGAGCTGCCGCAATAGGTCGCGGGCCTGGCGGACCACGTCGCTCGAGCGCTTGCGCAGCGACTCGATGGCAATGCCGGTCACCGAAATGTAGGCGCCAATCACGTACATCGTCGCGGCGACGATGAGGTGGTTGGTCCAGTTCAGTTCCACCTGCGTCGACAGCCACCCGAGGTACGCCAGGTAGGCGCCGACCACCACGTGCGTGAAGTAGAACGCGCGCTTGAACCCGAAGCCCACCTGGTCGCCGACACGCACCAGCAGGAAGAACACAAACAACTGATCGGCAGCGCTGACGTGATGCATGGTGAACAGCCACATCACGACGTCGAGATGCAGGAATACAAATGTCAGATCCAGCCGGCCAACGCGATCGTAGAGCGCGCGCACCGCCAGCAGCGCGACGACGCCGTAGCCGATGTTGATTGCGGCCAGCGTCAGCAGGTCTTCCGTCGGGAACACCGGCAGGGTCAGGTCGTAGAGCAGCGCGGCAATCGTCATCGACACGAAGCCGACAACGCGCATGATCGGGATCTGGACGACGTTGAGCTTGTAGCCGCGCCGATACTTCGCGCGTCGTGACTGCTCGGGATCGAGGGAGAAGATCGCCTCGCCCTACTCGCGAGCCGACGGCGTACCGAAGGTCAGCGGTCCCGAATCCTCCGGCTCGGTGGTGTGGTTCACCGTGACAGCCGCTGCAACAGGTGTTTGGCCTGCTCCTTGAAGCGTCGATCCTCCGGCGTCCAGTTCGGATCGAACGGTGCGTCGACCGCGGCTTGCGCGGCCTGGCGCGCTTCGGGCTTGCGGCCCATGTCTTCCAGCGTCTCGGCCAGGAAGAGGTACGAGATGACGCTCTTGGTGTTGTAGCTCAGCGCCTTGCGCAGGTGCTCTTCGGACTTCTTGTTGCTGCCGCCGAACAGGCCAGGCACCTTGAAGTACCAGCGGCCAAGGGCGCGATCCGCTGAGCCATCAAGATACGCAGGATTCGCCTTGAGGGCGGCCAGCAGTGCGCTCTTGATCTGGCCGCGATACTTGATGCCCTGTGTAAGGCCAAAGGACTCGGCAAGCGCCCCCATGTTGGCGGCCATCCAGAAGTGACCTTCGGGTCGGTTGCTGTCCATCGCGATGGCGGCGCGTGCGGCGACGATGCCTGCTTTGAGGGCGGCACGCCGCTCGGCTTCCGGCAGGCCGTTGGTGCCAAGCCAGTAGCGCGCCTGTGATAGCTTGAACGCGGACTCAATGTCCTTCGGATTGGCGGCCAGCCGCGCGGCCCATATCTCGGTCGCCCTGACGGCGCTCGCACGGTTCTCCCGGTCCTGGTAAAGCGCGTCCGGGTCGCCGGCGGGAACCTGGACGCCGCCGAGGGCATCCAAAGCAGGAATGAGCGAAAGCGCGACGTACAATATGCAGATGCAGGATTTGATTCGCCAGATGTTGACGGAACTGGGCGAGGACCCGGAGCGCGAGGGGTTGCTCAAGACGCCCAGGCGTGTCGACAAGGCGCTGCGGTTTCTCACAAGCGGGTACTCCGCTGACATTGATGCGGTCCTGAACGAGGCGCTATTCAGCGTCGATTATAGCGAGATGGTCATCGTCCGCGACATCGACTTCTACAGCATGTGCGAGCACCACCTGCTGCCGTTTTTCGGCAAGTGCCACGTCGCCTACATCCCGAACGGCAAGGTGATCGGCCTGAGCAAGATCCCGCGCCTGGTGGACATTTTCGCGCGGCGCCTGCAATTGCAGGAGCGGCTGACCAACCAGATCGCCAATACCATCTGGGAGAAGATTCAGCCGCTGGGCGTTGCGGTGGTCGTCGAGGGCACGCACCTGTGCATGTCGATGCGCGGCGTGGAAAAGCAGAATTCGTACACGATCACGAGCGCGATGCTGGGGGCGTTCCGCGACCAGCAGCGTACCCGCATGGAATTCCTGGAGCTGCTCAAGCTGCGAAGCGGCAGCCTGTCAGTGACAGGACTGCCGCTCCCGCAGGGTTCACACCACGACGACTAGAACCTGAACGCCAGGTTGAAGCGGACGTTGCGCGGGCCGAGCACCTGCGACGGTGAGGCGAACTGCGCGACGGTATTGATGGCGCCATTCGGGTCGCCGTTCTGGCGCAGGTTGATGGTGCCGCCCAGCGACCGCGCGTCCCAGAAGGTGTTGTCGTTGGTGACGTTGTGCACGTCGACCGACAGCTCGAGGCTGCGGGGGCCGAAGTTGATGGTCTTGAACGCGCGCACGTCCGCGGCCATGCGCGTCGGCAGGCGATAGGACCCGAGCGGTTCGACGTTGACAGCGGTGTTGCCGCCCACCGTCTGCGCGGTGTTGATCGAGCGGGTGATCACCGCGCCGCTCGAGCGGCTCATGTTGGCGGCGAAGCCGATGTTGTAGAACGGCAGGATGTAGGTGCCGGTCAGCTTGAACTGATGCGGGCGATCGCCGGTCTGGCCGGTCACCGGACCTTCCACGTTGATCAGCGCGTTCGGGTTGACGTTGACGCTTAAGCCCTTCTGCCGCGTCTGGCTATAGGTGTAGCCCATCAGCATCTGCCACCGGTTCGACATGCGTTTGGTCGCGGTGAACTCAATACCGTTGTAGGTCTGGCGGAACGTCGGATCGTTGGTGAAGTAGGTCCGGTTCACCGCCGTTGAAGTACGGTTGTAGAACTGGAACGTCGAGTCGTCCGACGTGCCGGCGACGCCGTCGCGGCCCAGGTCGGCGCGGGTCGTCAGGAAGGTGTCGTAGGGCAGCGCCGGGTTCGAGGTCGCCTGCACGTCGCGTTCGACGCGATGCGTCGCGGTCACGCTGAAGCGCAGGTTCTCGAACAGTTCGTGGTCGATACCGCCGGTGAACTCGTCGGTGTACGGACGCTTGTAGTCAGGATCGCGCGACACCGTAGTGGTGTCGACGCGCGAGATGACCGGCGTGCCGACGTTTTCGCCGAGCTGGAATTTGCGATCGCCGTTGATGTCGTTCCAGGAGTACTGCTCCGAATAGTTACCGTTCGGATTGAAGCCGCCCAGAATGCCGCCGCCGGCCGCGATCATGTAGTAGTAGCGGCCCGCCGCGAGCTTGAGCGCGGTGCGACCGTTGCCCATGAGGTCATAGGCAGCGCTGAGGCGCGGCCCCACGGTTTTCCAGTCGACCACGTCCTCGATCTTGGCGAACGAGCGCTGCAGGGTGGGGAAGAAAGCGCTTGCCGGGCTGCTCTGTTCCGGCAGGTAGCCGTTGACGTGCTCCCAGCGAACGCCCGCGGTCACCGTCAACCGGTTCCACGACACCGAATCCTGCGCGTACAGCGACAGCACGTCGAGCGCGGTCTTGGTGTAGACCGGCGTGGCGAACATCGTCACGTTCTGTGACAGGCCGGTGCTGCTGTTGTAGCTGATGTCGACGTCGCCGAAGCGCACGTCGCGCTGCTCGACCGGCATGTGCGAGTAGTCCACGCCGAACTTGAATTCGTGGCGGCCGCCCAGCGCTTCGTCGAGATAGTACTGGCCAGTGGTGTTCATCTGGTAGCGGTCGCGCCAGCGCTCGGCGCCGGTGGCGGCGTTACGGGTGCGGATGTTGGTGGCGGTGTCGAGCAGCGTCTGCTCGTTGCCGTTGAGATACGTCGGGAAGAAGATGCGGTTGAGACCAACGCGCGCATCCAGGAAGAACTTCTGCGTGACGACCGAGTTCCACAGCAACTGGTAGATGTCGAACACGTCGTCTTCGTTGTTGGTGGACTCCAGCACCGTGACGTTCGACGCCGTCAGGAAGCGGTTCGGCTTCTTGTAGTACTGGCGTGAGTAGAGGGCGGTCAGGCGGTTGCTGTTGCCGGCCTGGTAGTTGGCGTTGATCAACCCGGAGGTGATGTCGGTCTTGTCGAGCACCAGCGTCGAAAATGCCGCCGGCACGTTGACGTGCACGCGCCAGTCGCGGAACGACGTGAAGACGCGCAGCTTGCGGGCAATCACCGGTCCGCCGCCGCTGACGTTGACGTCCGAGACGAAGTCGACGGCGTTGGTCTCTGGGCGGAATCCATAGCGGAGCAGGTTGGTGTCGATGTTCTGCGTCTGCGTCGCATCACCAAGCCAGGCGCCCGTGACGCGGCCGCGCCAACTGTCGCCACCGCTCTTGGTCACCATGTTCAGGAACACGCCGCTGGTCGGCACGGTGATGTCGTGCGCACCGGTCGACACCTGGATGTCGTCGAACGCGTCGAAGTCGTAGTAGAAGCCGGCTGCGCCAATCGCCGCGGGATCACCGACGTTGATGCCGTTCAGGTAGCTGGTGTTCTGCTGGCTCGTCGTGCCGCGCGCGTTGAACGTGCCTTGCAAACCGCCCGAGGTGCCGCCGACGTCCGGACGCGTGATCAACAGGCTGGGCACCTTGTATTCCACGAGGCCCCAGATGTCGCGACCGCCGGGCGTGCCCTGGAGCAACTGTTCGCTCAGGTTGACGCTCGTGTTCGCCGTCGTGGTGTCAACGACCGGCGATGCGCCGGTGACGGTCACCGTTTCGGCGACGGTTGCGACCGCCAGCGACATGTCGAGCGGCACGGTCTGGCCGACGACGACCTGCACGTTCTCACGAACGACCGTGCGGAAGCCCTGGAGCTCGACTCGAACCGAGTAGATGCCGGGCTGCAGCGACGGGAAACGATTGACACCGCCACTGTCGGTGACGCCGGTCATGGTGCCGGCGACCAGTACTGGGCTAGACAGGGTCACCGACACGCCGGGAACGGCGCCGCCCTGTTGATCGGTCACCCTGACCAGGATGGAACCGGTTTGCACTTGGGCAGATGCGCCCGCCGCAACAACGGTCGTGAAGATAAGGGCCGCGAACCACACTCTGACTCGAATCATTTCAAGGACCTCCGGGATTTCGTAGCGCGCCTTACGAGACGTTGAATTCAAACAAGGCAATGCGTTGGAGCTCTTCCGTGCAACGTGCGACAGTGACGCACCTCAACCGACTTCCAATCTGACGGCGGCAGGATTGAGGAATGCTATAAGCAATACCTTTGCCGCCGGGCGATATACTGGCTGCATGCGTCTGGTGATCGCACTTCTGTGTGCAACCGTCTTCGCGCTGCCGTCTGTTGAAGCGCAAACGCGAAAGTCCACGCCCAAAAAGACGACGAGGACCACAAAGGCCGCACCAGCGCCGATATTGTCGCGCACTCAGGCTGAGCTTATCTGCCCATCAGAATTGGGAATGGGTGTCACAACCGGCCGGCGCTTCTGTGACGTGCTCACCGGCGCCGATCCCAAGGAGGGGGTGCTCGTCACGATCCCTCCGCATCGCGGCCCCGTGACGCTGTCGTTCGAGCTCCATAACCGCCACACGTATTCGGCGGAACTGGTGAAGCTCAAACAGGCCTACCGCAAATACACCGCGACCGTCGGCGTCCTGTCGATGGACAACACGCTGGTTGATCGCGCTGTCGTGCAGAGTGAGTTTCGAACCGAGAAAGACCTGTTCGACCGCATCAGCGGCGGCGCCGGTCCCGGTGGCGTGAAGGCCGTCGCGCCGTCGGGCAGCGAGCTGATCATCATGGAACTGCCGGGCGACATCGGCGACCAGGTGTCGATTCTGGGCGAGAAGCTGTCGGTGATGCGGCTCGATGGCAACGACAACTTCACCAGCGCCGGCCGGCCGATTGCCACCGTCAGCAACGTGATGGTTGAGTACCGGCCAGGTCCTCCCCCGAAGAAGGCGCCCCCAAAGAAGGCGCCTGCGAAGAAGGGCTAGGAACAGTCCGCCTGAAGGCGGACGCCGCGGGATGGATTCCAAGCGCACGACTAGCGACCTCCTGGGGCATCCCGCCTTAGCCGATTGGCACTCCTGCGGCATCGGGCTTTAACCGAATAACACACTGCGGCATCCGGCTTGGCACTCCCGCGGCATCCGGCTTGAGCCCAATAACACACCTGCGGCATCCGGCTTTAGCCGGATTGTTCCGCGTAGCATCGCAGGATCGCCTCGGCCGATCGATCGATGTCCTGATCGGTCGTCGACCAGTTCGACATCGCAATTCGCATCACCTGCTTGCCCTGCCAGATCGCGCCGCCGGCCCAGCACGTGCCCTCAGCTTGTACGCGACTGATAACCGCGCGGGTGCGTTCATCCGTCCCAAAGTGCACGAGCACCTGGTTCAAGACGACCTCGTTCAGGATCGACACGCCTGTGACCTTCGAAAGGTGCGCGGCCATGCGCCGGGCCTGCGCGCAGTTGCGACGGATCATGTCGGCAACCCCGTCGGCGCCAAGCGCGCGAATCAGCGCGTAGATCGGCAGGCCACGCGCGCGGCGCGAGGACTCCGGCGCCCAGTCCATGCCGACCCGTTCTTCAGCCGCGTCGCGTTGCAGGTACGACGCCTTCATGTTCATCGCTGCACGATGTGGAGCCGCGTTGGCCACGATCGCCAGGCCCGAGTCGTACGGCACGTTGAGCCACTTGTGCGCGTCGGTCGCCCACGAGTCCGCGGTCTCGATGCCTCGCACCTGGTCACGCAGTTCGGGTACCGCGGCCGCCCACAATCCAAACGCGCCGTCTACGTGCACCCAGGCGTTCTTCGCGTGTGCCGCGGCAACAATACGGTCGAGCGGATCGCAGGCGCCCGTGTTCACGTTGCCGGCCTGTGCTGAGACGATCGTTGGGCCGTCGCCAATAGCGAGCGCCCTTTCGAGCAGATCGGCTCGCATGCGGCCCTGGCCATCGACCGGAATCAGTTCGATCTCTTCGGTGCCAAAGCCCAGATACCGGAGCGCACCAATCGCCGACATGTGGACCTCACCGCCGGCGATCACGCGCACCTTCGGCGCGTGTTGCAGACCCTTGGCCTCCACGTCCCAGCCGGCGCGCCGCAGTACGTCGTGGCGCGCGGCGGCCAGGCAGGTGAAGTTGGCCATGTGCGCACCGGTCACAAAGCCAATGCTCGACTGTGATGGCAGGCTGAGCATTTCCAGAATCCAGCCGGCAGCGATGTCTTCGACGACCGCTGCCGCAGGGCCCGCCACATACACGCCTGCGTTCTGGTCCCACGACGTGGCAATCCAGTCAGCGCCGACCGATACCGGCACGGCGCCACCAACGACGAAGCCGAAGTAGCGTGGCCCGGCGCTGGCAATCAAGCCGCGATCGGCGTGCGCCGCCATCTGCTCGAGCACTGCGGCGGGATCGCTCCCGCTCCTTGGCAACGGTCCGCCGAGAGCGTCGCGAAGTTGTTGGTGCGTGGCCTGGGCACCCACATGGCGATCCCTTACGCCATCGAGGTACGTCGCCGCGATCTTGTGCGCTGTTGCTAGAACATCACGATGCATTGGAGGATTCCTATTGACCTATCGGCCTGATCGCCACGAGTGGCACGTCCCGTTCTTTTGCCCACTGTTCCCATTCCTGGGCCGTCTTCGTGGCGAAGAGTGGTGCGGGATCGGATCCGTCTGCAATTCCGAGCCCTTCGTAGAGGCGCGCACGAAAGTGCGGCTCGAGTGCGGTGACCGCGATCGCGCCTTCGCGGCATCGATAGATGCCGTAGGCGGGGTTGCCGCCGCCCAGGTGCCCACCGGGCGCGGTCAGTCCGTAGGACAGTGGCGCAGCCAGGTCGCGCACCGCGTCCGCCAGGCCAACCACGTGCACTGATCCTGGCTGTCGCGCCGCATCGGTGATCGCCCCACGCGCGCGTTCGGCGCCGGCCATGTCTGCCAGTAGCGTCAGCGGCAGCGCGTTCTGCACCAGGCCGGTGCGCGCCTGATAGGTGAGGTCGTGTCCGGCTTCTTCTGGATCGTGCGTGTCGCCAACGATGTTGACGTGTGAGAGGCGGGGGAGCCTCGCCGCCAGCGTCGCGGCGTCGAGTCCCAGCCTCGCAAGCGCCGAGGGACGATGGCTCGCCAGAAACACGTCCGCGTCTCCGATCAGCGATATGAGCCGGGACATGCCCTCTGCGGTCTTGAGGTCCAGCCGCTCCACCATGACGCCGGCATGCAGTGCGTCGTACCAGGGTTTACAGAGCACTTCGACTTGGTCGCCCCACGGCGGCTCGATCTTGGTGGCGCGCGCCCCATCTGCAACCAGCCGAGACACGGCGACCGGTCCCGGCAGGTTCTGCGCAATCGACACGATGTTCATGCGCGTGCTCCGCCCGTGTCGCCGATCCACGTTGTGATGATCTCGGCGAGGTTCATGTCGGGCGCGATCAGGCAGCTGTGCCCGTGACCTTCGAGGATACGCATGCTGCCGGCCGGCGTGAGCGTGCTCATCAGCGTCGCCTGTTCGATCGAGGGGATGAGCGTATCCCGGTCCGCAGCCAGGAACAACGCGGGGGCGGCGATCGACGGTAACTGTGCGCGCACGTCGTAACTGCGCAACATCTGCATGCGCGCCAGGTAGCCGTGTCGAGTGGCCGCACGGATCAGCGAGAGGAACCGCTGAATTTCAGCCGGCTCGGTGTTGAGCGAGTGCATGCGCGGCGCGTTGAGCCGGCGCACGACGCCCATCACGGCCCACGGGGTGATCCGCAGCAACTGGCATCCGAGCCAGAGTTGCGCCGCCGAGCCGTACCGGGCAAATGAATTCAGGATGACGAGGCGAGCCACGCGCTCGGGATGCGCCAGTGCGTAACTGAGGGCAAGCGCGCCACCGAAGGATTCGCCAAACACCGTCACCCGCTCGCCGGAGCCGGCGACGGCGGTGATGTGGCGGTCGAGATCCGCCACCAACTCCGCCATCGTGCGCGCATCGTCCCGCAGCGCGATGGCGCTAACGGCAAATCGCCGCTCGAGTGCGGGAATCTGGCGGTAAAACAACTTGCCCGTGCCATCAATGCCCGGCACGAGGATCAGGCGTTCGCTCAACGGTGGACTCAGCTTTCAACTTTAAACCGTAAACTGTAAACTCCCTTCGCGTGACAGCCGCACAAGCCGGGCGCGTGGCGTGGACCGTCGTCTCGATCCTGGTGGTGGAGACCGTGGTGTTCGGGCTGTCGGTGATGCCGGCGTTCAGCTTCTGGACGTGGGCGCAGACGCGGGTGCCCGATCCGTGGATCCTCAGGCCGGCGGTTGTGGCCATGTCGCTGATCCCGGCCTACCTGCTGTTCGCGTTGTCGCTGGTGGCCTTGTCGGCGCTGTCGACCAAGGTGTGCGGCTGGCGCACGGCGCCCAACGGGATGTGGAAACTCCGGGACCTGGAGTGGCCGCTGCTCGATTGGGTCCGCTACATGATTTCTACCCACGTCGTGCGTGTGCTGGTCGGCACGATCTTCCGGGCCTCGTTCCTGTGGACGATGTACATGCGCTGGAACGGGGCGAAGATGGGGCGCGGCGTGCATATCAACAGCCTGTCGATTTCCGATCACAACATGCTGGAATTCGGGGACGGCGTAGTCCTTGGCGAAAATGTGCACCTCTCGGGTCATACTGTAGAAGGTGGGATGGTCAAGACCGGCACGGTGAAGTTGGGCCGGTATGTGACCATCGGCCTTGGGAGCATGGTGGGTATCAACGTCGAGGCTGGAGAGAAGACGCAGATCGGGGCCATGAGCGCGGTGCTGAAAGGCACCAAGCTCGATGCCGACTCGGTCTACGTTGGGGTGCCGGTGAGAAAGGTCGAACGTAACAGCCGCGAAGCCGTGGTGGAAGCCGCACTCCTTGACGCCTGAACCGTTGAACCACCTCATCTCGATCGTCGTTCCCGTTTACAACGAACAGCGCACTGTAGCCGACGTGATCGAGCGCCTGCTGGTGATCGACCTGCCGGCGCCGCGCGAAATCCTGGTTGTCAACGACGGTTCGACCGACGGGACACGCGAAGTCCTGGACGGCATTGCGGCACGGCCCGAACTGAAGATCATCCACGCGGAGAAGAACGGCGGGAAGGGCAGCGCCATTCGCATCGGCTACGCGCGGGCGACGGGAACGATCGTCGCCATCCAGGACGCCGACCTCGAGCTGGATCCCGCGCAGATTGCGGACCTGGTGGCGCCGATCATGGACGGACGATCGCGCGTGGTCTACGGGTCGCGGTTTCTCGGCAAGCGGCCTGACGCGCCGTGGCTGTCGATCTTCGCCAACCAGGTGCTGACCGGCTTCACCAACATCCTCTACGGTGGCCGCATCACCGACATGGAGACCTGCTACAAGATCATGGCCAGGGAGGTCGCGCAGTCGCTGAACCTCGAGTCGAATCGCTTCGACATCGAGCCGGAGATCACCGCCAAGTTGCTGCGTGACGGGCATTCGATTTTCGAACTGCCGATCCACTTCAATCCGCGTAGCCGCGCCCAGGGCAAGAAGATCGGCTGGCGCGACGGCGTGCAGGCGCTGCAGGTCCTGCTCAAGTACCGCTTCTCGAAATGAATCGCCGGCAAGGCGTCATGTCCCTTGCCATTGCGGTGATCGCTGCACTGGCGCTCTCGGTGTTTGGCGTCGTCCGCGGCACGTGGGCGGTCGGCGGATCCGACTCGTCCTGCTACGCGCTGATGGCACAGGCCTTCGCGGGTGGACACCTCCAGCCGGTGTCGCCCCTCGCCACTGACGCGCCGTGGCCGAACGTCGTGGTGACGTTTGCGCCCGGCGGCTTCATTCCCTCGACGATCACGCCCGGCGCCGCCGCGCCAATCTGCGCGCCGGGGATGTCCGTCTTGATGGCGCCGCTTGCCGCCACCTTCGGGCAGGATGCGATCTTCTGGCTGACGCCAATGGCGGCGTTCGTACTGGTGATGTCGGCCTTCGCGATTGCCGCGCGTCTGGCCGGCGGCATGGCGGGCGCGAGCGCCGCAATCCTCGTCGCGACCAGCCCGATCGTGCTCTATCAAAGCGTGCAGCCGATGAACGACGTCCTGACGGCGGCGTTGTGGCTGGCGGCGATCGCGATGGCCGACCGCAGCCTCGCGTCGGGCCTGTTGGTCGGCGTCGCGATCCTGGTGCGTCCCAACCTTGCCCCATTCGCTGTGGTGCTGGCGGCGATGCCGTTTGTCGAGCGCGGCTTCGATCGTGATGCGTGGCGTTCGCTCGGCCGGATGGTGGTCGCGGCGCTGCCTGGTGTGGCCGCGATGTTGCTCATGAACCAGTCGCTCTACGGCAGCCCGTTCGCATCAGGTTACGGCGATGCGTCGAGCCTCTTCAGCCTGTCGCACCTCAACGCCAACCTCGCCAACTACGGCCAGGCATTGTTCCAGACGCAACACGTCGTGCCCGCGATCGGCCTGGCGGCACCCGCCATCTTCGACGGGGCTCGACGCCGGTTGTCCGTGGTGTTGCTGCTGTTCGCGCTCGGCGTGATCGGGCTCTACCTGCTGTACTCACCGTTCCCGGAGTGGTGGTACTTGCGCTTCTTGATTCCGGCCATCGCGGTGCTGCTCGTGTTGTCGAGTGCCGTGGCGGTCAGCGTGCTGTCGCGGATCAAGATGGGCGGATTGCTTCCGATCGTGGCCGTGGTGCTTGGCGTGCTGGGCACCCGGATTGCCGGTGAGCGCCAGGCGTTTGAGCTGAAGCAGATGGAAGGGCGCTACCGCCAGACGTCGGAGTTGGTGCGCGATCGCCTGCCGGCCAATGCCGTGCTGATCACCGAGTGGCAGAGCGGGACCGTGCGCTTTCACGCCGGGCGAGACGTGGTGCTGTGGGAGTCGCTTGATCCTGCGTGGCTCGATCGCGCGCTGACGTGGCTGCGCGCGAAGGGCCTGCAGCCGTACCTGCTGTTCGAGCGTCGTGAAGAAGCCGCGTTCCGCGACCGCTTTCGCGCGCAGTCGGACGTCGGGGCGCTGGACTGGCCGCCCCGATTGGACCTGAATCGCCAGATTCGCATCTTCGATCCTGCGGATCGGGCTCGCTATCTGGCGGGCGAAGCGTATCCTACCGAGAACATCCGTCCGCCCAACCGCTTCGGACGTTGACGGGCGCCCAGCGCCAGGATCAGCGCAGGACCCAGTCGCCGAGGAAGATGTAGATCGTATAGACGGCGCCTTCGCCGATCACCACGCCGAGAATGAACTTCTTGAAGTTGATCTTCAGCGAGCCGCACACGTAACACAGCACGTCGGTTGGCAGGAACAGCATGAAGCTCCAGCCAATGATGATTGGCAACTGATACGACTGCAGCAGTTCCTTCAGTTTGCGAATGTGCTGCGGATACTTGGTCTCGACCAGTTCGTCGAGGTGCAGCGCCTCGGCAAACCAGTAGCAGATCGCCGACGAGATCGCGATGCACGGGATCGTGAGCGCCATCAGTACCCAGGGATCGAAGAAGGGCATCGCAACCAGCAGCGGGAACGTCGCCGGGACCAGCGTCAGCGGCCGCAGCGCACCGATCACCAGGTACGAGATCGACGCCGCCCAGAAAGACGCCGACATGGCGTTTCGCATCTCAGCCTGGACGGCTTCGCGCTGGAAGAAATAGAGGTAGAGGGCACCGGCCGCGATCGCGACCCAGAGCACGAACAGGCCGTACCTGACGGCCCGATTATGAATCACCAGCGTCTCTCAATGAGCTTCTTCTTCGTCGCCGAGGTGTATCTGGTGCTCGAGCTTGGTGAAGCCCTCCAGCGCCGATGGTTCCGGAGCCAGCAGCGACGTCACGATCCCGACCACGAATGACAGTGGAATGGTGAACAGCCCCGGATTCCTATACGGAAAATACGCGGTGGAATGTTTCAACAGGTCGATCTGAATCGTCGGTGACATCCAGATCAACAGCAGCGTCGACGCCGTGCCGACCAGGATCGACGCCTGGGCTCCGCGCGTCGTGAACTTGCGCCAGAACACCGACAGCACCAGGGCAGGGAAGTTGGCACTGGCGGCGATCGCAAACGCGAGCCCGACCATATAGGCGACGTTCTGCCCCTTGAACGCGATGCCGAGCAGGATCGAGAGGATCGCCAGCAGGATCGTGGCCCCGCGCGCGACCTTGAGTTCTTCCTGCTCGCTCGCTTTGCCACCCTTGAAGACGTGCACGTAGATGTCGTGCGACAGTGCCGCGGCGCCGGCCAGCGTGAGGCCGGCAACGACCGCGAGAATGGTGGCAAACGCGACAGCCGAAATGAATCCGAGGAACGCCTGACCGCCGACCACTTCCGCCAGCAGCGGTGCCGCCATGTTGCCGCCGACGTCCACGGCGCGGATGTTGTCCTGTCCGACCAACACCATGGCCCCGAAGCCGAGCACAAACGTCAGCAGATAGAAGGCGCCGATCGCGGCGGTCGCATAGGCCACCGACACGCGAGCGGTGCGAGCATCCGGCACCGTGTAGAAGCGCATCAGGATGTGCGGCAATCCAGCGGTGCCGAACATCAGTGCGAGGCCCAGCGAAATTCCGTCAACCGGGTCGGATACGAATCGCCCAGGGGCGAGCACGCCGGTGCCGTACTGGCGCGTTGCTTCCTCGAACAGCGCCAGCGGATTAAACGAAAACTGCGCGAGCACCAGCATCGCGAGCAGGAACGCTCCGGTCAGCAACAGCACGGCCTTGACGATCTGCACCCACGTGGTGGCGATCATCCCGCCGAACAGTACGTAGGTGAGCATGACCAGGCCGACGATCACGACCGCGGTTTCGTAGTTGAGGCCAAAGAGCAGGCGGATCAAATTGCCGGCGCCGACCATTTGCGCGATCAAGTAGAAGGCGACGACCGCCAGGCTGCCTGCGGCAGCCGCAACGCGGACGGGTACCTGGCGCAGGCGGAAGGCGACGACGTCGCTAAACGTGAACTTGCCGAGGTTTCTGAGCGGCTCCGCGATCAGGCACACCACGACCGGCCAGCCGACCAGGAAGCCGATCGAATAGATCAATCCGTCGAAGCCCGACAGCGCCACCAGGCCCGCAATGCCAAGGAAGCTGGCCGCACTCATGTAATCGCCGGCGAGGGCCAGCCCATTCTGGAACCCGGTGATCGAGCGCCCGGCGGCGTAGAACGACTCCGCGCTGGTGGTTTTGCGCGCGGCCACCCAGGTGATGATCAGCGACAGGCCGATGAACAACCCGAAGCCGGCCATCGCAATGAAGTTTGGTTCGCCGGTCTGCATCAGCGGGCCGCCTTCCGCTCACGTCGGTACGCGGCGACGCGATGGTCGTAGTGGGTGTTGGTCCACCGCACGTAGATCAGGATCAGCGCCCATGCCAGCACGATCAGCAGGAAGCCCAGCAGGATGCCGAGGCTGAGACCCGGCATCAGGATCGTGCCGAGGAGCGGCTTGTCGAAGGCAATCAGAAGGATGAAGCCGACGTAGACCAGCGTCATCACGGCCGTCAGCAGCAGCGCGAGACGCCATCGGGCGGCGGCCACGCGCGTGAGATGCACCTGCGAGTCACTCATGACCCGCAGATGCTATCAGCTATTACTGATCTCTCAGCGCCGCATTCGGGCTGAGGCCGGCAGCTCGCCTGGCCGGGATATAGGCGGCAAATGCCGCGACCAGTGTGAACAAGACCGCCATCGCGCCGAACGTCGCCGGATCGGTCGCCGACACGCCGACCAGCAGGCTGGCCATGACGCGGGTCAGGGCCATTGCCGCGATCACGCCGAGGACAATGCCGCCAATGCTGAGGCGAAGACCTTGGCCGATGATCAGCGACAGGATGCTGCCTGAGGTTGCGCCAAAGGCCATGCGTACGCCGATCTCGGTCTGGCGCTGACGCACGGTGGTGGCGAGCACGCCGTAGAGCCCGATCATGGCCAGCACGGCCGCGACCACGGCAAAGACGCCGATCAGGATCAACGCAAATCGCGTCGGCGCGATCATGTCATCCATGTACGACTGCCACGTGCGCGGCTCCGTCATCAGCAGCCGGCGATCCTGTTCCGCCAGGGCAGAGCGAACCGACGCGACGATCGCGTCGGGATCGCCGCTGGTGCGCACCGCCCAACGGAAGGCGCCGCCGAAGCCGGCATAGCCGTCCGGGAAATACATTCCTTCCTCGCCGTCGTTCATCATCGTCGTGTGACGCTGGTGCTTCACGACGCCGACCACTTCATACGACTCGGCCTCCGGCGTGATCGCACGAGCGAGGATGCGCTGACCGACTGCGTTACCGCTCGGGAACAGCTGGGCCGCGATCAACTCGTCGATGATGATGACGCGCGCTTCGGGCCGGTTCTCGGATTCGGTGAACTCGCGGCCGGAGACCACCGGCGTCCTGGTAAACGAGAAGTAGCCCGGCTGCACGAAGTAGGTCGTGGCCTGCTGGAACTTGGCCGGATCGGTCGCCGCTTCGAGCGGGCCAAAGCGCGCCAGCGAGTTGCCGCCGTCAAGTGGCAGCGGCCCGGTGGAGGTCGCATCAAGCACGCCGGGAATGGCCTTCAGCCGCTCGACCATCGTGCGCTGGAACGCCTGGCGGCCGGCGACCCCCTGCGCGCGATTGTTCTGGATCAGGAACGTGAACACGTTCGACGTGTCGTAGCCGGGGTTCGCGTTCTGCAAGGCGATGAAGGTGCGAATCATCAGGCCTGATCCTACGAGCAGCACGAACGCCAGCGCGACTTCGGCGATGACCGCGCCATCTCGCAGCCATCGTCCTGACGCGCCGCCCACCAGGCGGCCACTCGAACGCAGTACGTCGATCACGTCGGGACGTGAGGCGCGCCAGGCGGGCAAGAGACCGAAGATCAATGCCGCGCCGAACGACGCGATGGCCGTAAACGCCAGGACGGTGCTGTCCATCGACACCGCGGCTGCTCGTGGCAAGCCGTCTGGTGAAAGCTGAATTAACGCGTCGATGCCGAACTGCGCCAGCAGCAAGCCGCCGGCACCGCCGACAGCTGCCAGCACCACGCTCTCGCAGGTCAACTGGCGAACAATGCGCCAGCGGTTGCCGCCGACGGCAGAGCGCACGGCGAGTTCGCGTTCGCGAGCGGTCGCCCGCACCAGCAGCAGATTGGCAACGTTCGCGCACGCGATCAGCAGCACGAAGACGACCGCGCCCATTAACGCAACCAGTTGCGGCCGGACATCGGCCACCAGGTCGGCATGCATTGGCTCGATGCGGAAGTTGGAGTACGCCGTCTGCTTGATCGGAAAGCGCGAACGCAGGTCCGCAGACAGCCGATCCAGTTCCGACTGCGCCTGGTCGAAGCTCACGCCAGGCTTGAGCTTCGCGATGACGCGCAGGAACACGTTGTTCCTCGAACCGGTCTGGTAGTTCACCCGGTTGGCGACGATGATGTCCGGCCGCGGGTCGACGTTCGTTCCCGGGGGAAACAGCAGTTCGAAGCCGGGAGCGAGCACGCCGACAATCTCCGCTCGGCCATTCCCGAACTCAACCGACTTGCCGACAATCGATTCGTCGCCGCCATAACGCCGCTGCCAGAACTCATAGCTGATGATCGCCATTGTCGGCAGCGGAGGAGGCGGCGCATCAAGTCCAGGCAGTGCATCGCCCTGTGGCGGCGCAGGCTGCGGAGTGCCGTCGTCGGCGATGAAGTCCCGGCCGAGGTGAATGCGCTGGCCGAGCAGCGAGAACAGATTGGTCGTGGCTCCGGCTCCCACCACCTGTTCCGGGTCGCCCTTGCCGTCGCCGCCGATCGTGGGGCGGAAGGTGTTGAGGCCCGCAATGCCTTCAAATTGCGTCGGCACCGTCTGCAGGTCGAAAAAGTCGCCGGGCGAAATGGGGAAGTCCACGACGTTGCGATTGCGCATGTCGGCCCAGACGGTGCCGAGCCGGCCGGAGTCGTTGTAGGGCAACGGCCGCAGCAGCACGGCGTTAACGACGCTGAAGATCGCGGTGGTAGCGCCGATGCCGAGCGCAATGGTCAGCGCGGCCGTGATCGTAAACGCCGGCTGCCGCCGCAGGCTGCGGAACGCGAACAAGATGTCGCGGAGGACAGATTCCATTACCCCGCTATAGGCATGTTCCGTACCGGCCGTGACGAATGGGCCCCGCGAGAATTCAGCCTAAAGTGGCGCCGGTTCAAAGCCAACTGCTCGCCGGTGGGGAGCCCCGTGTCCGAATTTGAACAGCGCCGAGCTTAGTTCCTTCGCAGCGCGGTCAACGGATCGACCCTGGATGCTCTCCAGGCCGGGAGCAACGAGGCAAGCAGTGCCGTGGCCATCACGACGGCGGTGCCACCGCTGAACGACACCAGATCACGCGCTCCCACGCCGTAGAGGAGCGATGCGATGGCGCCACTCACGGCAATCGCGACGACCAGGCCGATGACGGCGCCAATGCCGGCGAGCCACGTACCTCGGCCGAGGAAGGTCCACACCACCGCGCTGCGGCTGGCGCCGATGGCCATGCGAATGCCGATCTCCTGCGTGCTTTGACGAACCGTATAGGCGACGAGGCCATAGATGCCGATCGCCGCAAGCACGATCGTCATCACGCCAAACATCGTCAAGGCACTGGCCGCGAGTTGATACACGTTGAGGGCGGCTCGAGTCTGCTCGCCCAAGGTCGTTGGTTTGACGATTGGAATGGTGGCATCCAGCGACTGCATGTGATCGCGGACGCGGCGCATGGCGTAGGACACGTCGCCGGTTGCTCGCGCCTGGATCGCAAACGCGGGCACGTAATGCTGGAGCAGCGAGTAGTACGCGAACGGGCGAGGCGCCTCCGACAGCCGCGAGTATTTCAGGTCGCCCGCCACGCCGACAACGATCTTCCAGTCACCACCGCTTCGCAGGCGCTTGCCAATCGCGTCGGCGGGAGACTGCCAGAAGCGCCGCGCCAGGGTTTCGTTGACGATCACCACGCCTTGCGACGCTGGGCCGTCGGTGCGTGTGAAGTCCCGCCCGGCCAGCAGCGGAATGCGAAGCGTCTGGAAGTAGGCCGGCGATACCACGTTGTAGAGAAACAGCATGTCTTCGTCCGGCCGCGGCGCGTAGCCTTCGATCTGTGTTTGGCGCGAGGCGCCGTCGACCAGGCTCATCGGCGAATTCATCGCCAACGCGCCGGTCGAAAATGCCGGTTCAGTCTCGATTGTGTCGAGCAACCGATTCACCAGCACGCGGCCGCGCGGTTCGTCATACCCTGCGGTTTGCAGGTCGATGGCCACTGACGTGACGCCCGTCGCATCGAAGCCGCCGCTGGCATGTTGTGCTGCCGCATAGCTGCGAAGCACAAGGCCGGCAAAGACCAGCAACACCAGTGACGCCGCCACTTGCGACACCACCAGCATCGCCCGCATCCGTCCCCGGGCGGCCATGCGCGGCGACACGTCGTTCAGCGCGGTCGTGAGTTCCAGCCGCGACGCGCGCAGCGCCGGGACGAAACCGAAGACCAACGCACATGCGCCAGCCACGCCGATGGCAAACAGCAGGACGTAGCCATCGACCGTGGTATCGAGAAAGACCCGTGACGGGGCCGACGACGCCGCGCCCATGGCCACGTAGGGGAGGATGAACGACGCCAGCGCGACGCCGGCCAGTGCCCCAGGAATAGCAAGGATCAGGTTCTCGACCAGCAGCAGTCGCACCAATCTCGCCCGGCTTGCACCGAGAGCGAGGCGCACGCCGAGTTCTCCGCGCCGGCTCAGGCCGCGCACCAGCACGAGATTGGCGACGTTGGCGCACACGATCAGCAGGATCAGGACGCCCATGCCGCCGAGCACCGCGATGGCGGGCAGGAAATACGTCTGCGCGCCAAACGGCGACTGCCAGATCGGCACGACTTCGTAGCGGCGGGTGAAGTTCGTCAACGGATGCTCGGCGGTCAGTTGCCTGGTGAACAGTTCCGCCTGCGCGTTGGCCGCCGCCACGCCGATGCCCGGCTTCAACTGGCCCCGCACCATCATCGAAAAGATGCCGCGGGAGTCGAGCCGGCTTGGTCCGGCGATGACCGGTTGCATCATCACCGGCGCGAACACGTCGACGCCCATGCTCACGACCGTGCCGTTGAACTCGCGTTCGGCCACGCCGACGACCGTCAACGGCTGGCCGTTGAGATAGATCGTCTTGCCGATCACGGCGGGATCGGCGGCCAGCGATTGACGCCACAGCGTGTCGCTGATCACCGCGACGGGGTGTTGTCCCGGCGCCACATCGTCTGAAGCCGAGAGGGTGCGTCCGAGCTGGGCGGTCACGCCAAGCGCGTCAAAGTAGGTGCCTGTGACCAGCTCTGCGACGATGCGCTGCGCGTCGACGCCTCGGCCGAAGCTCGCAAAGATCATTTGCGAGGCCGACAGGTTCGCGAATGCCTGGTCGGCCGCCTTGAAGTCACGGTAGTCGGGCACCGACATGCCGATGCCGCGCCCGTCAATGGTCCGCCCGAGGACGACCGAGAGTTGCGAAGAGTCGGTGACGCCGGGGAGCGGCTTGAGGGCAAGTCCCTTGAAGAGGCTGAAGATGGCGGCGTTGCCGGCAATGCCGAGTGACAGCACGGCAATGACCACGAAGGAGAATCCGGGATTCTTGAACAGCATGCGCGTGCCGAAGCGCACGTCCTGCCAGAGATCCGAGAGCAACGCGACCAGGCCTCCGCGCCAGACCTGTCGCGCCTCCTCCCTGGCCTGCAGCTCGTTGCCAAACTCGCGTTTCGCAGCGAGACGGGCCGACGCGGGATCTTCACCGGCCGCGATGCGGTCGGCGACCGCCATCTCGAAGTGCGACCGCAACTCTGCATCGAGGTCCTGTTCGATCCGCTTTCTGCGAAACAGCCAGCTCAGCATGATCAGCCTTTCGAGCGTTTCGGATTGAGGATGGTGCCGATCGCCGAGACCAGCTGCGACCAGCGGTCGCGTTCCTGCAGAAGCTGCTTCTTGCCCTTCGGCGTCAGCCGGTAGAACTTGGCGCGCTGGTTGGCTTCGGTCATCCGCCAGTCGCTCTTCACCCATTCCTGTTTCTCGAGGCGATGCAGGGCGGGGTAGAGCGAGCCGGTCTCGATCTTCAGCGACTCGGCCGACTGGGTGCGGATCGTCTGCCCGATCGCGTAGCCGTGCTGCGGTCCCCACTGCAGCGTCTGCAGGATCAGCATGTCGAGCGTGCCCTGCAGAATCTCCAGACGAGGCCGGTAGCGTTTCGGTTCCATAGGATGTAGGCATCCTACAGCCCAGGGCAGTAGGCTGTCTACATCCTGAGGGCGAGCCGGGCCCACGGCTTGACATCCAGTCTGACAAAATGTAAGAGTAGCGCCCCAATGAGCGATCGCCTACCGTCGATGTCGAAAACCGAGTCGCTGGTCATGGACCTGCTGCGCGGCCGGGAACGCTACGGCCTTGAACTGGTTGATGCCTCCGAGGGCACCCTCAAGCGTGGTTCCGTCTACGTCATCCTGGCCCGGATGGAAGAGAAGGGATTCGTTGACTCCCGCCAGGAGGATCGCGACGCCAGCCCCGGCGGCATGCCGCGCCGCCTCTACCGCGCGACCCCCTACGGCCGGAAGGTGCACGACGCGTTCTCGCAATTGCGGGTGGCACTGGCCCTCAAGCCGGCGGAGGCTGCCGAATGAGCGCCTTTGAGGCTTTCGTCATCGCGTTCAGCGATCGGTTCCTGTCGCAACGTTCGTTCGACCTGGTCGTCGCGCCGGCGCTCGCCGACCTCGAGTACGAGGATGCGGCTGGACGCCGCAGCACCCTCGCGAACCGCGGCGCGGTGCTGCGCGCCATGTTGGGTGCGCTCGGCCGCGACATCCAGGACGCATCGCCAGGCTTCCTGAAACTGACGCTGTTGTCGGTGTCGTGCTTCGGCTTCCCGCTCTTCGTCTCGGGTAACTACTTCACCTGGTCCGAGTTCTTCATCGCGTTTGTCGTCGTCGGCACGGCGCTGGTGCCGGTCGTGGTGTGCTTCTGGCCGGCTCGGCAGTCTGTGCGTCCGACTGAGTAGACGCCGATGGCGGAGCTGCGTGCCGAGCACCTGTCGAAACACTTCTCGGGCATTCGCGTCGTCAGCGACGTCAACCTGACGCTGCGGCCGGGAGAGATTGTCGGGTATCTCGGCCCGAACGGATCCGGCAAGACCACGACGGCGAGAATGATCGCCGGCCTGCTCGAACCGTCGAATGGCGTGGTGGCCTACGGCGGCGTCGACATCCGCGCCGACGTCATCGCGTTCCACCGCCAGATCGGCTACGTGCCGGAAGAACCGTATCTGTATCCGTTCCTGTCTGGCCGCGAGTACCTCGAACTGGTCGGCCGCTTGCGCGAAGTTCCGGAGGCGCTCCTCGCCGAGAAGATCGGCGGCTTCCTGGACCTCTTCAGCCTGGGCCACGCCGGTGATCAGAGCATCGCGTCCTATTCGAAAGGCATGCGGCAGAAGATCGTGATCTCGGCCGCGCTGCTACACGATCCTGCCGTGGTGATCTTCGACGAGCCCGAGACTGGCCTCGATGTGGCGACGACGCTGATGTTGCGCTACCTGGTCCGCCTGCTTGCCGCCCGCGGCAAGGCCGTGCTCTACAGTTCGCACATCCTGGAAGTGGTCGAGCGCGTGTGTGACCGCGTCATCGTGCTGCACAAGGGTGTGGTCGTCGCGGACGATTCAATCGCGCGGCTGCGCGAGCTGTCGTCCAGTTCGTCGCTCGAAGGCGTGTTTTCGCAACTGGTGATTCGCGAGGATCCGGAGGCGTTGGCGAAGAACCTTGCCGACGTCGCCGCGCTCGGAGCCTGATATGTCCTCAAAGACATCCACGCATCGTCCAAGCTCGTATCGCCTGTTGACCCGGCTGTTCCTCCGGCAGTTTCTCGAGAACGACATGCTGTCGCCGGATTCCGACCGCTCCCAGCTGATCGCCGTCACCGGGGCCTCGGTGATCTCGCTGACGCTGTTCATCAGCATGTTCATGTCGGCGCCGTACGCGATGTCGATCCTGATGCCGGCGCACGCGGCCGTGCTGTCGCTCAACGACAAGTTCTTCTATTGCTCGCTGGCCATGCTGGTGACGGCACTGACGGCGGCGGCGCAGTGGGATGCACTCGCACTCGATCAACGTGACGCCGCGATCCTGCAGCAGCTGCCCGTCAAGGCCGGTACGCTGCGTGCCGCGAAGCTGACCGCGGTGGCATTGCTGGGGGCGGGCGTGGCCCTCGCCGTCAATGCGTTTCCGACCTGGGTGTTCCCGTGGATGCTGGCTTTCAGTGTGCCGCAGCTACCGGTGTCGCAATTGTTTACGCTCATGGCCGTTCACGCCGCGATCACGGTCGCGGCCGCGGTGTTTGGGTTTCTCGCCATCATCGCGATTCGTGAATCGGTCAGTGCGTTGGTAGGCCCCAAGGTGTTCACGCGCATTTCGCCGATGCTGCAAACCGCGACGATCATGTCGCTCGGTGTCGCATTGCTGATGCTGCCGCTGTCGACGTCTCGCATGGCGCAACAGGGCCTGTCGGACTGGCGCGCCGCAGTGCCGTCGACCGCGTTTGTCGGCGCCTACGAAACGGTGTCGCGGGGCATGCTGGCGGAACTGCCGCGCCGCCAGATGACGGTCCCGCAGGCGGCACGCGACTTTCACTTTAGCTACGTCTACGCCGAACGCCAGCCCCTGTTCCTGCCGTTGATGGGGCGGGCGCAGCTGCTGCTGATCGGCGTCACGGTGCTGGTCGTGGTGGCCACGGGCGTCAACACGTTGCGGGGCTTTGCGGGTGGCGCGCTCTCGCCGCCGCGGCGAAGACGGTCGCGTCTTGCAGGCGTGGCGCGGTCGATCTTCAGCCGCAGCGCCGCGTCACGGGCCGGGTTCGATTTTGGCGTGGCGACCTTGTGGCGCAGCAAGACGCATCGCCTCACGCTTACGTGTGCGGCGGCCATCGGCCTTGCGATGGTGCTGGTGTCGTTGCCGAAGGGGGAACTCTCCGGTGCATCGGTGCCCGCACGACTGCTCGCCATCCAGCCGCTGCTGTACGGAAGCGTGCTGGTGGGTTTCCGGCATCTGGTGCGCGTGCCTGCTGAATTGCGCGCGAACTGGGGCTTTCAAATGGCGTGGCGCGGCCATGTCCGGGAGTTTGCCGACGGCGTGAAAATGGCCGCGTATATGACCCTCGCCGTTCCGGCGATCCTCGTCACGATCCCGCCGGTTGCCGCAATGGCCGGCCTGCCGTTCGCGCTCTGGCACGCGGTGCTTGGCCTGCTGGGCGCCGTGATATTTGTCGACGCGTTGATGCTGTCGTACGACAAGGTGCCGTTCACCTGTAGCTACGTGCCGTCGCCGAACAAGGCCATGGCGCCAATCTACGCCGGCATGTTTCTGGTGGGCGCGACGATGTTTGCGAGGCTGGAATTGAACATCCTCACCGGCGCGAGGACCTTCGTCGGCCTGGTGGGCCTGGTGATGCTGTGTGTGTGCTTGAAGGTGATGGCGAGTCGACGCCGGCGCGTGGCCGACGTCGACTTCAATGAAGGGCCCGAGGGCTATCAGCGCCTCGGGCTGGATGGCTAGGCCGAGACCTGCTCGCTCTTCGGCTTCTTCAGGCCCTGGATCTGGATTACCGGCGCGGCCGGCTTCTCCTTCAACACGTGCTGGCGGTAGAGCGCTTCCATTTCGGCGTGCTTGCGCTGCTCCTCCGGCGTCATGTCCTTCTTCTTGCGCGCGGCGATCTTCTCATCGCGCGCATTCTTCGCAATGCCCAGCACGTCGAGATCCGTCTGCGCGCCTGCGGCCACTGCTTCGGCGTTGAGCAGCAGCGAATGCGCGGTTGACGGCAGCGGCACGGGCTTGTTGCCGGCGAAGATCTCGTGGCGGCCGTGGTCTTCGTACCACTTGGTCAGCGTCGCCGTCATGTGCATCTTCTCGATGATGTTCCGCCAGCCGATGCCGGTGTTGTAGGCGCAGAAGGAGATTTCACCCATCTGTGTCGCATACGGGATGATGCACATCTCGGTGCGGCGGAAGTCGTAGTTGAACAGGTCCTGGAACCACATGCCCGCGATGAACAGGAAGTTCCAGCGATCGGCGCGTCGCTTGTCGATGTCGGCCTGCGTGCGCGAGCCGTCGACCTTGCCGTAGTCGCGGTTGGTCGCGCCGAGCGTCTTGTCGAACTTCTTCAACAAGTCGGTCAGCTTGAAATGCGTCGGCGACGTGAACGGGTTGTAGTTGCGCGCCAGCGCGAGCCCGAGACCGACGACCGTCAGGAACTTGCCGCGGGCCGCGTCGTTGACCTGCTGCAGGTCCTTGGCGAGCTGCTCGGCGTTGAGGAACGCCGTCACCGGTACGGCTTCCTTGGTTTCCTTGTCGATCATCATCGCCATGCCAACGCCGCAATTGGGGTGGCAGCCGCAACTCAGGTTGCCCCACTGGCTCTCCGGCCCTTTGGCCAGGTCCGCCCAGTCGGTGAAGGTGCCGAGGAACGAGATCGGGAACCAGTCGCGCGTCGGTTCGCCAAGGCCGGTCTGGTGCTTGACGTCGTGTGCGAGGTGCGACAGCGTGTAGCGCTGCGCGGCCCGGCGCTCCGGCGTGACCTCTTCGTCACGACCGGTAAAGCTGACCGGCTGGAACGAGAGGAAGTTGATCTTCTTCGGGTTGTCGAGCGCGAACTGGATCACGCGGCCGACCTGCTCGTTGTTCACGCCATTGACGATCGTGATCACCGGCACGATGTCGACACCGGCGCTGTGCAGGTTTTCGATGGCGCGCAATTTTACGTCGAACAGGTTGCCGACGCGCCGGTGTGAGTTGGCGGCGTTGCCGATACCGTCGAACTGCAGGTAGGCGTAGCGCAGGCCCGCTTCCGCCGCGGCCTTGGCGAAATCGGCGCTCTTGGCGAACTCGATGCCGTTGGTTGCCGCCTGGACCGAGTTGTAGCCGATCTGGCGCGCGTAGCGAATCGCGTCCAGGAAGTAGGGCGACAACGTCGGCTCGCCGCCCGAGAACTGCACCGACATCTGGCGGCGCGGCTTGATGGTGATGGCGTTGTCGAGCACCTGCTTGATGTCGTACCACGTCAGTTCGTGGACGAAGCCGACCTGGTTGGCGTCCATGAAGCACGGATCGCACATCATGTTGCAGCGATTGGTGAGGTCGACGGTAAGCACCGAGCCGCGGCCGTGCTTGATCGTCGAGCTGCCGTGATTGTGCAGCTTGGCGTCGTTGTGCGCGCGAATGTCGCGGCCGGGGAACACCTCTTCAAGATGGCGGAAGAACGCTGTGTCGATCGCCATGACGTCTTCGAAGTGCCCGTGGATCGGGCAATCCTTCATCATCACGATCTTGCCGTCGACTTCGTTGATGGTCGCCTTGATCTCGCCGACCTTCTCGTTGAGGAGGGTATCGAGTGGACGCGTGCCGTCGAGAATGGCCTGGCGCGCTTCGCGCACGCAGGTCGGACACAGCGAGTCGGTCTGTCGCGGCCAGCCCAGCGGCGGTTTCGTTTTCTCGTATGACTTGAGGACCGGCTGATCCGACCAGTTCGGTGTCATCGACGGGTTCGGGCTGATCTTGTTGACTCGCGAGAACACCTGCCACAGGCCGTTGGCGGCGACGGACAGGGCTTTCTCGGCATATTTAATCGGCGCGTGCATCAGGGGTGCTCCTTCAACCGACTCAGTCAAGTCTGAGCTTGCATGGCATAACTACTAACTGCTCTGGATGTTACGGAGAGTCAGCGCGTCCGTGCCGAACCTTCAGTGTTTGGGCTGGAACGCGGCCTGAACTGGCCGGGCAACGACGTGAATGGACAAAATCCGACACAAAAAGTCGGAGATGGCTGGTCGAGTGACGAATGGTATTCTCGGGCCGGATGCGACGTATGCCTTTTCTCGCTGTTTTGCTGGCCTGTCTGGCGATCGTTCCGGGCCTGGCCTCGACCCGAACCGCGACCGGTCAGGCCGCTTCAGACGTGCTGGCTCTCACCAATGCGTCGGTGGTGAATGTGCGGACGGGCGCAGTGCAGCGCGGCGCCACTGTCGTGATTCGCGGCAATCGCATTGAGTCGATCGGCCAGGCGGCGCCGGCCGGTGCTCGCACGATCGATCTCAACGGCCGTTTCGTGCTGCCCGGATTGATCGACGCGCACGTGCATATCACCGCGTTGCCGCAACTGCGTGCGGCGCTTGAGAGCGGCGTCACCACGGTGCGCAGCGCCGGCGTGTCGAACTTCGTGGACGTCGGCATGCGTGAACTCGTCAAGAAAGGTTTTGTGGCCGGGCCGGATGTCGTGGCGACCGGCTATCACGTGCGGCCGTCCATTGCGCCCGAGATGTTTCTCGATTTCCCCGAGCTGGGCGATCTGATGCGCGGCGGTGTGTCGAATGGCGATGCGATCCGTCGCGCGGTGCGCGCCAGCCTGTCGCGCGGCGTTGACTGGATCAAGACGCTGGCGACTGAACGCGCCGGCACGCCGGATACCGATCCGCGAAAGCAGGTCTACTCGCAGGAAGAACTGCGGATCCTCGTCACCGAAGCGGCGACGAAGAACATCCCGGTGATGGCGCACGCCCACGGCGCGGAAGGCGCCGATGCCGCGGTCAGGGCCGGTGTGCGCAGCATCGAGCACGGCACCTACCTCAGGGACGACACCCTGCAGCTCATGGCGAAGCAGGGCACCTACTTTGATCCCACCGCCGACATCGTCAATGACCTTGCCGAGGCGGGTGGCGACTACGACAACGCCGGCCTCAAGCGGCGCGGCGAGATGATGCAGCCGATCCTGAAAGCGGCGATCGGTAAGGCGGCGAAGCTGGGCGTGAAAATCGTGGCCGGTTCCGACACCGGCTATGGCCCAAACAGCGTCGCGCGCGTGTCGCGTGAGTGCGTTGAGCTGGTTGATGCGGGGCTGACGGCGCTGCAGGCGCTCCAGGCGGCCACGATCACCAACGCCGAGATGCTGCGTCTCGAGCAGCAGATTGGCGTCGTGGAAGCGGGTTTTGAGGCCGATGTCGTGATCGTGGACGAGAATCCGTTAACCAATATACGGACCTTGCTCGACCCGCTGCTGGTGATCAGCAATGGGCGCGTTGGATTAGACCGACTGTCGTTTGCGAAGTGAAGAACAGGCCTAAAGGCGAATCAGCCTGCAGGCCAACAGGAGAAACGAAATGAAGAAGTTCTACGCCCTCTGTTTGTGTATCGTGCTCGCGCCGGTGGCGGCGTGGGCTCAGGCTGAGCAGCATCAGCATGCCGGGATGGCGCCCAAAGACGTTGGCACCGTCAACTTTGAAACCTCCTGCACGCCTGCGACGAAGGCGAAGTTCAACGAAGCCGTCGCGCTCCTTCACTCTTTCTGGTTCCAGGAATCACGCGACGCGTTCAACGCGGTCCTCAAAGACGATCCCAACTGCGCCATGGCGCACTGGGGCGTCGCCCTCACGTATTGGGGCAACCCGTTCGGCGGCCAGCGCTCGGCGCAGGTCATCGCCAACGGCAAGGCCGCCATCGACAAGGGACTCGCTACCGGATCGCCAACGCCGCGTGAGAAGGACTACATCGAAGCCGTCGGCATCCTGTTCTCGAGTAACGACGTGACGACGCAGCGTCAGCGTGTGTTGGATTACGAGAAGGCGATGGGTCGCATCTCCGTGGCCAACAAGGGCGACGTCGAGGCACGCATCTGGTGGGCGCTGTCAGTGGCCCAGGCGGCGTCGCCGACCGACAAGACCTATGCGCGTAACCTGCAGGCTGCCGAAATGCTGGAGCCGCTGGCCAAGCAGATGCCGAAGCACCCGGGCATTGCCCACTACATCATCCACGCCTACGACGTGCCGGTGCTGGCGCCGAAGGCGTTGCCGGCGGCGCGCGCCTACGCCGGCATTGCGCCGGTCGTCCCGCACGCGCTCCACATGCCGTCGCATACCTTCACGCGCGTCGGCTACTGGAAGGAATCGGTCACCAGCAACGAACGCTCCGCCGAAATCGCCGAGAAGACCAATGGCCTCGGCGAAGCCATGCACGCGCGCGATTACATGACCTATGCGTTCCTGCAGATGGGCATGGACGCGCAGGCCAAGACCAACCAGGACCACGTGATGCGCCTCGTCGCATCCGGGACGACCGGTGGCGGCCAGGGCGCTGCGGGCGCCGGTCCGAACACGTTTGCGATGGCGGCGATCCCGGCGCGCTACGCGATGGAACGTCAGCAGTGGGCTGAGGCTGCCGCGCTCGAACCGCGTTCGGCGCCGAACACGCCTTACACCGAAGCGATCACGCACTTTGCACGTGCGATCGGCGCGGCGCGCGCGGGTCGTCCGGTCGAGGCCGCGAAGGATGTCGAAAAGCTCGCGGCGCTTCGCGATAAAGAGATCGAGATGAAGGACGAGTACTGGGCGAGCCAGGTGAACATCCAGCGGCTTGGTGCGGATTCTTGGGTGATGTTTGCGCAGGGCCGCAAAGATGCTGCGCTGAAGCAGATGCGCGAAACCGCCGACATGGAAGACCTCACCGACAAGGCTGCGGTCACGCCCGGTCCGATCGCGCCGGCGCGCGAACTGCTTGGCTACATGCTGATGGAGAACAATCAGCCCAAGGAAGCGCTGATCGAGTTCGAGGCGGTGATGAAGAAGGAGCCGAACCGCTTCCTTGCCATCTGGGGCGCCGGCAAGGCCGCCGAAGCCGCGAAGCAGAACGCCAAGGCCAAGTCCTACTTCAAGATGCTCGTGGAGATGTGCAAGGACGCCGGCACCGAGCGGCCGGAACTGCAGTACGCCAGGAAGATGGCGAACTAGCCAGGGTTCAAGAATCAGCCGGCTGTGGCGACAAACCGCTGCAGCCGGCTGAGTGCTTCGCGCAAGGTCGCCTCGCTCGAGGCGAAGCAGAGCCGGACGTGGCCTTCGCCATCAGGTCCGAAGCCAACACCCGGCGCGAGTGCGACGCCGGTCTCCCGCACCAGTGCACCTGTAAACGCCGCGCTATCGGATGCGAAGCTGCATTTCGGAAATGCGAAGAAGGATCCCTGCGGATCCGGCAGCGTGACTCCTGGCATCTCATCAAGCGCCGCCTTCACCTGCCCGCGTCGAGCGGCGTAGTGGGCCCTGAGCTCCGCGATTGCCGGTTCGCCGTCCTGCAGCGCCGTGATGCCGGCCTGCTGCACCATCGCCGCCGGATTCGACGTCATGAACTCGACCGCCTTGTACATGGTCTTGATGGTGCGCTCGCTCGACTGCGCCCAGCCAAGCCGCCATCCGGTCATGTTGTAGGTCTTCGAGAAGCTGTTGACGACGACCAGGCGGTCACGGTTCGTGATCAGGCGCGCGAATGAAGGGGCGATCTCGCTTCCATACACCAGCCGCTCGTAGACTTCGTCGGCCAGGATCGCCAGGTCGTGCTGCTCGGCGATCTCGATCAGCGCGCGCTGCTCGGCCTCGCTGATCACCCAGCCGGTCGGATTCGACGGGCTGTTGACGATCAGCATCCTGGTGTTGGCGTCGACCGCCGCTCGCGCCCGATCCAGGTCGAGGACGAAGCGATTCCCGCTCAGCGCCAACGACGCTCGCCTTGATTCACCACCGGCCATCGTGACGGCGTTGGTGTAGATCGCGTAGGCGGGGGAGACAATGACGGCGTTGTCGCCACGGCCCACGAACGCGCGAATGGCCGCGTAGATTGCCATGGTCCCGCCGACCGTGGCCATGATCTCCGGCACGTCGTAGCGCACACCGTGCAGAGCGAAGACCTTGGCCGCGATGGCTTCCCGGAGGTCCCGAGAGCCCGCGGTATGCGTGTAAAAGGTGTGACCGCTGCGCGTGGCTCGATCGAGCGCGTCGCAGATGAACGGCGGCGTCGGCAGATCCGACTCGCCGTAACAGAGCTTGAGCGAGCCCGGCATCGCTTCCGCGATGGTGGCGATCTGCACCATCGGCGACTCGGCGACGCCGGTCAGTTCCTCGCGTAAGTTCATGAGCCGCCAGTATATTCAGGAATTCTTCCGCGAATCCTGAGGACTTAGCGCGTTCGGCCCCACAATAGTTGTGGCCATGACTTCAGGCTTGAAACCACACCTGCGTGACCGGCTGCAGTCCGTTGATGCGCTGCGCGGTGCCGTGATGATCATCATGGCGATCGACCACGTGCGCGACTTCATTCATCGCGGCGCCATGATGGGGCAATCGCCGACCAGCCTGGCCACGACCACGCCAATCCTGTTCCTGACGCGGTGGGTGACCCACTTCTGCGCGCCGATCTTCATGCTCACCGCCGGCATGGGCGCGTACTTTTATCTACAGCGCCACGGTTCTGCCGTCCAGACACCCAGCCCTACTGCGGCGTCCGGCTTTAGCCGGACTGTCCCCACGTCACAACTGTCCTGGTTCCTGGTCACCCGCGGCCTTTGGCTGATCCTCCTCGAAGTGACGGTGATGCAGTGGGCCTACAACTTCAGCCTGGCGACCACGTATCCGATCCTGCTGCTGGTGCTGTGGGCGCTGGGCGCCTGCATGATCATCCTGGCCGTGTTGATCTGGCTGCCGATTCCGCTGATCGCCACGCTCAGCGTCGCCACCATCGTGCTCCATCACTTTGCCGACGGCATGCGCACGCAGGGGATCGGCATACTGCTGCATCAGGTGGGCGCGTTCCCCTTTGCCGGTCGCGTCATCCTGGCGCCGTACGCGCTGGTGCCGTGGTTTGCGGTGATGGCGCTGGGCTACTGCCTCGGTGCGGTCTATACGTGGGCGCCCGATGTGCGTCGACGCTTCCTGCTGCGGATCGGCATCGCTGCGACGATCGCGTTCCTGGTGGTGCGCGTGATCAATGCGTACGGCGATCCGGTGAAGTGGGCGTGGCAGGAGTCCGCGACGCTGACGGTGCTGTCGTTCCTCGACACGACGAAGTATCCGCCGTCGTTGCTGTTCCTGCTGATGACGCTCGGCCCTGGTCTGATCGCCCTGTCGTGGCTCGAAGGTCGATCGTTGTCGCCGGCGAACCCGCTCATCGTCTTCGGGCGAGTGCCGCTGTTCTACTTCGTGGTGCACTTCTT
>Ga0075471_10000210_pt1 | contig 32510 bp, 24 predicted proteins | sample DEB19_08_DNA_2_FD_74787 | JGI IMG/M metagenome (GOLD analysis project Ga0075471, IMG submission 74787) | Aqueous microbial communities from the Delaware River and Bay under freshwater to marine salinity gradient to study organic matter... | ecosystem: Environmental > Aquatic > Marine > Coastal ...
TTCGACATCGCCAAAGCGATGGCAGCCAATTCCAGCGCGAAAAATATCATCGGTGGCGGCGACAGCGTAAAGGCCGTCAAGAAAGCCAAATTGGGCGACAAGATGACCTTCATTTCCACCGGCGGCGGTGCCTCTCTCGAACTGCTCGAAGGCAAAATCCTCCCTGGCGTCGCCTGCTTGAAGGACAAATGATTCGCCATTCCACCCCTCTCCATTTCAAAACCATGCCCATCGCTCACTTCCGCAAGCCGATCGTTGCCGCCAACTGGAAAATGCACATGACTCCACAGGAGTCGGATGACTTCCTACGTGCGTTTGCCCGCCTCGTGCCGGACAAATGTCCGATCCAGATCGTCGTCGCGCCTCCGTTCGTCAGCCTTGAGCGCTCCATGAACGCGCTCCAGAATGCCCGTGAGCAAAGCGTAGAGCTCGCGGCGCAAAACATGAGTGCACAGCCCGCCGGCGCCTTCACAGGCGAAATCAGCGCCCGCATGATCAAAGAGTGCGGCTGCCGCCATGTCATCCTTGGTCACAGTGAGCGCCGTAGTTTGTACGGCGAAACGAATGCCATCGTGAACGCCAAAGTTATCGCCGCTCTTGAAGCCCGCCTCCACCCGATCCTTTGCATCGGCGAGACGCTGGAAGAACGCGATGCCGGCAAGATCGAGCAGGTGCTCGAAATTCAGCTTCGTGAGTCCTTGGCCGAAGTCGGTCCTCGCCGCATCATTGATACTGTCATCGCCTACGAGCCCGTGTGGGCCATCGGCACCGGCCGCACAGCCACATCCCTTCAGGCGCAGGAGGCTCACGCCTTTTGCCGGAAGGTGCTCGGTGATATGTTTGGTGCCGATGTGGCCGTAAAAATCCGCATCCAATACGGCGGCAGCGTGAAGCCAAACAACATGGCTGAACTCATTGCGCAGCCGGACGTGGATGGAGCTCTGGTCGGTGGTGCCTCACTGGAAAGTGGCTCCTTCTGGGAGATCTGCCGCGCGGCTATCGACTGGACTAACGCGAATGCGTAATGCCGACCACCACATCGGTGGCGCTAAATAGTGCTTCACAAATTCATTAAAACCTGCGCATGATGTTTTCATGCGCAGGTTTCTTTTGCTGATCCTCTGGTGCAAGGTTGTCACACTCTTCGCCGCCGATCCAGGCTGGCGGGCAGGTGCCGCTGACGTCGACATCACGCCCGATTATCCCGTGCGACTCAGTGGTTATGGCAGCCGCACCAGCGAGTATGAAAAAATCGCCCAGCGGCTGCATGCCAACGCCCTCGTTATCCAGTGGGCAGATGAGCCGCCCGCCTGCATCGTCACCGTAGATAACTGCGGGGTGCCCTTCGCCCTTCGAGCGGAAGTGTTGAAGCGCCTTTCAGCCGCCGGCACACCAGTCGCCGACGAGCGTCTCTCCCTGCACTCCACTCATACGCACTGCGCCCCGATGCTGCGCGGCGTGCTGCCTTTCCTGTTCGGGAAAGACCTCACCACTGATGAACAGCAGCGGGTGGACCGCTACACTGAAGATCTTACAAAGTGGATTGTCGAGGCCATCACCCAGGCATGGAACAAAAGACAGCCCTCGCGTTTGGATTGGGCCACTGGTAAGGCCTACTTCGGCCTCAACCGGCGACTTCAAGGGACCAACGGCCTGCAAAACGCGCCAAACTTCAATGGCCCTGTCGATCGTGCCGTTCCGGTACTGCGCGTGAAAAGCGCTGACGGCAGCCAGTTGATTGCCACCTACGCCAGTTACGCCTGTCATTGCACCACCATCGGCATCAATGAGATTCACGGAGACTGGGCCGGCATTGCGCATCAGGAAATGGAGCTGCGATTCCCGGGTAGCGTGGCCCTCATCGCCATCGGTTGCGGCGCGGATCAAAACCCCTACCCGCGCCGGGAGATTCGTTTTGTCCAGGATCACGGTATCGCGCTGGCCAAGGAAATAACCCGCCTCATCAACGAACCGATGAAACCCGTGCGCGGCCCGCTCGCCTGCGCCACCAAAGAGATCATGTTGCCCTTCGATCCTTTGCCCACGCTCGAAGAGTGGAAGGCCCGCACGAAGGATAAAAACAAGCATGTGGCTTACCATGCCCAAAAACACCTCTCAATTCTCGAGCGTGGCGAAAAAATCCCTTCGGTGCTTCCCTATATGTTGCAAACTTGGCATTACGGTGACGATCTCCTTATCATCAATCTACCCGGTGAGGTGGTCGTGGACTACAGTCTCCGTTTCAAGAGCGCATACGATGCAGGCCGCACATGGGTGAACAGCTACACCAATGACGTGCCTTGCTACATCCCCTCCCAGCGGGTCTGGGAGGAGGGTGGCTATGAGGCAGCCGGCGCCATGGTCTATTACGGCCGCCCCACCCGCTTTGCTTCCGGCATCGAAAACATCATCGCCAGCGGCCTTCACGAGATCGTGAAAGCGGGCTTCAAGGTGAAGTGAGTCTCAAAACAACCAGCATCTCCCGCCCTTCACGGCCTAGATAAGCCGCTTGAGGTACATAGTTCTCGAGCCATTCAAAGCGCGGCGCCATCAACTCCCTCAATTGCGCCTCAGAAATACCAAACGGAGGACCGGTCTCTCCCGGATCCATATCCGGATTGATGAAAAACACGCCGATCAGCCTTCCACCCGGTTTCAGCAAACGCACCACAGCCTCGCGATACCTTTCCCTCCGATCTGGCGGCAATGCACAGAGGCATGTATGCTCCACGACTGCATCAAACTGGCCCTGCTGCTCAAACAAGTCTCCCAACAAAAACCGCTCCGCCAGTTCCGGATAGCGCGCCTTCGCTCTTTCTATCGCTGTTGGTGCGATATCGAGCCCGATCGCATCGATGCCAAGTGAGACCAGAAAAGCCACGTCATGCCCCACCCCACAGCCTGGCACTAAAACACAACCCTTAAGCTCATGACGCTCGAAAAACGCTACTAGCGGCGGCGAGGGCTGCCCTTTGTCCCAGGGCGTGAAGTTGTCTTGGTAGGCTTGATCCCAGTTGGTGATGTTCATGAAAACAGTCGTTCGCGGATGAGTTGCCCGCCGAGTGGGGTGAAGGCCACCACATCTCCCTCAAGGCCATGGGTTACCAAGCGCCGTGTATCATGCTCGTAGCGGGCGATTTGATAGCCGCGCTCACGCAAAAAACCGAAGATTTGGGTCTCGGTGAAGTTATAGCGCTTATAGGAGCAATTCATTTCAAACAGGATCACTGGCAGTCTTCCGGCGCACATCGCGTTTTCGGCACCTTGAAAAACCGCGAGCTCAAAACCCTCCACATCGACCTTGAGCAGCGAGATCTGGCCATCCGGCAAAATCGAATCCAGACGCCTCACAGGCACTTTGGGGCCATTTCCGTTTGTTTCAATGTGCGCAAGCGCATCATCATCACGAAAAGCCATTTCGCCATCGGTTGAGCCCAAGGCGCAGGCTTCCATTTTCACATTGGTGAAACCGTTGAGAGACAGATTCTCTAGCAAGCGATCGCGGTTCCTTACGCTCGGCTCCACAGCAACCACGCGGACTTTTTTCGCTGCCGCTGGCAACGTATAGAGCCCGATGTTTGCGCCAGCATCGACAAAAATGTCGCCTTCGCGCAGAAACTCCGTGATGAACTTTGCCGTGTCCCAATCATGAAACTCCCCACGTTGAATCACATGCAGCGCAATGATGCTGTTTGGGTAGCATCGCAACCGCAGGCCTCCATAGACCGGAATCATCCACGGCTTGCGGAGTGTTTTCTTATTGATCAGCCATGCCATGCTGCGCAGCAGAACACGCGCACGCCTGCCACGATTCCCCGGCGCGCGCCAAATGCGTTTCACCAGCTCCCAGTAGTTCTTCACGGCGTTTTTTGCTTCTCGTGCTTAATGATTCCTTCCAGCGTCGTCTGACCTGCTTCACCCTTAAAGATCACTTTGCTCTCAATCACTTCCTTGGTGTCTCCCCGAAGGGAATCGAGCACCGTGATGCTACTGTTCCCGCTACCAGTGATCGCCTTCAGCTCCAGCGTGAGATTCACCATCGAGACATTCCCCTCGAAACGAAGCGTCTGCGAAGCATCCGCGCCATGCAAAATGGCGTCAAACATGTCCGTGCCAGTGTTGTGCGTGATGACCCATTGGAACGGCTGTGTATCACTGTTCATCGTGCGTGTTCCCTCAATGAGGAAACCGTTTTCTCCATCGACTTTGCCCGTCCACTGTTCGGCTATGGTCACGAGATTGCTGTTCTCACCTTTGAGTTCGCCCACCGCCTTCCAAGTGCCAATGAAATGCTTGAACAAAGCGTGCGACGACAAATCCGCCCGCAATGGAAGGCCGGCGAAGCAGAGAAAAAGGAATGTGAGCGCTTTCATGTTGCAGCAGCCAAACACGACGCACGATGACTCTCTTTCGGAGCCTTGCCAGCACTTGCGTGGCTTATGACAACATTGTATCCGCTGCGCCCATGCCTCAATTGCCTGCCTCCACCGGTTTCAAAGAATGGTCCTTTGTCTGCAATGCGCTCACACAGGGAAAGCTGAGCATCCTTTTGCGCAAAGGTGGCATCCACGAAGGCCGCGGCGGCTTCGAGTGGAATCACCGGCAATTCTTTTTATTCCCCACTTGGTATCACAACCAAGCCGAGAAGCTCTCTTGGGCCCCTGAGAACACCCTACGTGACTTTCCGCCCGAAGAGGAACGCCAAACAGTGGACATCGAGGGCTGTGCCACTCTCGAACAGGTGTGGAAGGTCACCGATTGGGGGCAAGTCGCCGCCCTAACGCCGCTGCACATCTGGAACGAGGACGTGGTCAAAGAACGTTTCGTTTATGATGAAGAAAGCTGCCTCCATGTTGCCCTCGTGCGCGCCTACAAGCTTCCCCAGCGCTGGCACTTCCCGTATGCAAAAAGCTACGGGGGCTGCCGCTCATGGATCACGCTGCCGGAGGAAGGATTAGCCATGGCGGCTGCCGCGATGCCCGCACTCAGTGAAGACGCTTTTGCTGATGTGTCTGCCAAGTTGAAAGCGGTCTTGGGCTAGTCGAATGTACCTGACTTGAATCCCACCAAAACCATCCGGCCCACCCACGTCGAAATCAGCCTTGGCACGATCGCGCAGAATTTTGATGCGATTCGGTCGCATGTCAGTGCCGCGCAGGTCATGCCTGTGGTCAAGGCGAATGCATATGGCCACGGCATCGTTGAGGTCTCGCGACACCTCGCAGCTCATGGTGCGACGTGTTTTGGTGTGGCACTGCTGGAGGAAGCGGCCGTTTTGCGCCATGCGGGTATCACGCAGCCTATTCTTGTCTTTGGCGGTGTGGTGGCGCGGCAGATCCCCGAGTTTATAGAGCAAGATTTGATGATGGCGGCCTCCTCCATCGACAAAATGCAACAGATCGACGACGCAGCCGCAGCGGCAAAAAGAAAGGCGCGGGTGCATCTGAAGATCGATACCGGCATGGAGCGCATCGGGGTGCATTGGTACAGCGCGGAGAAGCTGTTGGAGGCCAGCCTCAGGTTCCGCAACATCGAGATTGCTGGGATCTATTCCCACTTTGCCAGTTCAGACGCGGAAGATCTCTCCAGTGCCAAGGAACAGCTCGCGCGATTCCTCGAAGCACTCGAGTTTTACCCGAAACACGGCCTCAAGCCGCCACAGCGCCACATCGCGAATTCCGGTGGCATCTTGCAGCTCCCGGAGAGCCATCTTGATCTCGTGCGGCCCGGTATCATGCTCTATGGCGTGTATCCCTCACGTGAGGTGAGGCAAAGCATCGTCGTGAAGCCAGCACTCAGCTGGAAATCTGAAGTCGTGTATTTCAAGGTCGTGCAGCCAGGCAGTCCGGTGAGTTACGGCGGCACCTGGAAGTCGGATCACCCCGTGCGAATTGTCACCGTGCCTGTCGGTTATGGAGATGGTTACTTCCGCGCCCTTTCGAATCGCAGTAAGGTCGTCATTCGAGGCCAGCAGCATCCCGTTGTGGGCCGCGTGTGCATGGACCAGTTCATGGTCAATCTGGAGTGGGGTAGCGCTTACAATGGAGACACCGTCACGCTCATCGGTGATGGCATATCCGCACAAGACGTGGCCGATTGGGCCGAAACCATTCCCTATGAGGTGATCACCAACATTCGCAGCCGGGTGCCGCGTGTGTTTGTGTAAATCCACCAAGGGCTCCCCCACTGCCGCAGCCCCGACAAAGTGCTTGCGCGAAAACGCGGAACGGCTATCCATCCCGCCCCCTTCCCCGGAAGGGTTCAATGATTCCTGAGTAGCTCAGCGGTAGAGCGGGTGGCTGTTAACCACTAGGTCGTAGGTTCGAACCCTACCTCAGGAGCCATCCATGGCAGAGTAGCTCAGGGGTAGAGCAGAGGACTCATAAGCCTTTGGTCGGGAGTTCAAATCTCCCCTCTGCCACCAATGGATGGGAACACACCCCGTAGCTATCAAGCCTGTTTCTGTGCCTCGTAGAGACTGGCGATGCCAAACGTCAGGGATATTCCCCGCGCAGATTGAAAGCCATTAGCGCAAATCAATGACTCCATATCCCTACCGGATGGAAATCGCTCGATGGAGCCGCACAGGTATTCGTAGGCACCCCGCTGGCAGGTGATCCAGCCGGCAACGCGCGGCATGATGCGCTTTAGGTAAAAAAGATATAGCTGCCGGATGCCCGGGTATCGCGGAATGGAAAAATCCAGCACAAACAGCCTTCCGCCAGGCCGAAGCACACGGCTCATTTCTTGCAGGGCCTTCGGCCAAGAGGCCATGTTGCGCAGACCAAAACCCACGGTGAGCACATCGAAGACTCCATCTTGAAAAGGCAGCGCCAATCCATCCGCTGCCACAAGGTGATGAAAGCGCCGCACCTGCGCCTCGCGCATCATCGGGACGGAAAAATCAGCGCCGAGCACTTTCGCAGCCGGGCAGGCTGCCTGCACCGCTTGGGCAAGATCACCGCTACCAGTGGCGAGGTCGAGCACACGTTTCGGTTGCAGCTTCGCGATGCGTTTTGAAGTCGTGCGCCGCCACAGGCAATCAATACCGAGGCTGAGCACATGATTCGATATGACGTAGCGCCGGGCGATGCTGGCAAAGGCTTGTTTGACGTATCCGGCGTCCTGCATGGGTGGCGTATTCTAGGCAAAATCCGGCTGCTAAAGCAACGTGCTTTGGCCGCCGATGGTGCTCACGAAAGGACTCGAACCTTCACGATGTTACTCACTAGAACCTGAATCTAGCGCGTCTACCAATTCCGCCACGTGAGCACGTTAATCGGGGTGACCGGGGCGCGATAGTGGTTCACGACAAAGGATTCTCAAGCCCTAAATACGGCTTTCTTGACCACGGGTCGTCGCCTCCTAGAGAAAGCATCCTCATGTCCTTCCGCCTCGAAATGCTCCAAGTGGCCCGCCTTGCACCCAAAGTGCTCGGCGATGCCGCGCCGCTCGTGGCGCATTTTCTCCGCTCACGCCTCGCTTCCGATCAGCAGGGTTTCCTCGACAGGGATGAAAGACCTGATCTTTACTACTCGGTCTTCGGCATGGAGGGCCTGCGCGCGATGCTGGTAGATGAGACCGCACTGCCTGACCTGCGTCCATGGCTCAGCACCTTCGGTGAGGGTGAAGGCCTCGATTTCGTGCATCTTTGTTGCTTGGCCCGATGCCACGCGAATGCCGGCATCGAGCAAACCTCACCCGCTTGGCGGGAGGCACTGGCCGGCCGCTTGGAAAGATGGCGCTGCGATGATGGTGGCTATCATCAGGCGGCAGGCAGAAAAAAAAGCAGCGCTTACGGCTGCCTGATTGCTTGGGGAGCTTATCAAGATTTGGGACTCATTCCACCTTCTCCATGGCGTGTGGCGGAATGTATGGGCAGCCTGCGCACTCCGGATGGTGCATGGTCCAACGAACCCGGCATCCCTGTAGGATCCACCACGGCCACGGCGGCCATGGTGGCACTGCACCGCCATTTGGGCATCGCACCGCCTGCGGAAGCGGTGGATTGGCTCATGAAACGCTGTCTGCCCGGCGGAGGCTTTCTCGCCATGCCAAATGCTCCGATTCCCGATCTGCTCTCCACTGCCGTGGCACTGCACGCCCTTGATGCGGTGCAGGCGGACTTCTCGCAGCTGAAGGAACCCTGTCTCGATTTTGTGGACTCACTCTGGAACGCCACGGGAGGGTTTCATGGAAACTGGACCGATGACACGCTTGACTGCGAATACACTTATTACGGGTTGCTCGCGCTCGGCCACCTCAGCCTGCCCTGACTTTTTTGCAAGACAATCTAAGCGAGCTCCGCATGACAAGTGTCTCTTGAGCAGGCTCAACGTTTGCGCTTGAGTTCGGAAGTCGCATGGAAGCCTGGATCGTCATCGGATTGCTGGTCGTCGCCGTCGTCGCCTTTGCCACCGAGAAGATCTCGGTGGACTTGGTGACGCTGGGGTTGCTTTGCGTGCTTGTGCTAAGCGGAATCCTGCGGGTAGACCAAGCTTTTAGCGGTTTTGGAGACCGGGTGATCATCCTGCTGGCAGCCATTTTTGTGATCGGGGCGGCCTTGCGTGAGACGGGCGTGCTGGATGCGATGGGCGGCATGCTGGCCTCGTTTCTAGGTGGTAGACCCATCTGGCTGATGACCGGCCTTATGATCGTAGTCGCAGCGGTCTCCGCATTCATGAACAACACGACTGTAACCGCAGTCTTTGTGGGCCCGGTTATCGGCTTAGCGAGAAAGGTGCGCATCGCTCCCTCGCGCCTACTCATGCCGCTCGCTTTTGCTGCGATCCTTGGTGGCACCTGCACATTGATCGGCACTTCGACCAATGTGGCAGTAAGTGGCGCGATGACCAAGCTAGGCATGCAGCCGCTAGGCATGTTTGAATTCGCCCATGTCGGTGTCGCCACAGTGTTGGTGGGCATTCTTTACATGGCCTTTATTGGTTCGCGAATGGTGCCGGAGCGCGACAGCGGCTCTGACAAAGGTAGCGACATGATGCGCCAATACCTTGCCGAGGTTGTTATCTTGGCCAATTCACCGCTAATCGGTCAGAAGGCCTTCGACTCGGACTTTTCCGCGCTGGAATTCCAGGTGCTCAAAATCCGTCGGAACGGCGGAATGCTCGATGCGAATCCGCACGAACTCTTTGAGCAGGGAGACATTGTGCTCGTCGCCGGGAAGGTGGAGAACCTCATCAAGGTCAAGAAGATCGAGGGCATAGACATCCTGGAAGATGTCGCCCTGCGCTCGGCGGGCGTGAAGACCCAAGACGCGCAGGTGGCGGAGGTGGTGCTCACGCCGCGTTGCAGTTTCGTAGGCCAATCCATGCGGGAGGGCCATTTTCGCCAGCGCACCGGTCTATCGGTGATGGCATTGATGCGCGGAGATGCATCGTTGCTGCATCACATGGGCGATGAAAAGCTCCAAGCGGGCGATCTGCTCCTACTGCAAGGGCCAGCGGAGCGTTTCAAAGCCTTTGAGGAGTCCGGTGAGATGGTTTTGATCAACCAGCATCAATTCAGCGCGGAGACTCGGAGGAAGGGTTTTGTGCTGCTCGCAGCCTTTGTGCTCGCCGTGGCAGTCAGCAGCATCTGGCAAGCCTATGTGCCGGAGACGATTGCCTTTGTCATGGTGGCACTGATGGCGGTTTTCATGCGCTGCATCAAGTTGGAGACGGCCTACGGCAACATCGACTGGCGTCTACTCATCCTTATTGGCGGCATGATGGCCTTTGGCGAGGCGATGAAAGCCTCTGGTGCGGCAGAAATGATCGCCGAGTCAATCACGAAGACGATGAGTCCCTTTGGCGTATTTGGTGTGTTCGCGGGTTTTTGCATCCTGACGGTGATCCTGACCCAGCCGATGTCGAACGCCGCTGCGGCTCTTGTCGTGCTACCCGTGGCCTTGGAAGCAGCGGCCGCGATGGAGGCCAGTCAACGAGCCTTTGCCATTGGCGTAATGCTCAGCGCTTCCGTGAGCGTTTTGACCCCTTTCGAGCCTAGCTGCATTCTTGTTTACGGCCCTGGCAAATACCGCTTTTCCGATTTCATCAAGGTCGGCGGTGGCATGACCCTCGCCATGCTAATCGTCGTGCTGACGATGGTGCCGCTGATCTGGCCGCTGAAATGAGTAAGCGGCTCAGCGGTTGCGTATCTGGCTGTTGCCATTCTGCTTGAAATACTCATCTCTCATCCTGCGAAGCTCTTCAAGGCGGTTGGAAATATCGCTCTTGCTGCGGACCTGATCGTCCTGCTGGCGTTGCACAAAAGGATTGTTGGCACCCCAGTTCCTCCAAGGGCCGGCGGGAACCTCGCCCAGATCCACAAAACGCCAATCACAGCGGCTCATGCTGGACATGCCGAGGTAATCGCGCACTGCAGGGCTCACATCGATGCCGGCACCATGGTTGTTCGTGTTCCGTGGGCGGGCGCTACCAAACACATAGTCCACATCATCCGTTTCGAATGGACCGCAGTCCTCCCACTGGGCATAGCAAACGCGATTTCCGTGGCGGATGGCCAGCCAGAAGCCCTTTAGGACAGACTTACCTTCCCGGATGAACTTCTGCTTGAACCACGGAATGCGCGCCTTCGCGGATGACTTCGTGGTGGTGTGATCCACGAGGTCATTGTAAGGTAATGCAACGTAAAAGGGATTTTGTTTGGGCGTGAATCCGATGGGGGTGAAATGGTCGGTTCGGTTCACACGATCGGGATCGTCAAAACCGCCAAAATTCGTCATCCACTCCTTGTCCCACGAACTCATATGATTCGGGGTGGGATTGTTGGGAGTCGGCTGCTCCCCCACCCAGAAGACAGTGGCCACGATGTCGAGCTTCCACGGATACCGAGCGTAGCCCATTTGCGGCATGGGCGTTTGCGGAATCAGGATGCGTGGCAGCTGAGGCAAGGCAGCAGTGGAAGGGCTAAGCCGCTGTGGGGACACGCGAGTCTTGGCGGAGGAGGAGGTCGCGACACCTGCTGCAGCCACTTGGGTCGTCACGGCTGCCACCATCACCGGCTTTGAAACGCCTGATGGGGAATTCGGCGATTTTTTCGTCGTGCTTCCCTGCCCTAAGGCCAAGCCCGCGCTCATCAAAGCGATGAACGTTGGTCGGCAGGGATGGAGGAAGGCAGGCATGGGCGCTGAGCGTGAAACTTAGCAGCCGTGAAGGGGGAATCGCAATGCCAAATCTGGTGAGCCCCTGCTAGCAGGACTGAAATTCAAGCCGTTACCCCGCTTTTCAATAACGCCGCAGCATCGTGTCGTGAAGCTCGCGAGAATCGTCGGTCGTCGGGTAGTCCAGCGTGTAGTGCAGCCCGCGACTCTCATGGCGGCGGATGGCGCATTCGACGATCAGGGAGGCCGTCTCGACTAGGTTGCGCAGTTCGAGGATCTCACTTGTCACACGGTTATTCCAATAAAACTCCTGCACTTCGCGTTTGAGGTTCCGAAGGCGGGCGGCGGCGCGCTGCAAGCGCTTGTTCGTGCGCACGATGGAGACGTAATCCCACATCAGGCGGCGGATCTCGTCCCAGTTGTGGTAGATGACTACCAATTCGTCATTTTCCACCACACCACTGCTTTCCCAAGGCCTCAAGTCATAAGTCTGCTCTGCTTTTTTGCCGATGGGCAGCTTCTTGAGCAGATGCGAAACCGATCGATGGGAAGTCACAACGCATTCAAGAAGCGAATTGCTCGCCAAGCGGTTTGCGCCGTGCAAGCCGGTGCAACCCACCTCACCCACGGCACACAGGCCGCGGATGCTTGTGGCGCCGTTCACATCGGTCAAAACACCGCCGCATTGATAGTGCGCGGCAGGCACCACAGGAATGGGCTCTTTGGTGATATCAATCCCTACACCCAAGCACTCACGTTGGATGTTCGGAAAATGGCTCAGGATAAAATCCGCCGGCTTATGGCTGATGTCGAGATACACACAGGGACCGCCCGTGCGCTTGATCTCATGGTCAATGGCACGAGCCACGATGTCGCGCGGAGCCAGCGTCCCACGAGGATCGTATTTCAGCATGAACTCCACGCCATTCTTGTCGTGCAGTCGAGCGCCCTCGCCTCGCATGGCCTCAGTGATCAGAAACGAACGCTTCTGCGGATGGTAAAGGCAGGTCGGGTGGAATTGGATGAACTCCATGTTGGCGATCGTGGCTCCCGCGCGCCAAGCCATCGCCACGCCATCGCCAGTGGCCACCTTGGGATTCGTTGTATAAAGATACACCCGACCACAGCCGCCGGTAGCGAGGATCACACGGTCGCTGCGAAAGGTATCCACCTCACCCGTGGTTTCGTTCAATACGTAGGCACCAAGCACCCGATCCTCGGAGGCGAGGCCCAACTTGGCCGTCGTGATCAAATCGATCGCATAATGGTTTTCCAGAATGGTGATGTTTTTCCGCGCCCGAACGGACGCCAAGAGTTTTTCGGTGATCTCCTTCCCGGTGGCATCGGCGGCGTGCAGCACTCGTCTCGCGGAGTGCCCCCCTTCTTGGGTCAAATCAAACTCCAAATGACCATTTTTGGCCGCCCGCTGGTCAAAATGAACGCCCCATTTCACCAGATCCGCGATGCGGTTAGGTCCCTCGGTCACCATGGTGCGTACCGCAGCCTCCTTACAAAGACCCGCGCCGGCGATCAGCGTGTCATTGACGTGTTTTTCGACCGAGTCATCCCCAGCCGTGACACAGGCGATACCACCCTGAGCCCAGTTTGAGTTCGAATCGAGCGTGCCACGCTTTGTAAGCATGATCACACTGCCATGCTCGGAGGCATGCAATGCCGCACTGAGCCCCCCGGCACCGGTGCCGATGATGATGAAATCGGATTCGATCATGTGGTGCCTGTCGTCGTGGAAGGCAAAAGTTGCAACAAACGCGTCACCAAGCCCACTGCAGACCGAAACGGCCCGCGAGCACCTTGAGATCGTCGCGCATCGGCCATTCATCGGCGCGCGCCTCCATATCGGCGGGGTGGCGGCTGCTGGCGCCTTTGAGGGTCATGCAGCCAGTATTATCACCGATGTGACGGATGGCCTGGATCTCCTCCGAGCTCAGGCATTGCTTTGGCAGCGCAGCCAGCTCGTCGAGCTTGCTCTCGATGGTGCGCGCGCCTTCGCCATGCTCCTGAATAAGCGTGGGAACGACGCTTTTCACGGCGGTGTTCCCTAGCGTCCACAGGCAGGCGAGCTGGAGCATGGTGAGGCCATGCTTCGTCGCGATAGGACGCACTTTTTCGAGCTTTTCGACACCGTGTTCGATCCAATCGCCAGGGCGGTGCGTGCGATGGTCACCATCGCGGAACTTGTGACCGGGCTTCACATCATCATGAAAGAGGCCACCATAATCGACCACGCGGGCCATGATATCGATCTTATTTTTTTCGGCGGCTGCCAGAACATGCTGACCTGGCCAGGGCTCGAAAGGATTCAAAATAATCATCGCCCAGTCCATGCGATCGCCATAGCGCTCGAAGCACTCGATCATATCGAGTGTGAAGCCGTTCGCTGGTCCGGGCGCGATGCCAAGGCGCTCGGTGAGGCCCTCCTCGCGAATCTGCGTGAAAGCCTCCCACACCTTTTCGCTCGTGTAGCTGATGCTGTCTGGGTTGTGCAGCATGAGGAGATCAAACTTCGAGGTCTGGCAGCGCTCGAGGCTCTTCTCTGCCGCCATTTTGAGGTAATCGTAATACTTCTCCGGTCCGCGCAATGTGGGATCGGTAAAGCGCGGGTAACCTTTGGAACCTTGACGAATGCCTTCGTAAATATCGTGCCCAATGATGCCGACGAGGCAGTATTCTTCACGTGGGATGCCTTTGAGAGCCTCACCCAGCAGTGCATCCGCTCGACCCACGCCATATACATCGGCGGTGACGAACGTGCGCACCCCCTTGTGAAAGGAGTCGCGCATGAGCTGCATGTAATGCTCCTCGGAGAGCTGTTCGCCATAGTGCATAAAGCGGCCGCCGCTCCAGGTGCCATAAGCCGTACGGGTGAGATTCATCTTGGAAAAAAGGGGGGGTGAGTTTGAAAAGGTGAACCACTCTTTTACCGCGCCAATGGGCCGTTTCAAACGGTCACTTCGCGCGGATTTTGAGAATCGTTCGGCATTCACTCCCGCCTGTGGGACATACCAGCTTGAGACCACGCCTAAGCTCGCCATAGAATCGCCCCCTCAACTCTTTCCCAACATGCGACTTCAAGACCAGATTATCCTCATCACCGGCAGCACCACAGGCATCGGCGAACACATGGCACGCCGTTTCATCCAAGAGGGTGCCAAGGTGATTTTGCATGGTCGCGACGCCACCCGCGGCGAGGCGCTGCGTGAAGAACTCGGCAAGGACAAGGCAGCGTTCTGTCAAGGTAGCCTCGAAGAGGCTGCTTATCCGGAAAAGCTAGCTAGGGATGCAATCGCAGCCTTTGGAAAAGTCGACGCGCTCGTCAACAACGCGGCGCTTACCATCCGGGGTCGCATCGACACGACTGACGCGGTTTTTTTTGACCGCATGATGGCCGTGAACGCCCGCGCGCCGATGTTGCTGATTCGTGCCCTGCTCCCGGAGTTGAAGAAGAACACCGGCGTGGTGCTCAACATTGGCTCCGTGCTCGCGCACTGCGGTCAGGCTAACATGCTCGCCTACTCCATGTCCAAAGGCGCCCTGATGACGATGACTCGGAATCTCGCGGATTCGCTCGGCATGGACCGCGTGCGAGTGAACCAGCTCAATGTCGGCTGGACGCTCACTGAAAACGAGTATCAGGTCAAACTTGGCGATGGTCTCGGCGAAGGCTGGCCGGAACGTCTCCCTGCCGCCGTGATTCCCATGGGGCGCCTTTTGATGCCTGACGATATCGCCGCCGCTGCCGTGTATTGGGTAGGGCGGGAAAGCTACCCCGTCACTGGCACCGTCGCCGAGCTGGAGCAGTACCCCATCATTGGCCGCTACGCGAACGCCGAAGGCGACGAGAAGAAATGATTCTCTGCCACCAAGAACACCGAACCAAGAACCCCAAAAACCCATGAAACTGATCCGCTTTGGAAAACTAGGACAAGAGAAACCCGGCCTGCAACTCGACGACGGCCGCCGCATCGATGCGAGTGCTTTTGGCAGCGATTACGATGAAAATTTCTTCGGGGGTGATGGACTGCAGCGCCTTGCGGCATGGGCACAATCCCACGCAGCCACCGCGCCAAACGTGGAGGCCAGCGTGCGTCTTGGGCCATGCATCGCGCGTCCGAGCAAGATCATCTGCATCGGCCTGAATTACGTGGACCATGCGAAGGAAAGCGGCATGCCCATTCCAGCTGAGCCGATCGTGTTTTTCAAAGCGACGAGCGCCATCTGCGGCCCGAATGACAACGTCGTTATTCCCAAGAACTCGAAGAAGACCGACTGGGAAGTCGAGCTGGCGTTCGTCATCGGCAAAAAAGCCAGCTACGTCAGTGAGGACGAAGCCCTGAACCATGTGGCAGGCTACTGCGTGCACAATGACTACAGCGAGCGCGAATGGCAGCTCGAGCGCGGCGGCCAATGGGTCAAGGGCAAGAGCTGCGATACCTTCGCGCCACTTGGGCCGTTTTTGGCTACAAGCGATGAAATCGCCGATCCGCAGAATTTGAAGCTCTGGCTCAAACTCAATGGCAAAACCATCCAGAACAGCAGCACGGCCCAGATGATCTTTGGGGTGAAGAAGCTGGTCAGCTACCTTAGCCAATTCATGAGCTTGCTACCCGGTGACATCATCACCACCGGCACGCCTCCCGGTGTCGGCCTTGGCTTCAAACCCGACCCCGTCTTTATGAAACCCGGGGATGTCATCGAGCTCGGCATCGAAGGCCTAGGCGAGCAACAGCAGACAGCCGTGGCTTGGTCTTGAGTGTTATACATGGGACGTGGGCACTCTCGCCTGCATCACTGTGCTGGCTCGAATGATGTGCCACAGCCGCAGCTCCGCGCCGCGTTGGGGTTGCGGATGCGGAATCCTGCGTCGTTGAGGGCATCTTCGTAGTCGAGCTGGCAGTCCCGCAGGTAGTCGAGACTGCTTGGATCGACAAAAATGGAGACGCCATAGTTCGTCTCGACAGCATCACCTTCCACGGCGGCTTGGATCTGCATGACGTATTGAAGACCGGCGCAGCCTCCCTTCTCCACGCTAATGCGCAGGCCATGTTCGGCCGGGGCGTTTTTGGCGGCGATCAGGTCTTTCAAATGGCTGGCGGCAGCTTCGGTGATGGAAATCATGGCTGGACCATGCACGCACGAGGCGGGATTGCAAAGCGCCACCATGCGTACAAGGTGTCTGTTCGAGCCCACAGCCTCTTTTCCCGCTCATGTCCCGCATCCGCATTCTTCCCGACGCGCTCGCCAGCCAAGTGGCAGCGGGTGAAGTCGTGGAAAGGCCCGCCGCCGTGGTGCGGGAATTGGTGGAAAACAGCCTCGACGCAGGTGCAAGCCATATCGAAATCCATGCCCAGCGCGGCGGTATGGCGATGATCAAAATCGTCGATGACGGTAGCGGGATGGATCGTGAGGATGCGATGCTCTGCCTCGAGCGTCACGCCACAAGCAAAATACGCACGAAGGATGACCTCGCCGCCATCCACACCTTCGGCTTCCGTGGTGAGGCCATGCCCAGTATCGCCAGCGTGAGCCGCTTCCGTTTGGCGACGCGTGAAAAGGATGCGCTGGTAGGCACCGAGGTGGAGGTGAATGGCGGCAAACTCGTCGAGGTGCGTGATCATGGCGGCTCCGGCGGCACGACTGTTGAGGTGCGCTCGCTCTTTTTCAATGTGCCGGCTCGTCGGAAGTTTCTGCGCACGGAACCCACCGAGTTCTCCCATATCGAGCAGCAGGTGCTGCTGCACGCCATCGCAAATCCCCATGTGGCCTTCACGCTGACTCACAATGCAGATTTGGTTTTTCATCTTCCCGCAACGCGTGACCTGCTTGAGCGCATCCGCGGCCTCATGGGCGATGAGCTCGCCAACCGCCTACTGAAGGTCGAAGAACAGGTGCATCACGGTGTGAGCCTATCCGGATACATTGGAGGTCCGGGCATGAGCCGCTCGAGCCGCCAGATGCAAATCACCTACCTGAACGGCCGACCTATCGAAAGCGCCAGCATCTCCTATGGATTGCGGGAGGGTTATCACACGGCCCTGATGAAGGGTCAGCACCCGGTGACTTACCTTTTCATCCAGATGGATGCCCACGCGTTCGACGTGAACGTGCATCCGGCGAAGAAGGAGGTCCGCTTTCACGATGGAAATGGTGTCCGCGATGCCATCGCAAGGACTGTGAGCCGCACGCTGGAAACAGCCAACAAGCTGCCCAGTGGTCACGCGCCGATGCGACTGGCCCCCACAGCTGCTCCAACCATCGATATCGAACCGCCCAAACAGGACATTTTACACCTCGGCATCGAAAAACAGTCGCCACCGCCAAAGCTTGAATTTGAGCCACCCAAGCCCGTCGTCGCAATCGAGCCTCCGAAGGCGGTAGCGATAACTCCAAAGCCCCAAACCGCTCCAGAGCCACTAACTGGGCCGAAGACTGAGATGCCGGATTTCCGCATCATCGGTGTGCTGCAAAAACTGTATGTGCTCATGGAGAGCCCTGAAGGTTTGGTTTTGATGGACCAGCACGCAGCGCATGAGCGTGTAAACTTCGAAAAGTTTCGTCGTGCCCTCGAAAGTGGCGGCGTGCCCTGCCAGAGACTGCTGATGCCCGTCACGCTGCAAACCACACCGCGTGACTCGGACCTGCTGCGGCAGAATCTGGCCACACTGAGCCGTCTCGGCATCGAGATCGAATCATTTGGCTCCAACACCTTCAAAGTCGAGGCCCTTCCGGCTTTTCTAAAGAACGACGATCCCGTCGCATGGCTCGATGGCGTGATCGAGGAGCTCAGCAGCCTGAGCACCAAGAGTTCCTCACTGCGTCTCAGCGAAGATGCCATCGCAACCACCGCCTGCCGTGCCTCCGTGAAGAGCAACGACGTTCTCAGCATCCCAGAGCTGCAAAGCCTGCTGAAGGATCTCTTTGCCTGCGAGATGCCCTATTGCTGTCCGCACGGCCGCCCCACCCTTGTGCAAATCGGCACCGCGGAGCTGGAGCGGAAGTTTGGTCGGCGCGCGCCGCAGTGATTCCCGTTCCTCAAAGCCATGTTGCGGTCTTTTCCCGTAGCAAGCGGCGGACTTGGGACAGCCCGTTCAAACGCGTGGGAGACAGCATTTTCGTGAAATGACACTGCTGCCAAATCTCCGGTTCGACGGCGATAACCTCAGCAGGGGTCACGCCACTGTACAGGTCACACAAGACGGCAGCGAGCGCTTTGACCATCGGTGAATCAGCTTCACAATCGAAGCGGGTGAGGCCTTCACAAAGCTCACCGTGAAGCCACACGCGGGAAACACAGCCGGGCACTAGGTTGGCATCCACCCGCTGCGCAGGGTCGAGACGCATGCGTGCAGCGTAAGCAGTGAGGGCTGAAAGCCTCTCCTGGATGTCCGGGATCAGATTCAAGTCCTCGATGAGCTGGTGCTGTTTTTCGACAAGACTCATTTGAGGCGGGCTAGGCGGTCTTTGCTCCACTTGAGCGAGGTTTGCACCCCTTCGTCGTTGAACGACGCGGCGGCGAGTTTTTCCCAGATGGCGACAGCGCTTTGGAATGCCTCACGCGCCGTGGACTTCTGGCCTGCGGCCTCGCTGGTGTGGCCAAGAATGCCGTGCAGCTGAGCGAGCTGGCTTTGCCACATCTTGCGCTCTGGTGTGAGCTGGGTGTCCGTCTGTTCGCCGATCAAGCTTTGCAACAATTCAACGGCTTGTTTGGCAATCGGCAGCGCAGCGGAAGCCTTGCCCAAATCAGCCACAATCTCAGCATATTCCCCGCGCAGTTTGGCGAGAAGAAATTGATACCGGGTATTCGTTTTGTCGTCGGCAAGGATCTCGTTCACCAACAAGATGGCATCCTGTTTCTTTTTGCTAGCCTCGCCGGGTTGTCCGGCGTCGCGGGACAGTGCCGCAAGGGCACCGTAGTTGCGGGCGAGAAGGTATTTCGCTTCAGCCCACTCAGGCAGCAGTCGGTTGAGCTCCAACAAAATGGGCACGGCTTGATGGTGCGCTTCCTTTGCATCGGCTGCGCTGAAGTTTCTGGCAATCAACTCGGCAAGTTCGGTATAAGCTTCGGCTAGCTGCAGCGCCTGATCTTGGTTCCGAGGACTGCGTCCGCGAACGAGGGTACCCATATCTTTGACACCGTCGATCAACATGCTGAGCGCCTGCTCGGCCTTGCCAGCGTCCCGCTGAGTGATGCCTTGGGCAAACTTGGCACGTGCAAGGATGAAGGCCTCTTGTTGATTCAGATCTGATCCGATGTGTTTTGGATCGAGCACGACGGGGATGCGGGCCAAGGCAGCTTCTGCTTCGACCACATCGCCATTTTGCAAGCTGCGCCGTCCAAAATCGAGCAAGGCGCGAGCGCATTCGCTGCGCACGAAGCGATTCTCAGGATCGGCCAGAAGTCCGCTTTCAAGGTTCTCCATGGCATCACGCAGCAGGGCGAGTGACTCACCATGACGTCCTTCCCGCGCACGCAACTCGGACAGAAGCAGGCTGCTGCGGCCAAAACGCTGCTGCAACAGCGGAGCTTCGGCGCTGTCCTTGCTTTTAGGCATCAGCTCACTGGCCTGCTCGCGAGCTTTGGTGAGGTAAGTGGCGGCTTTGGCATCATCATGCAGGCGCAGGCAGATTTGCCCGATGTTGCCATACACACGCAGCCGCTCGAGACCGAGAGCTGGATCGGCTTCCAAAGTAGGCAGTCCCTGAATGCAGAAAGTAAGCGCTTCTTGAAGGCGGGCGCGCGCAACATTCATCTCATCGGGATGGCTGACGGAAGTTTCCAATAGTTGCGAAAGAAACCGATCGACCACGTTTTGCGAATTTTGCAGGTTGGCGTCGGCTGTGATCTTGGCGTTGCGAGCGGTATCACGCTCACGAGTGAGCGCTGCCAGGCGGCTTTCTCGGGCGTCGATCTCCGATTGGTGCAGCTGGTGGATGTTTTGCAGAATCAGATCCGCTTTCTGCGCCCTGCGAAATGTGATGTATCCATAGATTGTCACCAACAGAAGCCCCGTGAGTAAAACAACAGCCGCTGCCTGTAGCACGCGGATCCGCTTTACCTGCTTCACCCGCTCCCTCATTGTCTGCTCACGGAATTCTTCTAGCAGGCAGTCGCTTTCCAAAATCTCAAAGGCTCGCACGACCTCACGTGCATCTGTCCAGCGAGCGGCGGCATTGAGATCGAGTGCGCGCTCAATAATGTTCCTTCGCCGTTCCTCCCACTTGGATGCGGCGGGATGAGGCCAGGCTATTTTGGGCTGAGCCCGAACCGCCGCGAGCATGACGGCAGTTGGCACCGAAGAGGCTAATCCTGCGGCCATGCGCTGCTGCACAAGAGCCTGTTGCTCCTGCCAGACTGTCGCCGCACGCGGCACATGGCCTGTTAACAAACGGTAGGCACAGACGCCGAAAGCATAGACATCCCACGAGGTGCCCCTGCCGGCGAAGACTCCATCCGGGTTTTCAATCTGATCCGGGCAGAGATGAACGTAATGGTCGGCAAGCTCGAAGTGATGAATGCCGCCCACCCACCCCTGAGCCACATCGGTGAGCCGGATGGAGCACTCAGGATCTTCTTCGAGCAACACATTGCACGGGCGCAGATTGCCATGGGGCAGTCCGAATTGGTGCAGCCAAGCGAGTGCCTTGGCCAGTTCATGGATATGACGCCAAGCTGTTTCAGGAGGCTCTCCTGAGAGAAGAGATTCGAGCGTGGGGGTCTGCCAGCGGCGCTTGCCATTGCTTTCTTTGATCATAACCCCCACCAAGGGCATCACAGTGAAATAGGGACTTTTATCGAGGCTGAAACGTTCCACGGCCAAAACCCCACGGTGAGCTGGCAGCTGCTGAAGGGTCCCAAGAGCCGATGCCAGCCTCTGGCGATGAATCGCCATCGAGCTGAAGACCTTGACCGCGCAAGGCTTACCTTTGGCATTGACCGCACGATAGACCGTGCCGCAGCTCCCTTGTCCGACGAGTTCCTGCAATTCAAGTCCGGCGATTTCAGGCAGGCTCATGCGGGTACAACGGGGAGGAAGAACGAGATTCGGAGGAGTTTTCGGATGGGCATTTTAACCCAAACCGAGCTTGATCTGTAGGCGCGATCCAAGCTTTTCAAAAGACGATTATTCACGTTGTGCCCCTGACATGACTTGCGTCAAACTCAGCATCTTTTCTGTCATGCCTCGCCGAAACAGATCCAAGCTGGAACACAGCGCATTCGAATCAGAAATCCGATCCATCTATGCAGAGATCGAAAACCGGGCCTTAAGCCGCGACTGCCAGTTGAGGAGCGGTTGCTGCCACTTTCGCCTGACGGGAAAGACACCGCTTCTGACTCTTGGAGAGGCCATGTTTCTAGCCAAAGGCATTCGAGCGAGCGGACGAACTCAGGTGAAACCTCACCCGGACGGTGCTTGTCCGATGCTCGATCGATCCGGACGATGCAGCGTTTATTCACACCGGCCCTTTGGTTGTCGCACCCACTTTTGCGAGGCTGCGGGTGGCGTGTATCCCAGAAAGCATCTGGCAGACTTGATTCAGCGTTTGGAGGCCTTGGATGAAAAGCTGGGTGGGGATGGCTCGCATCCACTCGTGGCAGCTGCTACGGAAGCGCTCCAACGCGTTGATTAGAAACGTGGGCCTGCGGACTGAACCAACCAAGCTCAGCATCCACCACACTAGCGAACGATGCCTTTTTCGCAGCAAGGAGCTGAGCGGCACCTCGCACTTCCCTCGGTGCCATGCAAACCTCCTTCCAACTCTGCCACAGGCGGTGCGCTTCAGCTTTTGGTTCGTCGCTGATGCAGGGTGCGCAAATAGGCATTGTCAGGCATTGGCTTCACGGGGCGTTCGGGCGTGGCGATCATGGTGCAGACACGCTTCTCGCTGCTGCCGATGAGGTCATGGATGATTGTGGCCTCGGGAAGATTCTTCCAATACTTCATCGGCATCTCGGACTGCATGGCCTGCACTTTGAGACGCGCGGGATTGAAGATGCTACGGTAGTAGGTACGCCAAAGATCGTCATGAGCATCCGCAGAGGGCGCATCGTGGCGACTCATGCCGGGCATGAAGGTCAGCTTTTCGCCGTCCCAACTCACGCATGCATCGGGGGTCAAAATCGACCAATCCATGCTGGCGAAGCGTTTTTCGAAAAACGGCGCAGCGAGCCGGGTGATGCGATACTCGGGCTCAAACCATGCGACGAACTGCTCGCGGCCGTTTGACTCGTTCAAGCCGACGAGTCGGAAGCGCACGAAGGCATGCATCTTGTGAATGTCACGGCTGACGGCCCTCGCCCAAGCGTTGCACTGATGCATGTCTCGGTCAGAAGGCATGCTGAGAAGATGTTTTTCGCCGCCGATCGTCAGACGATGCAAAAGCCGATACAGGATGTCAAAACGGCGTTCATCGGTGTGGGCGCAGACGTTGGCCGCGAGACGCAAAAAATCGGCGGGGACCTTCACGGAGGCGTTTGGCGTGGTTTGATAGCACGACGGCTCTTCGGCGAGCAGGCTAGCGGTTTGCGAGGCATCCACCCAATCGACGTTTTCTGGAGCCACGCCATGCCGCAGCAGCTCACGAGCCTTGGAACGCCAGGCCTCGAAGGTGGGCTGAATCTGAGCAGTGATGGTCATAGCTGTCCGCTGAGCGCCATCGCAGCATCCGCAGGCGTCGTTGGAGGTGGCGCGTTGAAATTGAGTTCGAGCTGCCGGGGGCCGGGGAGGAAGTGCTGGCGCAGGTGGGTGCTTTCGAGCAGGGCGATGCGCGGGCGGTGATCGGCAGCGACAATGAAGGGCATGACCTTCTTGAGGTTTACCCGCATGCGCTGGAGATCGGCCAAGGTCAGGCGTGACCAACGTCGCGCGGCGAGGATGCGCGCGACATTCACGGTGCCGAGACCGGGAATGCGCCACAGCAACTCCTGCGAGGCACGATTGATATCCACCGGGAAGACAGCACGGTTGCGCAAGGCCCAGGCGAGCTTCGGATCGAGGTCGAGATCAAGGTTCGGTTCCTCTTTCGGCAGCAACTCACCGACGTCGAAGCCGTAGAAGCGCAGCAACCAGTCGGCCTGATACAAGCGATGCTCGCGCACGAGCGGCGGCGGCTTGATCGGCAGCAGCACGCTGGGCTCTGGGATGGGGCTGAAGCCGCTGTAGTAAACTCGGCGCAACCGCACCTCGCGATACAGTTCATCAGCGCGATGCAGCACGAGCGCATCGCTGCTGTCGTCCGCGCCCACGATCATCTGCGTGCTCTGGCCGGTGGCAAACGCGGGCGCTTTGACTCGTGGGCGATTCAGAATCTGCCGCGCGGCTTTTTTGGCCTCAAGGCTCTCGTCGATGCGCTGACGAATGCCGTGCATGGCCTGCTTCGTGTTCGTGAGATTCTTTTCAGGCGCGAGGCGGTCGAGGCTTTGCTGCGAGGGCAGCTCAATGTTGATGCTGATGCGGTCGGCATAGCGTCCGGCCTTGTCGATGAGCGCCTGCGAGGCCTCGGGGATGGTCTTGAGATGGATGTAACCGCGGAAGTGATGCACCTCGCGGAGCTGCCGCGCGACTTCGATGACCTGCTCCATGGTGTGGTCCGCGCTGCGCACGATGCCGCTGCTGAGGAAGAGGCCCTCGATGTAGTTGCGCTTGTAGAAATCGAGCGTGAGCTGCACGACCTCCTCCGGTGTGAAACGCGCCCGCTGAACATTGCTGGAGCGGCGGTTGATGCAGTAATGGCAGTCGTAGAGGCAGGCGTTGGTGAGCAGCACCTTCAGCAGCGACACGCAACGACCGTCCGGTGTGTAGCTGTGGCAGATGCCCATGCCACCGGTGGAGCCGATGCCTTTGCCATCGCGCGAGTCCTTCCGCGCCGCACCAGAGCTGGCGCAGGACGCGTCATACTTCGCCGCATCGGCCAGGATTTCGAGTTTGCGCGTTAGATCCACGAGTTCGTACGAACAGTACGTGGAAAGCGTGGTTCGTCATGCCTGAACTGCGGGTTTTTTAGCCGCTGGAATCTCACCGCCGCCCGTGATTGAAATCAATGGGCTTCTTCACGGTCTTGGCAGCGAGGCTGTGCTCGAGGGTGCTGCGAGTGCAAGTGGGGTCAAGCACGAGGGTGGCGGGCTTGTTGGATAAGACGTTGGCGGCAAGAATGAGTGATGAGCGTCATCGTTTTCATGGCCAATGCTGCGCGATCTTCCGCTTTAGGAAATCGACGCTGCGCGCGAGCTGCTCCATGCCATCGACGCCATCTTCGATGCTGATCCAGCCGTTGAAGCCCTTGCTTTTCAGCTCGGTGAAGATGGCGTCGTAGTCGTTGAGACCTTTGCCGATCTCGCCGTGGCGGAGGCGTTTGGCGTAGCCTTGCGCGCCGCCTTCTTCTTTGCGGAGGTCTTCGATGGTGCCTTCGGCCAGGTAGCGATCGCTGGCATGCATCGTGACGACGCGATGCGAGACGCGCTTCAGCAACTCGATGGGGTCCTCACCAGCGAGGTAGGTGTTTGAGGGGTCGTAGTTCACGCCGAAGTTCGGATGCTTCACCGCATCGACGAGTTTGCAGAAGACATCCATCTTCTGCGCGAACTCGGGATACTCCCAGAAGTCGTCCTTGTAGTGGTTTTCAATGATGAGCGTGATGCCGCGCTCCTGCGCATACGGCAGGCAGGCATGGATGGAGTCGGCAGCGAGCTTCACGCCTTCGTCGATGCTCAGCTCGGGCCTTCTTTGGCCGCTGAGCACGCGGCAGTAGCTGCCGCCAAGCGTGTGCGTCATGTCGATCCAGCGTTTCTGCTTTGCGATCTCCTTTTCGCGGAACGCCGCGTCGGGATGGGTGAAGTCGGGCGAGCAGCACATCATCGGGATGACCTTGCCGGTGTCCTCGACTTCTTGGCGAAAGCGCGGCCAGTTTTTCTCATCGGCCATCTCCAGAAAGCCCGCATACCATTCCAGGCCCTGCACATCGAGCGTGGAGGCGAGCTTGATCCATTCGGAGACGGTCATCGTCCCTTCTTTGCAAAGGGCGACCATGAAAGCTTTCGGGAAGGCGGCGAGACGAGGCATGAGTTTGGAGTGGTGGAGTACTGGAGTATTGAAATCACTTCGTCGGAATGGTACTCGCGTCCTTCGGTGGATTGCGACCGATGAAGGGGTGTTGTTCCAAATCGAAGACCTGGCCGCTGATGGGGCCGCATTCGTCGGCGAGGAGCCAGGCGGCGCAGGCGGCGATTTCGTCGGGCCAGAGGATGCGACCCGCAGGCGCATAGACCTTCGGCAAGTCGGCATACCAGTCGTCTTTGAGGCCGTGGGAGCGTTTGCGTTTGGCTTCGTTTTCGGTGAGGACCCAGCCGGGGTTGATTTGATTCACGCGCACGCCGTCCTCGCGCATGAGCGTGTCGCCGAGATTCCGCGTGAGGGTCATGAGAGCGCCTTTGGAGACGCTGTAGGGCATCAAATTGGGTTCGCCGCTCCACGCGTTGACGCTGCCGATGTTGATGACGCTGCCGCGTGCTTCACGCAGATGCGGCAAGGCGGCACGGATGAGGAGATAAGGCACCACGCAGTTGATCTCGAGCATGCGGCGAAACCATTTCGCATCGGTGTCGTGAATGTTGCCGAGACCGACCTGCGCGGCGTTGTTCACCACGGCATCGAGCTTACCAAAGGCGCTCACGGCTTTCTCAACGAGCATTTGCGGTGCATCGTCCTCCGCGAGGTCTTTGAGCACGAGCACCGCCTTGTCCGCGCCGAGCTCCGCGAGCGTTTCCTGGCCCAAATCGGCCTCCAGGCCGTGAATGAGCACGCGTGCGCCCTCGGCGACGCAACGCTTCGCGATGGCCTTGCCGATGCCAGTGACGCTGCCGGTGATGAGAATGACTTGGTTGTCGAGTCGGTTCATGGAGGTGCGGAGCATAACGAGCCGCACGCTGCTTTCACCACGACAAAGTGTGTGCGAAATGCGTCCACAAAATTCATTCCTGCCTTTGCAAGTCGAGATTAAGTGTCCTGTGACGCAGCTCGGAGGACAGAAAGAATCCGCCTCAGGAATAAACCTTGTTTTTCGCGGGATCGCCAACCTTTCTCAGCGCAAGGCCTTACGGATTGATCAGCCTGATGCGCACGAATTTCCTTGCCACGCTGCCGATGGCAGGAGTGATGCGAATGCGGACGATTTCGTGGATGGCATCGCCGGCGGGGGTGGTGGAGACTTCCTGCACATCGCCGGCGGTGGAGGTCCAGGTGAGGAGGTCTTCGCTGGTTTCGATGACGTAGTTGTAGCCGGGGCGGACGAGGCGGCGGTGATAGTCGAGGGTGAGATGGGGCTGACCGCCGGAACTCTGCACGGAGGAAGCCATGCTGATGGGGCCGATGGTGAGGGCGAAGGGATTGGAGCTACCAAAGGCTCCGGTGCCGGTGCGCGTGGCGGTGAGACGGACGGCGTCGCCGATGCCGTTGACGGTGACATTGCCGGTCCAGGCACCGCTGCTGAAGGCAGTGGTGGCCGTGGGCGTGATGGTGAGGGATTTTCCGCCGGTGCTGGCGCTGAGGGCAGCGGTGCTGGTGTAGGCGGTGACGAGGTCATTGCCGCTGCTGCGGGCGTTGATCGTGACCGGGAAGGCCACGCCCGGGGCCTGGGTGCCGATGTTCGCGAACTCGAAGTAGCTCGGATCGTTGTCACGCACCGTGACCGGACCGCTGGCGCTGGTGAAGGTATCGGCGCTGGCGGTGATGAAGACGGCAAGATCGCCATCATCGGTGGTGTCGTTGAGGGTAGTGATGGTGAAGCCGCTGGCGGTGAGGCCCGCGTTGATCGTGACGCTGGCGGGGACAGTGAGTTTGGAGGGGTTGCTGGAGGCGAGGTTGACGACGAGCGAGGTGGTCATCGAGCCAGGGATGATGACGCTGGCGCCGCCGGTGCCGCCCTCGGTGATGAGGCTGGGCAGGTTGAGCGAGAGGGTGCGCTTCTCGTTGTCATTCACGAGCACGGTGGTGCTGCCGCTGGTGGCACCGGGAGCGCTGGCGGTGACGGTGATGCTTTGCTGGCCGTCGATACGCGTGTCGTCGATGGGGGTGATGCGGACCCTGCCACTGCCGGTGCCGGCCAAGATCGTGGCGGCTCCGCTCGTGGTCATGCCGTTCACAGTCCCGGTCGCGCTGGCTTCGGCCGGATTGCTGATGGTGAAGGAGACGACCAAGTCCTCCGTGGGTGCGGGGGAGATGGAGACGGTGCCCACATTGGAGGGAGGGTCAAAGTCCTCCGTGATCTCGGCGGGCAGCCTGAGGCTGAGCGTGCCGGTCTCGTTGTCGGTGATGAAGGTGTTGGCGTAGCTCGTGGGATAGCCAGAGGCCGTGACCGTGACGATGGTGCCATAGCCGCCGCCAGAGTCGAGGAAGCCATTGTCCGGCGCGCTGATGCTCGCGGTGGCCGTGGTCTGACCCGCGAGGACGGTGACACTCGCGGGCACGGTGAGGCGTGCGGGCGCGTTGGAACTCAGACTCACGGTGACATCGCTCGCAGGCGCGGAGGGCAGGCGCACGGTGATGTTTTGCGTGCCTCCCTCGGCAAACTGGGCGGGCAGTTCGAGTGCCGGCGCGGTGGTGGCATTGGCCTTCACCACGACATCATCGATGGCGATGCCCGCGTCCGGGGCCGGACGACCCGTGACGCAGAGGAATTTGATGCGGAAGGTGCTGTTGTAGCTCAGCCCGTAGCGCTGGACGATGGGATCGAGCACCACGCGGCGCATCGCCGTGTAGGTGGTGGGCAGAGCGAAATTCGGGGCACCGGACGTGAGCGGCTCGGCGTAGATGGTCGGTGCGGCGAGATACCAGTTGGTGCCGTCCGCGCTGATGGCAATGCCATCGAAGATGCCGGCGCTGGTGGTGAAGGGCTGCGTGCCGGGGGCGTTGTTGGCCACCTCGCCGGTCATGAACTTGGCCCAGTATTCGAGCGTCACGTTGCTGCGGCCCGTCAGGTTCAAAGACATCTCGGCGGCGGAGAGAACCGACTGAAAGCCGGAGACGACGACGCTGCTATCGAGCATGAGGTGCTGCGTGCCACGAGGCGTGCCCACCGTGGTGATGGCCGCGCGCGGTGCGTTGGCCGGTGCTCCATTGACCGGGAAGCTGCCCGCCGTGCTCCAACTTGCCCCAAGCGTGCTGCCACTCTCGAAGTTATCGCTGAAGATCGTCTCGGAACTGCTCGGCGGCAGGCTGGTGACTGTCGTCACGGAAAGGCGTGGGCTGAAGCCCATCGCGCCCGAGGTCTCGCTGGCGAGCATCCACGCGGAAGCTCCCACGGGGCTGTTGCCGAGGCTGCGCCGGGTGCTTCCAGCCGTCGGGATCGCGACCTGACCGGACCAGACGCCGCTGCTGAAGCCCGCCGGCGAGCCCGGCACCTGGCCGAGATCGCGGGCGAAGTAGATGTCCATCGCGGGCAGTTCCGTGGAGGTCTGCGTCGCAGGGCCGGTCGTGGCGGACCAGTTCAAAGGATTGCCGTGGGCACTGGCGCTGGTGCCATACAGCACGCGATTGTTTGACGCAGCCGTGTAGCGCAGCGTGGTGGCGGTGCCGGTGGTGCTGTTGTCAAAACTGATGTCCACCAGCACGCTGCTGGTGCCATCGAACCAAAACGGTGTCGTGAAGGCGAAGTTCGGCGTGCTGCCGTTTTGGGTCGGCGCGCTGAAAACGGTGGTCCAACCGTCCGTTTCCCAGGCCGCGCCCTCCATCGTCGTGCGCGGGCTGAGCTTTAGGCGGATGTTGAAATTGCTCATGGGCTGGCTGCCGCTGGCGGCCATGGTGAAGGAGATGGCCCCGAGCCAGCCGGGGGCGCCGCCAAGTTCTTCCGCGGTGTAGAGCAGCGTGGCGCGCGAATCCTGCGCGGTGGTGTTGAAGACCTGCGAGGTCTGCGGCGAGCCATTGACCGGACTGCCGATGGTGCGGTCGTAGTAGAGCACATGGGCGCGGAGGCTGGCGCTGCCGTTGAAGCCGGTCGAAACGGCATCGCTGTCGTCCTTGGCTGTCACCGTGGCGTTCAGTCTCGCATTGACCGCGCCAGATGGTGGCAGGCCGGACCAATCGAAGTGATCCAGCGGCACCACCACCACATCGAAGGCATTGCTTTGCCCTGTGCGGCCAAAGCTGTCCGTGGCGGTGAGGACGATGCCCGTGGCCGCGGCGGTGAAGGTGAGGGTGGCCGTGGACACGCCATTGCTGAAGGTGCCGAAGGCCGTTGGCGAAAACGCCACCGTGCCCGATGTGGCGGTGCCGCTCAGCGTGACCGAACCGGCTGGCGTGGCGATGATCTCGCCGTTCACATCCCGAGCGGTCAGGGTGATCACGAAGGGATTGTTGCGCCGCTGCGGAGAGGCGATGGGGGCGAAGGTGTAGGAGTCGGCGTCGTTGTCGCGGATGGTCAGATCCAGCGCCCCGCTTTGATAGCCCGCCGCGCTGGCGTTCAAGGTGGCGGGCTGCGAGCCATCGCGCAGGGTATTGTTCACGATGGTGGCGCTGAAGGTGGCACTCTGCTGGCCTGACGGGATGACCACGGTGGCCGGCACGGTGACCTTGCCAGTGTTGCTGCTGGCGAGGTTCACGGTGAGGTCCGTGCCCAGCGAGGCATTGATGGCCACGGTGAGCGTGCGCGACGTGTCGCCCTCCGCCGCGGTGGCGGGCCCGGTGAGGGTGAGGCGCGGACTCTCATCATCCGCCACGGTCACGGTGGCACTCGCGGAGGCCCAGCCGGCGATGGCGGCGGTGAGCTGCACGGTTTTCGGACCTTCAAAGAGCGTGTTGTCCGGCGCATTCAGCAGCACCGTCACCGGCGCGGTGGAGTTCGCCGGGATCAGCACGCTTGCGGTCACGGTGAGCGCGGCGTTGTCGCTCTGCAGCGTTACCACCTGGTCGCGGGTCGAGGCCGCGGTGAGGCGAACGCTGGCTTGCGCGTTGCTGGAGCCCTCGGTGACGACCGTTGGCGCGGTGAGCAGCAGCGTGGACGACTCGTCATCCAACACCGCGAGGTCTTTCACCACCGGAGCGATGCCCGTGGCCGTGGCCGTGATGGTGGCGGTCTGATGCCCATCAGCGACGGCGTCATTCACCGGCGTGATGGCGAAGCTCACACTCGTCTGATTGGCCGGGATCGTCACGGTCACTGGCACGGTGGCGGCGGAGGGATCGCCCGAGGCGAGCGAAACCACGAGCGGCGAGGCCTGGGCCGCGCTGATGCCGAGCGTCGCCGTCAGCGTCCCGGCGTTTTCATTCACCGAGTCCGCGAAGGTCAGCGACAAGGCCGCGCCGACCGGTTCGCCGAGGATCTCGATGTCGTCGAGGTTCCAGCCGGAGTAGGCGGTGGGCGAGGCGAGGGTCTGGTGACCCCAGCGGACGTAAACCGTGGCCTGCTGGTCCGCCACGGTGCCGATTTCATACTCCATGCGCCGCCAGGCATCGTCCGCCGCGCCGCTGTAACCACTGGCAAAGAGCGAGCGCCAGGTGCTGCCATCCGTCGAGACCTCGATGGTGGCGTTGGCAAAGGTCAGTGGCTGCATGTTCAGCCACTGGCGGAAGCGCAGCCGCGTGTTGCGAACGGTGGAGAGGTTGACCGGGCCAAGCGTCACGTAATCCGGCCCCGTCACGGCCACCGAGTGATTTCCGGAAAGGTTCACGCCCAGCACCTTCGCGCCTGTGGCGGCCACCGTCGGGTCGGGATAGCCCGCGCCGCCCGCGGCCGCACCGCCGCCACCTTGCGGAGTGCCGTAGGCCCACTCGCCGCTGCGGGCCCAGCCTGGATCGGTTTCCAGATTGAAGCGCACCACCGCCGGCGGCGCGAGATTGAGCCGTGCCCCCACGGGTTGGTTGAAGGCGGTGCCTTCATTGCGCAGCACCAGCATCGTGCTGCGGCGTCCCGGAGCGAGACCCGCCGCGCTCGCCTGCACCGTCAGCGTCACGCTGGCACCCGCCGCGAGCGAGCCGCTGGCGGGACTGGCCTGCAGCCAAGCCGCGCCGGGCGTGGCGCTCCAGTTGATCGAACTCGTGCCCGTGTTGCGCAGGGTCAGCGTCGTGGAGGTGGTGCCACCGGGATCGAGGTTGAAATTCCAGCCATCGAGGTTGGAGACTTCGAGCGCGTCCGGCACGGTGCCGGATTCGATCGCGCCGATGGCGTAGATATTCCCGCCTGGAGGCGCCACCGCGCCGGAGCCCATCTTGCGCTTGGCAAATGCCGTCCAGATCTCGCCGCGGTGCAACCCGCCGCTGTTGACGAGGTCGGCCTGCAGGATTGCATCCCGCCCCTGCACGAAGGTGGGATTGGCCGGGGAGAGTTTGAGCGCATCCGTCACCAATCGTAGCGCCAGATCATTGCCCGCCGCCGCGCCGTAGCGGGCGATGAGGCTGGCCCGCATCTCCCAGAGCATGCCGCACCACACCTCGCCCTCGCGGTGAACGCTCGGGGTGTTGATGTTGGTGGTGTTCGGGTTCAGCGGCACCTCGGGATAGGCGCGGTCGATGGAGAGATCGATGTCGCCAAAGCGCAGCGGATTCATCGTCGTATCGACCGAGTAGGGGTAGCGGCGGATGCCGAAGTAAAAGTTCGCATCGCCCAGCCGGCTGAGCTGGTAGGTCGAGTAGCCGGCCTTCGCGTAAGCCGCCTGCGGATCCGCCGAGGCGGGTGTCAGCAGCGCCAGACCGTAGAAGTCCGACCAGCCCTCGCCCATCCCGCGGCTGTGAAAGTCGGTGATGCCTGCGCCGCCACCCACGAGGCGGTTGGTCAAGCCGTGAGCGTATTCGTGGACCACGATGAGGCCGTCGAAATCCCCATCGCGGTCCGGGTTCGGCGAGGTCCACAGATACATCTGCATGCGCCCCGGCGAGCCGTCGTCGGGCGTCTGGAAGTTCGCGTTGTTGCGCGAGCCGTTCTGCGCGTTGTCCTGCGCATCGGCGATGACTGGGTCATTGCCAAGACCGCCGCGCCCGAAGTTGTTGGTTTGGAAATTACCCGCCGACTCCGTGAATCCCAGCTCGTAAAAGCGATCGTGGATCATGTTGGAGTAATAGAAAAGCTGCACCACCGCCGCGTCCTTGTAGTTCGAGGGATCTTGCGAAAGGTTGAGCGGCAGATCAAAGACCCGCGAGGGCGAGCCCTGCGGCCTTGGCAGATCAGGCGTGTTGTCGCCATCGCGGTCGGTGTGCGCCTCCACGTTGTTGCCGCGAGTCTCGTTCACCCCGTCGTCGATCCAGCCATTCGGTGAGGCGGTGGTATTGAACGCCGGTGTCACAATCAACGAGCGAGTGCCCGCCGCCGGTTGCAGCGTGGAGACGCTGTTAGGCGTCGGCAGCATCGGCGTCGGACTTTCCGCCGTGAACACGCGGTAGCTCGCATC